>Ga0194129_10001243_pt1 | contig 43003 bp, 38 predicted proteins | sample TA2KigCa35mmetaG_FD_150862 | JGI IMG/M metagenome (GOLD analysis project Ga0194129, IMG submission 150862) | Freshwater microbial communities from Lake Tanganyika, Tanzania - TA2015038 Kigoma Deep Cast 35m | ecosystem: Environmental > Aquatic > Freshwater > Lake | place: Tanzania: Lake...
CGACTCGATCAACATCGGCGGGGGATTGTTCGCCCCCGAATACCACTGCGTCGACCGATGACCGACCAACACGATCTCTGCGCCGTCGTGCACGACATCGGCCGCCGTCGTCTTCTCGGGCCAGATCTGGCCCGGGTCATCGCGCGACAAACCCTCGGCGTCGCTGCGATCCAAAACTTTGAACCGCAGAGATTCGTCGAGCCACGTATCGGGATTGTTGGCGAACTCCGGGTAGATCGTGAGACGGGGGGCGAGCGACTTGTCGCGCGTCTCGGTGGCGCGACGCAATTTTTCGAGCGACGGCCACGGTCGCTCGGGGTTGACGTGGTCGGCGGTCACCGGTGAGACACCGCCCCAGTCGTCGATGCCCGCGTCGAGCAGCATGGCGAAGTCGTCGCTCAAATTCGGTGGCGCCTGAAGGTGAATCTCCGGCGGCAACACGATTCGCGCCGCCGCGATCGTCCAGAGATACTCGTCTTGCGGACAAGGCCTTTCGTGTTGCATGATCGTCAAAGGTTTGGGCAGGAAATTCTGCACGATCACCTCTTGCACGTGGCCGAATTTCGAATGCAGTTCGGCGATCGCGAGAAGCGCGTCGATTCGATCTTGGCGAGTCTCGCCGATGCCGACCAAGATGCCGGTCGTAAAAGCGATGTTCAGTTCACCGGCAAAACCCAGCGTGTCGAGGCGTCGCTGCGGATCTTTGTCGGGCGCGCCACGATGGCACGGCAGATCTGCGCGCAAGGTTTCGATCATCATGCCCTGCGACGGCGAGACCGGGCGCAACATCGCCAACTCGTGGCGATAGAGGGCGCCGGCGTTGGCGTGCGGAAGCAGACCGGTTTCTTCGAGCACGAGCGCCGCCATGTCGTGCAGATAATGCACGGTGCTGTCGTAGTTGTTGCGTCGCAGCCATTCGCGGGCGACCTCATAGCGCAGTTCGGGGCGCTCACCGAGGGTGAACAGCGCCTCGTGGCAGCCGACTTTCGCGCCACTCTTTGCGATCGCCAAAACTTCGTCGGGCGAGAGATATGGATTGTCGAGTTTCGCCGGGGGTTGGGCGAAGGTGCAGTAGCCGCATTTGTCGCGACACAGCATCGTCAACGGAATGAAAACTTTCGGCGAATAGGTGACGCGACCGCCGAAGGCGTGGTCACGAATCTTTCGGGCCAGTTGCGACAACTCGGCCGTCGACTGATCGATCAACGACAAATCTGAATCACGACGACGCTCGACCAACTTGACCCTCCGCTGGGCAACCATGAAAAACAACTACGAATATGTTGAGAGCGCTCGACCGGGCTGCTCTGCCGTGTTAGATGTGCAAGGCCGCTCGAATATGTCGTGCAGGCTCAACCCTAGCGGCTGTCAGGGTTTGGTGAGGGCTCGAAACAGCGCGCGCACATTGTGGCCCGAGATCGGCACGCGGTGTCCCGTGCGCGAGATGAAGCCCAGCTGAACCCCGGTCGACGGGTCGAGAACCGTGAAAACTTGTTCGTGTCCGTCGTTGTCGACGATGACATCGGTCAAAAGCGGCACGCCCGCCGTGGCCAGCGCGTTTTGAACGAAGCCCGCGTTCAACACCTCGATCGCGATGTGCTGCACGCCCGAGCCGTGGGTTGCCAGATGGGCGTCGACACCGGGGTCGCCCGGGCCCACCAACACCACCGTCACACCGCCCGCATCGGCGGTGACGATCGATGCATCGGACGTCGGGGTTGTCTTGAAACCGAGTTGCGTCAGAAACTTGATCGCCCCCGCCAGGTTGGCGACGGCGACGACCACGTGGTCGATGCGACACGCGACGGTGTCGAGCGCGCTGCGCAACGCATCTGCAGTCTTGGTCGGCGCGGGTTCGGTGCGCACTTCGGCAATTTCTATGCGGTGGGTTTCGGCGAGCAGAATGCGAAAAAGTTGCTCGGTGAAATCAGGATCAACCTTTCGGTCGATGGCCCATTGGCGACGCTGGCTCAAGACTTCGCGCACGCGCTGGGGTTGCATCACCGCGGTCGAGGTCTCGGCCTTCACGCCCGCCACTTCTTTGCACACCGCCATGCGTCGGGCCAACAACTCGACGATCGCCGCATCGATCTCGTCGATTTTTTTTCGCAACCCGTCGAGATCGCTCATCGTCGCCACCATCGTTTGTTCTTGTTGCCCGCACCGTCGGTGACGTTCATGCGTTCGATGTGCTTGGCCACCATGTCCATTTCGATGTTCACTTTGTCGCCGGGTTCGCGCACGCCGAGCGTGGTGACCTGCGTCGTGTGCGGAATCACGGCGACCGTGAACGTGTCGTCGGTCAGATTGAACGCGGTGAGGCTGATGCCATCCACGGTGATCGAACCTTTCTCTACGACCAGGTGCATCAGCGAGCGCGGAATTTTCACGACCAAGTTCGGCGCGGGGGCGACTACTTCGCCCACGGCGTCGACGTGACCCAACACCAGGTGACCGCCGAGTCTGTCGCCGAGCGCCATCGGTCTTTCAAGGTTCACCGGATCGCCGACTCGCAACGAGCCGAGGTTCGTGCGCGAAAAAGTCTCTTGGCTCACGTCGGTCGACCATGAGCCTTGGTCGAGGGCCACGACGGTGAGACAGCACCCGTTGACGGCGATGGAGGAGCCGATTTTTGATCCGTCGAGCACGGTTTCTGCCGAGATTCGCAGGCGCGAGCCCGCCAATTCGACGACCTTGCCAAGTTCTTCGACGATGCCAGTGAACACTGCATTTGAGACTACTTATATACGAATGCGAGTTTGGGGTGGTTTCAGCCGACGCACGGCGTAGATTGAGAGGGTCCGTTGGGGCTGAAACCTCCGGCGTGATGCCATCAACCAAACGGTTGAGGCGACCAGAAATCTCGCCGACACGATGTCGATTGCGAGAGTTCGAAAGGCGAAACAAAAATGGCGATCAGTCCGACAAAAGACGTCATCAGCAAACACGGGCAACACGCAAAAGACTCGGGCTCACCAGAGGTTCAAATAGCGCTTCTCACTGAGCGGATCAACAGTCTCACCGAGCACTTGAAGAGCCACGTGAAAGACCACCACTCACGTCGTGGTCTGTTGATGCTGGTGGGTCGCCGACGACGAATGCTCGACTACGTTCGCAAGACCGACATCGAGAAGTATCGAAAACTTCTTGATTCGCTCGACTTGCGCCGCTAAACGAGTTAAGTAAAACACATAACCAACGAACATTTGCGAGTTGGTTGTCAGTTGCAGACCCCGCGGTCCGAAGAGGCCGCGAGTTTTCCAACTGGGAACCGACCTTTTGTTCACGAAAGTCCGGTGATCCGCGAAAGCGCGGTCCGGACGCGAAAGGAATAATCATGGCCGAGGCCATTTCAGTAAGCGGTGCAATTTCAGGCACCGACAAAACCCTGTCGTTCGAGACAGGAAAATTCGCCCTGCAGTCGCAGGGTGCAGTCGTCGCGAAAATCGGCAAGACGACGGTGCTAGCCACGGCCAACGCCGCCAAGGGCGTGCGCGACGGCATCGACTTTTTTCCGTTGACCGTAGATGTCGAAGAGCGCGCGTACGCGGCCGGAAAAATACCCGGTTCGTTTTTTCGCCGAGAGGGCCGACCGAGCCAGCAGGCGATTCTCACCTGCCGTCTGACCGACAGGCCGCTGCGTCCAGCGTTTCCGGACGGCTATCGCAACGAGACTCAAATCGTGATCACCGTGATCGGTGCCGATCAGGTCAACCCGCACGATGTCTTGGCGATCAACGCCGCATCGGCCTCGTTCATGATTTCGGGCATACCTTTCGACGGCCCGATCGGCGCCGTGCGTCTGGCCTTCGGTCAAGACGGCACCTGGATCGCCCATCCGACATTCGAAGAAGGCGAGCAGTCGACTTTTGAAATCGTCGTGGCTGGTCGCGAACTCGACAACGGTGATGTCGCCGTGATGATGGTCGAGGCGGGCGGCACCGAGAAGAGTTTCACTTTTTACGCGGCTGGCGCGCCGAAAGTTACAGAAGAAGTGATCGCCAGCGGTCTCGAGACCGCCAAGCAATACATCAAAGAGTCGGTCAAGCTTCAGCGCCAGTTGGTCGCCAGCGTCATCGCCACTCGCGGGGCGATCGAGCCGCTCAAATACACGCCGGTGCTCGACTACAGCGAAGAACTTTTCGCCGCGGTCGAGGCGGCCGCGACAACACGCCTTCAACCGGCGATTCGCATCGCGCTCAAAGCCGATCGCAACGCCGCGATCGACGATGCAACCGCGCAAACAGTCGCCGAACTCGCCGGCACCTCAGATGCTCCGGGCAAATTCGCGGGGCAAGAGAAGCAGATCAAAGAAGCAGTGCGATCTTTGACCAAAAAACTCGTGCGCAAGCGCGTGATCGAAGAGGGCGTGCGCATCGACGGTCGAGGTGCGGCCGATTTGCGACCGATCTCCGCCGAAGTCGGCCTGATTCCTACCGCGCACGGCACCGGTCTTTTTCAGCGCGGTGAGACGCAGGTGCTCAACGTGTTGACGATGGCGATGCCGAAAATGAACCAGATGATCGACTCGATCACGCCCGAGACGACCAAGCGCTACATGCACGACTACAACATGGCGCCATGGGCCAACGGTGAAACCGGCCGAGTGGGCTCGCCAAAGCGCCGCGAAATCGGCCACGGCGCGCTCGCCGAGCGGGCGTTGTTCCCCGTCGTGCCGAGCCAAGAAGAGTTCGCCTACACGCTGCGGTTGGTAAGCGAAGTTCTCTCGTCGAACGGTTCGACCTCGATGGCCTCGGTCTGCGCATCGAGCCTCGCCTTGATGGATGCAGGCGTGCCGATCGTGGCCCCGGTCGCGGGCATCGCCATGGGTCTCATTTTCGACCAGGGCAAGTACACGGCGTTGACCGACATTCTCGGCGCCGAAGACGCGTTCGGCGACATGGACTTCAAAGTCGCCGGCACGGCCGACGCCGTCACGGCGTTGCAACTTGACACGAAGATCGACGGTATTCCGAGCGATGTTCTGGCCAAGGCGCTGCAACAGGCCAAAGACGCCCGACTGAAGATTCTGGGTGTGATGAACTCGGCGATCAGCGAACCTCGCGCGACGGTCAACGAGAGCGCACCGAAGATCGTGACGTTCACAATTCCGCTGGACAAAGTCGGCGAAGTGATCGGGCCGAAGGGCAAAGTGATCAACACGATCCAGCAAGAAACCGGCGCCGAGATCAACGTCTCGGATGACGGTGCAACCGGCATCATCACCATCGGTTCGCCCGACAACTCGAAGGTCGAAGACGCCAAGTCGCGAATTTTGGCGATCGTCGATCCGCCGACGGCGGAACTCGGCGCGACCTACACGGGTCGGGTCGTCAACACCGCCGCGTTCGGCGCGTTCGTCAACATCCTGCCTGGACGCGACGGATTGGTGCACATCTCGAAAATGGGCAATGGTCAGCGCGTGGCGCGAGTCGAAGATGTCTTGAACATCGGCGACGAGGTGCAGGTACGCGTCGACGACATCGACGACCGCGGCAAGGTCAGCCTCAGTCTGATCGGGCCGGACGGCGAAGTGATTACCGGTTCAGGCGGCGGCGCTTCGCGCGGCTCGTCAGATCGCGGGGATCGCGGGGATCGCGGCCCGCGTCGTGATCGTGGTGATCGTGGTGATCGTGGCGACCGTAACGACCGCGGTGATCGCGGTCCGCGTCGTGACCGTGGCGACCGTAATGATCGTGGTCCGCGTCGTGACCGTGGCGATCGCAACGATCGTCGTGATCGCAGCGACCGCAACGATCGGGGCCCATCGTCTGATGCGGTCAGCGTGAGTTTCGAGGACGAATTCGATCGCGACCTGCGCAACGAACTCGGAGATCTCGGCTGACATGCCGATTCGCGTCGGTGTCATTGGCGCTGCCGGTCGCATGGGTGCGACCGTCTGCGCCGCCGTTGTCGCCGACAAAAATCTAGAACTCGTCGCCGCGGTAGACACCGCGTCGACTGGCTCGACGATTCACGGGCTACAAGTATCCAAAGAATTGCGGGCGCTTGCCGACGCAAAAGTTGAAGTAGCGGTCGACTTCACCGTGGCGGCGGCCTCGCGAGTCAATCTGCCGTGGTTGGCGATGCACAACATTCATGCCGTGGTCGGCACGACCGGGTTCACCGATCACGACCTGGAAGATTTCAAAAAAATGTTCTCGTCGAGCAACTGCATCGTCGCGCCGAACTTCGCGATTGGCGCCGTGTTGATGATGCGTTTCGCCGAGATGGCCGCGCCGTTTTTTGAAACTGCAGAGATTGTCGAGATTCACCATGACGGCAAAGCCGACTCACCCTCGGGCACCGCGATCGCCACGGCAAAGCGCATGGCTGGTGCGAGCAAAACACGGGCTCAAGATCCGACCAAGCACGAGGCGATTGCCGGTGCGCGGGGCGCGAAAGGCCCGGGCGAGATTCCGATTCATGCGATTCGAATGCGCGGGGTCGTAGCCAACCAAGAAGTCGTGCTGGGCACCCAGGGTCAGACCTTGACGATTCGTCACGACACGATCGACCGGGCGAGTTTCATGCCGGGCGTCGTCTTGGCATGCAAAAAAATTGCCGAGCACAAGGGTTTCACCCTCGGGCTCGACAAATTTTTGGGAATCTGAATCAGCGCAGCGAGTTGATCGCGGCCTCGTAATTCGGCTCGCTGGCGATCTCGCCAACCAACTCGGTGTGCAGAACCTTGCCGTTTTCGTCGGCGACGACGATTGCTCTCGCCAAAACACCTTTGAGCACGCCGCTGGCCAAATTGACGCCGAAGGCAGCACCGAAACCCGACCTAAAGGACGACGCAGTCTTGACGTTGCTCAAACCTTCCGAACCGCAGAATCGACCCTGCGCGAATGGAAGGTCGGCCGACACGCAGTAGACATCTGTGTTCTGCAATGTCGCCGCGATCTCGTTGAACCGACGCGTGCTGGTCGCGCATGTCGGCGTGTCGATGCTCGGGAAGATGTTGAAGATAACTCGCTTGCCCGCCAAATCTTTGTTGCCGACCTCTTGCAAAGTGCTCGTCGTCAACGAAAACTTGGGCAGAGACTTGCCGACCGCGGGCAACTTGCCGCTCACCGCCACGGGATTGCCGCCCAAGGTCACCGTCGCGCCTGATTTCCTGGCCGGCTTCTTCGCCAGCTTCTTTTTGCTTCGTTTCGCTGACTTCGTGCTTTTCTTTGCGCTCTTCTTTTTGGTCTTTTTCTTCGACGCCATGATGCTTCCTGTCTAGTTGGTTTTCGGTCGACCCTTGCGGGCCGACTGCAAGGTTGATGCTATAAATAAAGCGCCGACAACCCACCATTGGTAGCGCTCGATGTAGCTCAAAAAGTCGCGAATCTGGTCTTCGAATAGTTTGCCTCCGCGCCACAGCACGAACAGTTTGATCGCGATGCCCGTCATCAGCAGCGGCACGAATTTGCGCGGTGCCATTTGTCGATGACCCAGCAAAAGGCAGACGATGTTGCTGCCGGGCATGAGCACGACCATCACCGACCCGGCCTTGTCGACGGCGCGCTCAGTCCACTTGTAAATCGCCGGAAGTTCACCCATGTTTCCCTCGACCCAGCCGAGGGCCTTGTTGCCGTACCAGCGACCCACGAGAAACAGGGCCACGCCGGCCAGCAAGATGCGCGAAAAGCCGATGACCGAATAACTCAACCAGTCGATGTAGGGCACCGAGCCGAACAAATTGCGGTTGCGCGAACTCAACAGCAGCACGAGCCGAGGTCGCTCGTCGACCAGCGCGGGCCCGATGTTGCTGCCGATCGTGCCGACGACGAACAACAGGGTTGTCAACGTCAATACTGCTTTGCGCATTCGTAGCACGGTAGCCGACTTGCTACCGTGAGCAGGTAGTAACTGGAAGTTGCCGAGAAGTTTTGGGGGATCAATGCAAGGGTTGATGCAAAACACGCCGCTGACGATGGTTCATCTGTTTGAGCGGGCCGAAAAATATCACCCCGACAAGACGATCACCACGGCCACGGCCGTCGGCAAGATTCGAACGAATTACGGCGAGTGGGCCGCGCGCACGCGTCAACTGGGCGGCGCCCTCGACAAGTTGAAGATCTCTCGTGATGGTCGCGTAGCGACATTCGCCTGGAACACCGCGCGTCATCTCGAACTTTATTTCGCCGCGCCATGCACCGGTCGGGTAGTGCACACCTTGAACATCAGGTTGTTTCCGGAGCAACTCACCTACATCGTCAATCACGCCGAGGACGAGATTATTTTCATCGACCGCTCGTTGTTCGCCCTGATCTCGCCGCTGTTGCCGACTTTCAAGACGGTCAAGCATCTCGTGATCATGGACGACGGCAAGGGCGATGTGGCAGATGCCGTGCCCGGCATGCAGATGCACAACTACGAGGACCTGATCAAAGGCGTGACGGGCGTCGAATTCAAAATCACCGACGAAAATTTGGCCGCGAGCATGTGCTACACCAGCGGCACCACGGGCAACCCGAAAGGTGTGATTTACAGCCACCGCTCCACCTACCTGCACACGATGGGGGCGATGACCGTCGACTCGCTCGGCGCGCGCGAAAGCGACGTGATCTTGCCTGTCGTGCCGATGTTCCACGCCAACGCGTGGGGGTTGGCGCACGCGGCCGTGGCGTGCGGCGCGAGTTTGGTTTTGCCCGGCCCCGATTTGTCGGGCAAGGCGATCGCCAACCTGATCGTCGACGAAAAAGTGACGGTGGCCGCCGGAGTGCCGACGATTTGGATGGGCGTTCTGCCCGAACTAAAGGGTCGCGATACTTCTTCGTTGCGGGTCATTCCCGTCGGCGGCAGCGCGGTGCCCAAATCGTTGAGCGAGGCGTACCGAGAAACCGTCGGTCTGCCGATCTTGCAGGCCTGGGGCATGACCGAGACGAGCCCGATCGCCGCGACATGCAATCTCTCTTTGGCCGATCAGAAGAAATCGATCGAAGAACAAGCCGAGTTGCGCACGACGGTCGGCACGATCAACTTCGGCGTCGATTGTCGAGTCGTGTTGCCCGGCACCACGACGCCCGTGCCGTGGGACGGCGAGACTAGCGGCGAGCTGCAATGCGCGGGTTCATGGATCGCGGCCACCTACTACAACGATTCTCGCGCAGGGGAGAGTTTCACCGATGACGGCTGGCTGCGCACCGGCGATGTGGCGACGATGGATTCATCGGGCCGCATTCGGCTCGTGGATCGCACGAAAGATCTGATCAAAACGGGCGGCGAGTGGATCTCGTCGGTCGAGATCGAGAACGAACTGATGTCGCACCCGAAGATAAAAGAGGCGGCGGTGGTGGGCGTGCCGCACCCGAAATGGTCGGAGCGACCGCTGGCGTGCGTCGTGCTGAAGCCCGGCGAAACCCTGAGCAAAGACGAGGTGCTCGATTACATTCGGCCGCGGTTGGCCAAATGGCAGGTGCCCGACGACGTCGTTTTCATCGACGAGGTGCCCAAGACGAGCGTCGGCAAATTCTCGAAGAAGACCCTTCGCGAAAAGTTCGCCGACTACGTTTTGCCCAGCGCCTGAACCCGACGCAAGAACTGCTTGGTGCGCTCGTCGCGGGGTTGCGAGAAAATCTGACGAGGGGGCCCTTGCTCGGCGATTCGTCCGCCGTCGAGAAAGCAAACCCGATCGCTGATCTCCTGGGCGAAATTCATCTCGTGCGTGGCGATCAGCATCGTGATGCCGCTGCCTTTGAGTTCGCGCACCACGTCGAGCACTTCGCCGACGAGTTCGGGGTCGAGCGCCGACGTGATCTCGTCGAGCAGCAGCAACTCGGGACTCATCGCCAGCGCCCGAACGATCGCCACGCGCTGTTGCTGCCCGCCCGATAGTTGGTCGGGGTAGGCGTCGAGTTTTTCGGCGAGCCCGAAGCGCGCGAGCAGATTTTTTGCGACCTCGGTCGCCTCATCGGCCGACTTTTCGAGCACCCTGGTCAGGGCGAGGGTGATGTTCTGGCGCACGCTCATGTGCGGGAAGAGGTTGAAACTTTGAAAGACGATGCCGATGCGTCGACGAATCGGGTTCGGGTCGCGGCCGATTTGCGAGATCTCGTCGCCGTCGAGAAATATCGCGCCGTCATCGATCGGCTCGAGCAGATTTACGCAGCGCAGAAGCGTGGTCTTGCCTGAGCCGCTCGCGCCGATGAACGAGACGACCTCGCCGGCCGCGACATCGAAGTCGAGGCCCGAAAGCACGCTTCTCGGCCCGAACGATTTGACCACCTTGCGCATCTCGAGTTTCATCTGACCCTCGTCGCCGATGTTCGACGCCGTTCGCGGGCCAACAGATAGTCGGTGGTGCGCGTGAGCGGGATGGTGATCGACAGAAAAATGACCGCCGCGGCGACATATGGCGTGAAGTTTGCGAACTTCGCCTTGTCGATGCCGGCCTGGCGCAAGATCTCGATCGGCCCGATCAAACTCACGAGGGCGACGTCTTTTTGCAGGCTGACCAGGTCGTTCATCAGCGGCGGCACGACGCGGCGAATCGCCTGAGGCAAGATCACGAAGCGCATGGTCTGAGAATTCGAAAGACCCAGACTGCGCGCGGCCGCCCGTTGCGATTCGTGAACGCTGTCGATGCCGGCGCGAAAAACCTCGGCGACATAGGCGCCGTAGGTAAGCACCAACGCGACCGAACCCCACAGCAGGGGGGAGTTGAACGGTCGCTCGAGACCGACCCCGGGCACGCCGAAGCCGATCAGGTAGATCCACAAAATGACGGGTACACCGCGCATCACATCGATGTAACCGATGACGAAGATTCGGATCGGAAACAGCGCGGGGTTGCGCGAACTGCGGGCGATCGCCAGCACGAGGGCGAGGGCGAGAATCGCTGGCGTCGACCAGGCGAAAATTTTTATATCGAGCACGAACGCGTCAAGCAGGCGCGGAAACGAATCTTTCAGACGCTCGCCCGAGAAAAAACTCTCTTTGACGCGGTCCCAGCGGGGCAGCCGCGGAATCGCCAGATACAAAAACCCGACGACAACGGCAGTGCTCAGCGCAGCGATGATGCTGCTGCGCCGGCGCTGTCGTTGTTCGAATTCTTGACGTCGGGTTTTTGTTTTCGTATTGACCAGTTTGGCTAGTCGAGGCTGATCACCGGTGCATTGGTTTTGTCGGCGAGCCAGGTCTTTTCGATCTCAGCCAACTTGCCCGACTCTTTGAGCGTCGCCAAAGCCTTGTTGGCGCAATCTACGAGTTTGTTGTCCTTGTCGAACAGCAGACCGAAGTTGTCGGCGGACACCGCGTCGCTGAGCGGGAACTGTCCGATAACTTTCGAGCCCTCGATTTCGACGGCGCTGATGTAGAACGCTGTCGGCAAGTCGACGACGATCGCGTCGATTTGTTTGGCCTCAAGCGCCGCCTTGGCTCCGGCATTGTCGTCGTAGACGAAAGGCTCGCTGGTCGGCTTGATCACATTGTTGATGAAATCGAGACTTGTCGTGCCTGACTGGGCGCCAAACTTAAGTTCTTTTAGTTCGGAGACTTTTGTGGCGCTCGCAACCGGCGAGTCGGCAAAACCGACGACCGCTTGGTTCGTCGAATAATAGGGATCGCTGAAACTTACGGTCGCCTTGCGCTCTTCGGTGATCGAGTATTGCTGCAAGTTGAAGTCGAAGTTTTTCGCGCCCGGCTGAATCGCCTCGTCGAAGCCGGTTCGAACCCAGACGACATTTTCGTTCGTGTAGCCGAGTTCTCCCGCTACGGCGTAAGCGATGGCGGCTTCAAAACCCTCACCTGACTCGGGGGCGTCGCCGACGACCCATGGCTCGAAAGCCGGGGTGCCGGTGGCGATGGTCAGTTTGCCTGATTCGATCGTCGGGCAAGCCGAACTCGAGTCGTCATTGCCGCAACTGGCAAGCCCCAAAGAGGCGACAGTGCCGAGCAGGATCGCCACGCGGGTAAGGCGCTTTTTTTGAATGTTCATTTGTGTTCCCTTCTCGAAACCAGATCTTGAACTTACGACAGATTAGTTGAGTCTTGGGCTAAACCGAGAAAAATTAGGGGTTTCTTGACAGTGAGACACGATTAGTCTTATTGTCTCAGGGGGAGGTTTAGTGGTTTCAAGAGTTCGCGAAGTGAAGTCAGAGCGACTGGTCGGCAAGTCGTCGGCGTTTGGCGACGTTGAGGCACGCATCTTGGACTCGACCAAATTGGCGATCGAGAAATGGGGAGTCGGTCGGTTCACGGTGGGCGATGTCTGCGCAATGGCCGGAGTCTCGCGCGCCACCCTGTATCGAATGTTTCCCGGCGGAAAAGAAGTTTTGCTCGAGGCCTTGCATGTGCGCTCGCTCGACGAGTTCTTCACGACGTTGTTCGATCGCGCACAGAACGCCGAGTCGCTCGAAGACCTGCTCGTGAAATGCGTCGTCTCGGCCACCACTGAATTGCGCAACGACGAGCATCTGGCGATGATGTTGGCCACCGAGCCGGGCACGACCTTGATGCAATTCACCATCGACGGCCTGTCGAGAATCGTGCGCGTCGCCGCCTCATATCTGGCACCGCTGGTGGGCGAGTTCTTGCCAAAACGCGAAGCCGACGCGTTGGTCGAGGTGCTGGCTCGAATGGTGATCTCGTATTTCTTGACGCCGTCGGAGCATTTTGATTTCACCGACGAAACCAGCGTGCGAAAATTTTTGCGCGCCCATGTCGTGCTGAGCGGATCGACCAGATAGTAGAAATTGAAACCAACAAGAGAAAAACGGAGCAAACAATGACAATCACAGAAAAACAAAACCAAGACATCATCGGGCGCGATGCGATCAACAACATCGAGGCGATTCTCAGCATCCCGTTGACGCCGGCGAACGAGATCGAACATGTCGTCGACAACAACGCCGACTCGGTCTTCACATGGGACTACTCGCTGGCCCGACCGCCGTTGCGCAAACTTTACGAGAAGGCCAAGACGAGCCAATGGAACGGCACCAACGATCTGCCTTGGGAGACCGAGGTCGACATCGAAAAGACCGTGGCGGCCGATCAGGCGGCGATCGGCAACGGCGTCGACCCGAATTGGTATGCCGACACGAAACTTGCGACCTGGTCGGACAAAGAGTGGCTCGAATTCGGCATTCAAAGTCGCAAGTGGAGCCTCTCGCAGTTTTTGCACGGTGAACAAGGCGCTTTGATCTGCACCAGCAAGATCGTCGAAACGGTGCCGTGGTACGACGCGAAGCTGTACGCCAGCACCCAGGTGGTCGACGAGGCGCGACATGTCGAGGTTTTCGCCCGATATCTCGACGAAAAACTCGGGGGCGGTTACCCGATCAACGCCCACTTGGGTCTGTTGCTCGACGACATCATCAAAGACTCGCGCTGGGACTTCACCTACCTGGGCATGCAGATCATGGTCGAAGGTCTGGCCCTCGCCGCTTTCGGTTATTTGCACCAACTGACGGGCGAACCGTTGTTGAAGCAACTGCTGCGCTATGTGATGAGCGACGAGGCCCGTCACGTGGCGTTCGGCGTGCTCAGTTTGAAAGAGGTCTACGACGGCATGAGCGACAAAGAAATCATGGATCGCCAGGAGTTCGCCTATGAAGCGAGCATTCGCATGCGAGATCGATTCTTGCAGCAAGAAGTTTGGCAATACATGGGTGTCGATCCGAAAACCGTGATTCCGTTGTTGGTGAACGATCCGACGCGAAAAATCTTTCAGCAGATGTTGTTCGCCAAGATCGTGCCGAACTGCAAGAAACTCGGTCTGCTCGATCGCAACGACAGCTGGTTGCGTCACCGTTTCGAAGAGATGGGCGTGATTCAGTTCGAAGATTGGGAGAACACCGGCGACGAATATCTCAAGTTCGAAATCGGCAAAGAGGTCGACGTCAAGCACTGATGACTAACATCTAGGCATGCCTAGGTTTGGTCAGGTTCTCACGGCGATGGTCACGCCGTTCGACAAGAACGGCGAACTGAACCTCGACGGCGTGCGCCGTTTGGCGCGCTGGTTGCAAGACAACGGCAACGACGGGCTCGTCGTGGGTGGCACCACGGGCGAGGCCTCGACTCTGACCGACGACGAAAAACTCGCGCTTTTTGCCGCCACGGTCGAGGCCGTGACGATTCCGGTCATCGCCGGAACGGTGACCAACGATACGAAACACTCGGTTCATCTCACGGCCGAGGCGTCGAAACTCGGCATCGCAGGAATTTTGGCGGTGGGCCCCTATTACAACAGGCCGTCACAGTCGGGAATTTTGGCGCACATGAAAGCGGTTTGCGCCGCCACGGCGCTGCCCGTGGTCGTCTACGACATACCCGTGCGCACGGGTCGAAAAATCGCGACCAGTTCTTTGGCCAAGTTGGCAAACGAGGTGAAGAATGTCGCCGCATTGAAAGATGCGAGCGGCAACCCAGCCGAGACGGCGATGTTGATGACCCAGACGCCGAAGAGTTTCGAACTGCTCAGCGGTGACGACGGGTTGACCCTGCCGCTGATGGCGATCGGCGCGACGGGCGTGATCGGTGTGGCGACGCATTGGACGGGCAAAGACCACCAGGAGATGTTCAAAAAATGGAATGCCGGCGATGTCGCTGGTGCGCGCGCGGTGAACGCCCGACTGCTCGAAAGTTTCGCCTATGAAACGGGCGACGACAACCCGAATCCGTTGCCGAGCAAAGTGATGATGAACCACCTTGGTCTCGACGTCGGCGACGCCCGACTGCCGATGGGTCCGCCGCCGAGCGGATTGGCCGAACGCGCGGCGAAAGTCTTCGGCAACCTCGAGGCCGCTCGAGCGGCCGCGAAGTAGTGCGACACTGCGGCGACTCGCGACAGATCACCGAACTTTTTTGCGACCCTGATGTCTAAGCCCGTTCGAATCGCGTTTTTGGGTGGCCTCGGCGAAATCGGGCGCAACTGCATGGCGATCGAGCAAGAAAAGAAAATCTTGCTGATCGACTGCGGGTTGATGTTTCCGAAGGCCGAGCACGGCGACGATGTCGACGTGATCATCCCCGATTTTGAATGGCTGATCGAGCGCAAGGATCGCATCGTGGGTTGCGTGGCGACGCACGGGCACGAAGACCATGTCGGGGCGTTGCAATATTTGCTGCAAGACGCCTCGTTTCCGCTTTATGGTTCGGCGTTGACCCTCGGGCTCGCGCGAAACCGAATCGCCGAGGCGCGACTTACCGACAAGACGAGGTTCGTCGAGGTCAGCGACAACGACCGCATCAAGATCGGGCCGTTCGAGGTCGAGTTCATTCCGGTCACGCACTCGGTGCCGCACGCGCACGCGATCGCCCTGCACACTAGCCAGGGCGTGGTCGTGCACTCGGGCGACTTCAAGATCGATTTGACGCCGGTGGATCATCGGCGAACCGACCTGGCCCGTCTCGGTTCGCTTTCGTGCAACGAGGGCATCCGATTGTTGATGCTCGACTCGACGAACGCGGGCGAGCGGGGTCACGCGCCGAGCGAATCCGATGTCGGGTCGGTGTTGCGCTCGATTTTCAACGAGCACCGGGGCCGACGAATAATCACGGCGAGTTTCGCCAGCCACATTCATCGGGTGCAGCAGATCGCCGACGCCGCGATCGACTCGGGGCGCGTCGTCGTGCCGCTCGGGCGGTCGATGATCAACAACATTCGTCTGGCCCGCGAACTGAAGGTTTTGACGATTCCCGAGAAGAGCCTCGTCGGTGCCGATTCGTTGGGCAAATACGAGGACGACGAGATCTGCATCATCTCGACCGGTTCGCAGGGCGAGGCGATGTCGGCCCTGACAATGTTGGCAAAGGGAGACAGTCGATATGTGAAAGTCGGCGAGAACGATGTGGTTATTTTTTCTAGTCACGCCATCCCCGGAAACGAGCAGAACGTGAACAAGGTGATCGACGCGTTGTTGCGCCGTGGCGCGAACGTCGTGCACTCGGGCATCGCCGATGTGCACGCCACGGGGCACGCCCAGGCAGAGGACATAAAAACATATTTGAACGTCACCGAGCCGCAATGGTTCGTGCCGATTCACGGCGAGTATCGACATATGGTGGCCAACGCCGAGTTGGCGAAAATCATGGGCGTCTCACCGCGCAAAGTTTTGTTGTGCGAAGACGGCGACGTAATCGAGATCACCGATTCGGGCATCGACTTCGCCGGACGAATCTCGGCCGAGTTCGTGGTGCCACAGAAACGGCACGACCGCGCGAAAAGAAAAAGCAAAGGCGCCAAACTCGGCAAACGACACAAGAAGCACTAGTCGCCATAAGGGGCAATCCCACTTGTAAACAGACCCCGTTGGTACTGTTAATCAATGGCAAAAGTGCCGAAATCTAGAGGTCGTCGCCCCAAAACCGGATCGTCTGGTCGAGGGTCGCAAGCCGAGCGTCGACCCTCGCGTGAGGGCTCGAATATCAGGGCTCTGCGCGAGCACGAATTCGACGACGAGCCGAACCGCTATCGGGTGGTCTCTTCGCATGGGCCGATTTTCGGCGGGCTTTTCGAGGGTCGGGCGCACGAATTCAGCGGGTTGGGTCTGATCGCCGTCGGCGCGCTGTTGGTGCTTTCTGTTTATCTGAAACTTGCCGGGCCTCTCGGGCGCGGGCTCGATTCTCTCGCTTCGGCGACGATCGGCGTCGGGCGATTTTTTCTTCCGGTTTTGTGCATCGGTCTTGGCGTCGCCCTAGTTCGACGAAAAGCCTGGCAAAATCGCGTTCGCACATCTATCGGCTGGACGGCCCTGACCGGCGTGGTGCTGGGTTTGATTCATGTTTTTTTCAGCGACGCCACGAATAAAACCGGGGGTTGGTTTGGTTGGGCGGTAGGCGAGCCGAGTCAAAGTTCGCTCTCGAGCATCGGCGCAACGGTTTTGTTGTCGGCGCTGTTCATCGGTTCGGTGATGTTGGTCTCGGGCAAGTCGGCGCCCGAATTGTTCGCGACGATAAAGAAGATGATTGGGCGGCTGCGGGTCAAGCTCTCTTCGACGTCGAACAATCTCTCGGCGGCCCTCGACGAAAGCGAGGTGTTCGACTCGCCCGACGACGGCTTCGCCCGGCACCGAGATTTCAACGATGATCGCGACGGGGCGGACCCCGGCCCCGAAATGTACGACTTCGCCCTCGACGAAGACCAAATCGACGATCAGGGCGAACCAAAGCGCGAACGTAAACGCCGTGAACGCAAACAGCCGACCGCCCAGCCGGGCGCAAAATCGGGGGCGAAACTTGCGCCGGTGAAGGGCGAGCCGCAAGAAATTCCGCTCGGGCCATCGGGTCAACCAAGCGAATGGTCGTTGCCCGATATCGAGTTCTTGTCTTTGACCAGCAACCGGCGGGCGAACGAAGAGGCGATACGCGAGCGCGGCGATCAACTCGTGGCGGCACTGGCGTCGCACGGCGTAGACACCGAACTCGTGGGCTATACCCGCGGCCCAACCGTGACGCGTTATGAGCTCGCGCTCGGCGACGGCGTAAAGGTCGCAAAGGTAACCACGCTCTCGCGCGACATCGCCTACACCATGGCGGCCACCGATGTTCGAATCTTGGCGCCGATCCCCGGTCGTTCGGCGATCGGTATCGAGGTGCCCAACGAGCAGCGCGAACTCGTTTCGATCGGCGACTTGTTGGTGTCGCAAGAGGCGCGAAGCGCGAGCCATCCGTTAGACGTCGCGGTCGGCAAAGACATCTCGGGTCGGCCGGTGTTCCTGAACATTTCGACGACGCCGCATCTTTTGATCGCTGGTGCGACGGGCGCCGGCAAGTCGAGCGTGATCAACTGCATCATCACCTCGGTGTTGATGCGCGCGACGCCCGAACAGGTGAAATTGATTCTCGTCGACCCGAAGCAGGTCGAGATGGCGCAATACACCCGACTGCCTCACCTGTTGACGGCTCCAGTTACCAACCCGAAAAAAGCGGCGAATGCCTTGGGCTGGGCGGTGAAAGAAATGGAGCGTCGTTACGACTTGTTGGTCGAGGCCGGCTTCAGAGACGTAGCCGGTTACAACGCGGCTTATGACCGCGGTGAGTTGACAGATGCAGACGGCAACGGAGGCGACAAACAGTTCGCCAGAATTCCGTTCATCTTGATCGTCGTCGACGAATTGAACGACTTGATGATGGTCGCCGCCCGCGATGTCGAAGACTGCATAACCCGCATCGCGCAAAAAGCGCGCGCCGTCGGCATTCACCTTGTAGTGGCGACTCAGCGTCCGAGCGTGAACGTGATCACTGGCGTGATCAAGGCCAATATCCCGGCGCGCATGGCTTTTGCCGTTTCGAGCCTGACCGACAGTCGGGTGATTCTCGATCAGCCAGGGGCCGAAAAGTTGGTCGGCATGGGCGACATGTTGTTGTTGCCCGGCAACACTTCTGTCGCGCAACGCCTGCAGTCGGCGTGGGTCAGCGAGAACGAGGTGCGAAAAGTCGTCGGTCACTGGCGACGACAGGCACCAGAGGTCGTCTATGTCTCGGGCGTCGAGGGCGATGGCAACAAATCGGGCGCCGGACAGATTTTCGGCGGCAGCAGCGGCGACGAAGACGACGACGAGTTGATGTTGCAGGCGATGGACCTCGTGGTGCGAACGGGACAGGGCAGCACCTCGATGTTGCAACGCAAACTCAAGGTGGGTTTCGCTCGAGCGGGCCGGCTGATGGATCTTCTCGAGCAACGCGGTGTGGTCGCACCGAGCGAGGGTTCGCGCCCGCGCGAAGTGCTGATGACGGTGGAAGAACTCGAGAACATCCAAAAAGCAAGCTGAACTTTCGCGCTGTCGGCGATTGACAGAAACCCAAAAGGTAGAATTCAGGGTCGTGGCACGGCGCTTTTACATCGAATCGCTGGGGTGCCCGAAGAATGATGTCGACTCGGACAAGATAATCGGTTCATTGGTCGCCGATGGCTTGACCCAAACCGAGGATGTTTCGCAGGCCGACCTCGTGGTGGTGAACACGTGCGCGTTCATCGAAGAGGCGAGGCGCGAGTCGATAGAAACCGTGCTCAGTCTTTCGGGTCAAAAGAAGGGCGGTGCACGGGTCGTGGTGACGGGGTGCATGGCCGAACGTTACGGTGCCGAACTCGCGAGTTCGTTGCCCGAGGCCGACCAGATCGCGGGGTTCGGCGTGCCGATCGCGTTGGGCAAAAAGCCGTTGCAAGTTTCGGGCGAATCGGTGCCGAAGTTCGACCTGCTCAATTTGCCGCGGCCCAAGTCGCGATCGCCTTGGGCATATGTCAAGATCGCGGAGGGTTGCGATCGAAATTGCGGCTTTTGCGCGATACCGAGTTTTCGCGGTCCGCAACGCAGCAGAGATTTCGACGCGATCCTCGCCGAGGTCGAGCAACTCGACGCCAAAGAAATCGTGCTGGTGGCCCAAGACCTGGCCAGTTACGGCAAAGACAGACCCGAAGAGTTGGGTAGTGGCTCGATCGTCGGTTTGGTCGACGAGGTGTCTCGACGTGTCGCCCGAACCCGGTTGTTGTACCTCTACCCGAGCGACCTCAGCGACGAACTGATCGACGCGATCTGCGAATCGGGCGTGCCATACTTCGATCTTTCTTTGCAACATGTCTCGAAACAACATCTGCGACGAATGCGCAGGTGGGGCGACGGCGAGAGATTTCTTCGGCGCATCGAGGACATTCGCAGGCGTGAGCCGACCGCGGCGATGCGCAGCAACTTCATCGTCGGGTATCCCGGCGAAACAGAAGGCGACCACGATCAGTTGTTGAACTTCGTCGAACAGGCGCAACTGGATTGGTGCGGATTTTTCGCTTTCAGCCCCGAGGATGGAACGCACGCTTTGACCCTGCCGAACAGGGTGCCGGAGTCACTGATGAACGAGAGACTGGCCGAGTTGCGTGAAATGCAAGACGCGATCACCGCGCGCCGACGCGACGAGTTGATCGGGCTCAAACTCAACGTCTTGGTGGACGAGCCCGGAGTGGCCAGAAGTCATCGTGAAGCGCCCGAAATTGACGGCGTGATCAGCGTCAACGAAACTCTGACGGTGGGAAGTTTTGTCGATGTCGAAATCGCCGACGCATTCGGCCCCGATTTGGTGGCGGTGGGCGCGAGGCGACCCGCGAGCGAAATGGCCAATGATGCCAGTTGACAAGAATTCGATGGCGACCTGGGCCAACGCCGTCACCGTGTCGCGAATCTTGGTCTCGCCGATTTTGTTCACGGTGATTCCCGACGACAACGCGGGGGCGTGGTTGGCGGCATGGTTGTGGTTCGGGCTTTGCGTGAGCGATGTGCTCGACGGCTACCTGGCGCGACTGCAGGGTTCGACAAAATTCGGCACCTTTCTCGACCCGCTGGCCGACAAAGTTCTGGTGTTGGGCGCGATGTTCACGCTGGTCAGTCGCGAGATGTTCGCGATCTGGCCCGTGGTGATAATCGCCGTTCGCGAGGTGATTGTCAGCGTCTATCGGGTCGTGGTCGGGGCGAGAGGCATCACGGTGCCGGCGAGTCGGTTGGCGAAAATCAAGACGTTGAGCCAGCAGTGTTCGATCGGTTTCGCCCTCGCGCCGTTCAGCGCGGTCGATATGACCTACTCGTGGATCATCACGCTGTGGTTGGCGGTCGCGTTGACGATCATCAGCGGTTTGCAATACGCCGTTCGCGCGCTTCGGCCTATCGTCGCCGCGCGGCGGGCCGAGTAATGCGCTGCAGCGTCGTCGCGGTCGGCACCGAACTGTTGTTGGGGCAAATCGTCGACACGAATTCCTCTTGGTTGGGCGAGCAACTCGCCGCCGCCGGGATCGACTCGCTCTATCAGGCCAAAGTCGGCGACAACTTGGCGCGCATCGTGGCGACACTGCGCGCGACATTGGCCGAAGCCGATGCGGTGATCATCTGCGGTGGTCTCGGGCCGACGCACGACGACATCACCCGCGAGGCGATCGCCGAAATAATGGGCGTCGAACTCGAATTGAACGACGAGGTGGCGCTGGTGATCGAGCAGATGTTCACGGCGCGAGGTCGTCGAATGCCTCAGAACAATTTGCGACAGGCGATGGTGCCGCGCGGGGCCACGATCATCGAGCAGCGAAGAGGCACGGCGCCGGGTTTGATTTGTAAAGTCGGCGAAAAGGTGATGTACGCGGTGCCAGGTGTGCCGTTCGAGATGTTCGAGATGTTCGAGCGGGCGATCTTGCCCGATCTTCTGGCGCGCAGCGGCGAGGCTTCGATAATCAAGAGCCGTGTGTTGCGAACATGGGGCGACAGTGAAAGCGGATTGAACGAGCGTTTGGTCGGGGTGATCGACGAACTAGAGAAGGTCGGCAATCCGACGCTGGCGTTTTTGGCCAGCGGATGGGAGGGCATCAAGGTTCGCCTGACGGCCAAGGCGCACACGGTCGCCGAGGCCGAGAAACTGCTCGCCGTCTGGGAGGCCAAAGTTCGCGAAAAAGTCGGCGACATAATTTTTGGCGTCGACCAGCAAAACATGGAGTCCGTCGTTCTCGATGCGCTTCGAAAGATGAATCTGACTCTCGGTGTCGCCGAGTCGGTGACGGGCGGTCTCGTCGCGGGTCGACTCACGGCCGTGCCCGGAGCCAGCGACGTGTTTCGGGGTGGCGTGGTCAGTTACGCCAGCGAGGTGAAATTCGATCTGCTGGGAGTGACCAGCGTTCCGGTCGTCAGCGAGCAGGCGGCCAAAGAGATGGCGGTTGGCGCGCGAAAAGTTCTGCAAAGCGACATTGGTCTGGCGTTGACGGGAGTCGCAGGGCCCGACGAACAAGATTCGGTGAAAGTCGGCACGCTTTGTGTCGGGGTTGCGTTGCCCGACGGTTCGACGAAGGCCGTGACATATCACCTGCCGATAGGTCGCGAACAAATGCGACAATTGTCGGTGATCAGCGCCCTCAACTTTTTGCGCCAAGAATTACAGGCAAAATAACCCTGAATTCGGGCGGGTAGGATTAGAGGGTCGTTGCACCCGAGCGGCGACAAGAAAAGTTTCAGGTTTTTGTGGCGAATATTCTCATCGTTGGCGCTGGTGGGGTGGGTGGCGGTATGGCCTCGATCGCCGAGACGCGCAATTTTTTCGACTCGTTCGTATTGGCCGACATCAATTCTGGTCGCGGCGACGAGATCATCGCCAAGCTCGAGCAGCCCGGCCGTTTTTCGTCGGCCCGAGTCGACGCCCGCAACAAGGCCGACATCGTCGCGCTCGCCCAGAAGGTCAAGGCCGACGTGATCGTGAATGCCTGCGACCCGCGGCTCAACGAGCCGATCTTCGAGGCAGCCTTCGAGTCGGGCTGCACATACCTGGACATGGCGATGAACCTGAGCAAGCCGCACCCGAGCAATCCCTATGAAGAGGTCGGTGTGCCCCTCGGTAAAGAGCAGATTTCGGCCGACGAACGTTGGAAAGAAAAAGGTCTGCTCGCGCTCGTCGGCATGGGTGTCGAGCCGGGTTTGAGCAACGTCTTCGCGCGTTACGCGTCTGACCACCTGTTCGACACGATCGACGAGATCGGCGTGCGCGACGGCTCGAATCTGTCGATCGACGGCCTCGATTTCGCGCCGACATTCTCGATCTGGACGACGATCGAGGAAACTTTGAACCCGCCGATCGTTTGGCAAAAAGACCGGGGCTTGTTCACGACCGACTGCTTCAGCGAGCCCGAGATCTTTCACTTTCCGGCGGGCATCGGCGCCTTCGAGTGCGTGAATGTCGAGCACGAAGAGGTGATCATGATTCCGCGCGAGATCGACTGCAATCGTGTGACCTTCAAATATTCGCTGGGTGCCGAGTTCATCGACTGGCTGAAGACCTTCGCCTACCTCGGTCTCGACAGCACCGACAAAATTCGGGTGGGAGACGTGATGGTTTCGCCGCGCGACGTGCTCGCCGCGGTGTTGCCGAATCCGGCGAAGTTGGGCCACTTGATGCACGGCCGCACCTGTGCGGGCACCTGGGTCAAGGGCATGTATGACGGCAAACCGCGAGAGGTGTATCTGTATCATGTCGCCGACAACGAGACGACGATGCGTGACTGGGGCGCCCAGGCGGTGCTGTGGCAAACCGCGATGTGCCCGGTGGTGGCGCTCGAGTTGTTGTCGAACGGAAGTTGGAAGGGCACCGGGGTGCGCGGGCCCGAGGCTTTCGACGCCGTGCCGTTCTTGAACCTGCTCGGCGAGTACAACACCCATCACGGCATCATGGAGATGGGCCCCGGTTTGTGGCCGAGCCCGCGACCGACAGGTCAACCAGGTTGGGACCGACCCGTGAAGCGTGCGGTGGTGCCCGGCGCCTGATTCGGCGTCGTTTATTTTCCGGCGAGAATTTTTATCACAGGGGCGAAATTTTCAACGTCTTCGCCACCGACGATGATGTAAGAAAAGCCCCAACGGTCGCGACGGGCCAGCAGATCTTCGGCGATTTTTGCCGGCGGACCCATCAGCGCGAACGGCGAATTCGCGACCAGTTCGGGTGCGACCTTGAACATGTTCGCCGTGCCCTCGATGGCCTCTTTGGCGCTGTCGCAAATGCTGACCAGAAACGTGCGAATATTCAGTTCGACCTGCGACATGCGCAGGGCGGCGGTTTTTTTGACAAGATCGACTTTTTCGGTGACCGCCTCGGCGCTCATCTCCGAGATCGTCTCGGCGTTGACCACGCCGTCTTTCAGCGACGGGTTGATGCCGACGATATCGGCGAGATCTGCCGCGAGTTTGAGCACCCGCTTGCCGCCACCGCCGATGAGAATCGGCGGACACGGTCGCTGCACGGGAAGCGGGGTGGCGACATAATCGGTGATCGTGTAGTGCTGGCCAGAAAACGAAAATTTCTCGCCGAGCATCGCACGCTTGATGATCTCTAACCCTTCGAGAAATCTGTCGATGCGCACGCCAGGTCTGTCGTATTGGATGCCCGATTGAACATAGTCGGTGGCCATCCAGCCCGCGCCGATGCCGATTTCGAGCCGTCCATCAGAAAGCAGGTCGAGTGTGGCGAGTTCTTTGGCCAAAACGACCGGATGTTTGTAGTCGTTGTCCCAGACCAGCGCGCCGATGCGCAAGTTTTTTGTCGCGCTCGCCGCGGCCATCAGTGCGGGCACGGGCGCGAGTTGATCGGTGAAATGATCGGGCATCGTCAGCGTGTCGAACCCGTTGCTTTCGGCGGTGCGCGCCAGTTCGGTCCATTCTTTTTGGGTGGCTGCTTTGCTGGCTTGAACGCCGAATCTGAAACGGCGCGTGGGTGTCGAGTTTGACGTCACCCTTCAAGATTAGTTGCCATGTGTCAAGTGCTACTAGGCGACGATCAAGCGATTCGACGTGATACGAATACATTGCGAATACGTTGCGACGACCAAGCGAGTTACGTGTCTTGTAAACTGAGAATGGCGTGAGCAAATTTTTTCGCGATTTCGTTGCAAAACTGCTCGCTCGGCGCGAGACGCTGGCTCGAATCGGGGTGGTCGTGCTGGCCGGCTCGATCTTCGTCGCCGCGACGATCACTGCGATGGCCCCCCGAGTCTGGGGTGTTTTGAACGCGCACAACCAGGTGCCGCCCAGCCTGACCGGTTTTTCGGGTTTGGCCCAACGAAGTTCGGTTTACGACTTCGCGGGCAATCAAATCGGCTCGTATCAACTTGAGAACAGTCAGTTGATGAACATCGACAACGTGCCGACCGAGGTGGTCGCGGCGATTTTGGCGCTTGAAGACAGCGAGTTCGAACGCCACAAAGGGGTCAACCTGCGTGCGTTCACCAGGGCGATTTTGTCGAACTCGCGGGGCGGGTCGAAGCAGGGCGCCAGCACGATCACGATGCAGGTCGTGAAAAACGAATTCTTGGCCGGGCTCGAGCGCGACGGACGCTACAAAGTTCTGCAGGCCCGATATGCGACGATGCTCGAGAAAGAGGTGCCGAAAAAACTCATCCTTGAGCGCTACCTGAACACGATTTACCTGGGCAACAACGCCTACGGTTTGCAGGCCGCCGCCGAGGTGTATTTCGGCAAGGACGTGCGCGACTTGACGATGCTCGACGGCGCGTTCTTGGCCGGCTTGATCCAGGCTCCCTCGAGTTACGACCCGATTCAGTATCCCGACAGTTCGCGCAACCGATATCTGCAAGTTCTGGACAGACTCGTCGAAACGGGTTTGATCACCCAGACTGAACGCGACTCAATCGGCGACGAGCCGTCGATACCCGAGGTGATCAACAAAAAATCGCAGCGTGACGTGACGCGAACCTATTTCACCGAGGAGGTCAAAGATTATTTGTTGAACGGCTCCGACATTTTGGGCACCACCTATCAGCAGCGGTACAACACCCTCTTTCGCGGGGGAGTAAAAGTTTTCACGACGCTCGACTCGAAGGCCCAAACCGCCGCCGAGCAGGCCGTGCGCGATGAGTTGCCGGCGAACAAAGCGGGCATTACTGCGGCCGTCGTGTCGCTCGACTCGAAAACGGGCGCGGTGCGGGCGATGGTCGGAGGCCGGGGTTTCGTGGCGGGCCAGAGCGAGGTGAATCTGGCGTTGCGTCGGCGACAGACCGGATCGAGCGTGAAGTTTTTCATCCTCGCCGCTGCGTTGCAGGCGGGTGTGCAACCCGACGATTTGATCGACGGCACGCTGCCGTGCACCTTGGCCAACCCCGGAAATCTCGACGAACCGTTCGAAATAACCAAGGGGGTGAGCCAGTCGACCGCGTCGTTGCGTTTGATGACATGGTTGTCGATCAACTGCGCGTACGCCAAGTTGTCGCAGATCGTCGGTCTTGAGCGGGTCGTCGAGACGATGTATCGGATGTCGTCGTCGCAGTGGTTGAGCAAAGAAACCTTCACGATTCAGCCCTATGCGAGTTTGGCGACGGGTGCCAACGAATTGAGCCCGATGGATATGGCGTCTGGCGCGCAAACGCTCGCCAACTCGGGCGTGCATGTCGAGCCGTACATGATCGAAAGGATCGAGGACGCGCGCGGCACGGTGCTGTACCAATATCAAAAACCAAATCTCGAGCAGACGCTGCCGGGTGAAGTCGCCAACAACGCTGTCGATGTGATGCGCGGCGTGATCAAGAGCGGCACCGCGCGGCGCACGCCGCTCGAAGACGATCGACCTGCCGCCGGAAAGACGGGAACCCAGGACAACAACACCAATGCGTGGTTCGTCGGCTTCACGCCGCAATACGTGACGACCGTATGGGTCGGCGACCCGAAGGGCTACACGAAGATGACCAAAAGCAATGTGCCCGAGTTCGCGAGCGTGATCGGCAATCGTGGCGGCGTGCAGGGCGCGATGTTCCCGGCGATGATCTGGAAGTCGTATATGGACGAGGTGCATCGCGGCCTTGAGATCGTCGACTTCGCCGCGCCGCCGCCACCCGTGCGCGAACCGTTGCGGTTGTATTTGCCAGGCATTGAGTGCCCGGCCAAGGTCGTTGCGGGCACTTTGCCCCCGCCGAAGTCGACCGTCGCGTCAAACCCGAAGTCGACCACCACGACGATGCCCGTCGAGTCGACCACCCCGAATACTGTGGTGGTCAGCGTGCTGACGCCCGGAACGACCATCGCCCCGACGGATCTGAATCCGTTCTCGCCGGTGCCGACGACCGAAAACGGACTTTACTTTTTCGAGTGCGCGAAGCCCCTGCCGAGTTACGTGCAGACGACGACCGGGTGACGGCGGTGACCGGGCTCGGGGTTTTGCTCGAGGTGCAAAATTGCGACACCCAGTTGTCGCAATTGGCGCACCGCCTGGCGCACTTGGTCGAGCGCGATCTGCTCGTCGAAGCCAAGACGAAGGTGCTCGCACTACAAAAGCAGATGTCGGATTTGCAACAACAAGCCGAGACGGCCAAAGCCGAAGTAGGCGCGATTGAAGCACTGAACAAGAAGCACGACGCGATGATCGCCAAATATTCACAACAATTAAAGACGGTGATCGCGCCCCGTGAAGCCGAGGCGTTGCAACACGAGATCGAGATGGCCCAAAGCGAGCGCAGTCAGAACGACGACCGCGAGTTGGCTCTGCTCGAAACGATCGAGAATCTCGACGGTCAAATCACCGTGCTGCGCCTCGAGATCGAGCGACACAAGTCGTCGGTAGGCGAGGCCACCAAAGCCTTCGAGGCGGTCGCCAATCTTTGTCAGGTCGAAAAGCAAAACATCGAGACGAATCGGGCAGGAATCGTGGCGAAAATCGACACAAAACTTGTGCGACTCTACGAGGCCAAGCGCGCCAAGCGCACCACTCCGGCAGTGGCACGGTTGAACGGCACGAAGTGCCAGTCGTGCCACCTGGATCTTTCGGTCGTGGAACTTGGCGCGCTGAAAAAACTCGGAGCCGACGAATTCGCCGAGTGCCCGAACTGTGATTGTTATCTGGTCGTTTAGAGCCGATGTTTTTTTGGTTCGTCGCTACCGCAATCTGGTCGGTGTGGTTCGTGTTTCGCGACCCGAAATTCGACTATCGCCTGGTGGCCGTCGCTGCGCTGGCGCCCGACGCGCTCGACGGGTTGCGCGGTTCGATCGGGCCGATGCACAGCGTGGTCACGAGCATCGCCGTGCTGTTCGCGATCATGCTGATGACGGCGGGTCGAAAGCCGATTCGTCAGAGACTGTTGGCGATACCGATCGGCCTGTTCATTCACTTGATCTTCGACGGCGCGTTCGCCAATGCCGACACATTTTGGTGGCCGTTAACCGGCGTCGAACTGAGCAAAAACCCGCTGCCCTCGATCGAAAGAGGAGCGTTGAATTGGCTTCTCGAGACGGTCGGTCTGCTGGGTTGCGCGGTGGCTTGGCGATTTTTTTCGCTCGGCGACAAGCCACGCCGAGATATTTTTCTGAAGACGGGCTCGTTGAGTCGATAGAGATGAAAACAGTGAGTCGGTCTGTAAGCGGGATTTTGTAGCTCCTGCAGTTTCCCGCAAAAACCGACGACCATCCATCTATGCGGCCTACCCGAGGGTTGCCCGAAAGCGAACGAACCGTTCATGCCCTCTGCATGGCCTTGCTTCAAGTGACGTGCCGAGCCGCGATTGTCGCCAACCGCGCTGGTGCGCTCTTACCGCACCGTTTCATCCTTGCCTGTGAAGAGTCTTGCGACCCATCCATCGGCGGTTTGTTTTCTGTTGCACGAGATGTCAGGTTTCCCCGACCTGGCTTTCGCCAGCACTTTGTCCTGCGAAGTCCCGACTTTCCTCGACGATCGGGTGCGAGCACCAAACCGTCGCGGTCGTCCGACCGACTCACCGTTGCTTCAAGTGTATTCGCCGTTTTTCGGGCTCAGCAGGAGACGCCCTCGTAGATCAGCGAGTTCAAACTCGGCGTTTCAAGCAACAATGTCGTGCGACTACCGTCGTCTTTCGGCGCGCCAACCGTCAACTGAATGTTGGTCTGCGATCCGAACGCCCCGGGAATCGCCGCGATCTTCGGCTTGCCCGTGGTCTCGTCGAAGGTCGGACCGACGGCCGCCAGGCCGGGGTTGAGAACCTGGGCCAACAACGCCGCGTGTCGTGATTCTTGCTGACCGATGCGAATCGCGTCGGCACGAAGCTTCGGGTCGGATATCAATTCGACGACACCCTGGTATGTTTGCGCCGCCAAATTCTCGAGGGCGTGGGCGAGCGCGACGACATCGATGCCGACGTTCGGGTTCTTTTCGTCGGTGATCAGGGCGAGCGCGGGTGCAAGATAAAGGTCGTTGATGCGGGTGTTGGCGCAGCGATATTCTTTGCCGCCCAGTGCGCGCACGAGACCGTTCACCGCGTCGGCATGGTTCTGATGATCTTCGCGAAAGCGTTTGGCGATCTCGGTCGCCCCGGCCAGGTCGCCCTTGAAGACGCCCAAACCGAGTGCCGCCGTATATGTGTCGATCGCGTTGTATTCGAGCGATGACGCGGTGCGCAACAACACCACGTCGTTTACTTCGGCTTCGGCAAGCGCAGTCGTGCTGGGTGCCTCGCCGAGTCGGGCGATCGCGCCGTCGTCCTGCACGCCAGATTGCTTGCCACACGCCGCGAGCACGAGCCCCGACGCCAGCGATGTGGCGCTCAAGCGCAACAATTCGCGCCGCGAGATTTGGCTCATGGGGCCGCCAAAGCAGTTGCGGGGTTGTCGAGCGCCTGCCCCAAGTTGGTGGTTACCAGCGTCGAGATGATCGCGGCGTGACGAGCCTCGACCATCACCACCGAGGCGATCAGCGATGCCGCCGTGGGCGACTCGATTTTTTCGACCAACGCCGTGTGCGTGGCGACCGCCGTGTTCTCGAGTTCGAGAAGCACCGGCCAAGTCTTGGTCGGGTCGGAGAGGGCGCTGAAAGTTTGCGTGAAAACCTCGTCGTTGCGGGATGTCGCCGCCTTCTTGCTGAGCATGCCATTCAAAGATTGCTCATACGCCACATGGTGGCTGTGCATCAGTTTGAGAATCGCGAGTTCGTCGCCCGTCTTGGTGCCTCGATCGACCAGGGTCGCGTAAATGTCGCGGATCGCGAGTTCGAGCGCCTGGGCGAACGCCAAAAGTTTGCTGTCTGCGTCGTTGAGCACCGAATAAATCTAGACGAAACTAGAAGTCGAGGCTCGACAGAGCCGGAATCCAGCCTCTTGCCCGCGATACGGCTTCGTGCCATTGTGCGCGACTCGTTGCACGATCAAAGTTTTCGCTCGGAAACACGGTCTCTCGCGGCTTCCAAGTGCTCGTGGCTTCTTTCAACGTCGACCACATCGAGACGCCGACACCGGCGAGAAAGGCCGCCCCGAGCGTCGTCGCCTCGACGACGGGCGAGACTTCGACTTGTTTGCCCGTTGCGTCGGCGAGCGTCTGAACGAGCACATCATTGCGACTCATTCCGCCGTCGATCCGCAACGAAGCAATCGAAAGATTGGTCTCGATCTCGGCTGCATCGACGAGGTCGGCGCCCCGATGGGCGATGCCTTCGAGCACGGCGCGAACGACATGATTGCGAGTTGACCCGCGGGTCAGACCGAGCATCGTTCCGCGCGCGCCGTAGTCCCAGTGGGGGGTGCCCAAACCGAAGAGCGCGGGCACGAAAACGACGCCGTTCGAATCGGCGACCTGCGAGGCGACCAGCGAACTGTGTTCGGCGGATTCGATCAAACCGACATCTTGGCGGAGCCAGTCGATGTTCGTGCCCGCCGAGAGCATGATCGCCTCGGACGCCCAATTGTTTTTCTGCGCCTGGCGAAACGCGACAAGTGGAAACATGCCGCTCGAACTTCTGGCGATCTTGGTCGGCGCCGTGTCTCCTGTTAAGACATTGAGCATCGCCCCGGTGCCAAAAGTTATTTTCGTCGCGCCCGATGAGATGCACGCCTGGCCGACCAGAGACGACTGCTGGTCGCCGATCAGAGCCGCGATGGGCGGCGCGCCGGGCAATGCGCTCGCCTCGCCGATGACGCCCGACGAGTCGACGATCTGCGGCAAAGTCTCGATGTCGACCAGCAACAATTCGCAAAGTCGAGATGACCAAGAGGCCGCGTCAAGCGAGCACAGGCCCGTGACGCAGGCATTGCTCGGGTCGGTGACATGCAGACGATTTTTCGAGAGCACGGCGGCGACGAAAGAATCGACGGTGCCGATTCGCGCATCTGCGACGTCGAGAGTTTTCGCGCGCACGATGTTTTGCAGCAGCCAAGCCGCCTTGGTCGCCGTTTGATTTGGTGCGAGTTTGAGGCCGTGCTCGGTTGCCGCGACGATGCACTCGCCGACGGTGCGCAAATCTTGCCAACCGATCGCTGGGGCCAACGGTCGACCCGACGACTTGCTCCAGATGACGGTCGAGGCACGCTGATTGGTGATGCCCACCGCCAAAATTTTGTCGGTCTTTGCCGCTTGTTGAATGGAGCTGTTGCAGACCCGCAGCACGGCGTCGGCAAGATGCTGGGCGTCGAACTCGACGAGACCGGGGGCCGGGTTGGTGGTCTGAAGGTTTTCGCGATTCAAAAAGTGAATCGAACCGTCGAGTCGCACCACCGCGCTGCGCAGTGAACTCGTGCCGATGTCGACGACCAGGACGCTCATCGCGAGACCTTCAGGCGAAGCCCCATTTCAAAAACCAACTTCAACCGATCTTGAAATCGCCATGTTGCGACCGCAGGGCGAACTTGCCGGGGTTGAGCACATCTTTCGGATCTAGCGAATCTTTCAGCAGTTGCAGAATCTCGTGGGCGGGGCCGAGGGCTTGCTTGAGATATTTCGCGCGATTGATGCCGACCCCGTGATGATGCGAGAGGTTCGCGCCGAGAGCGAGGGCGGTCTCTTGGGCAGCGTTCCAGATTTCGTCGTACTTTGTCTCGATCGAGCCGATTTCTTTTTCGGCCGGTTCGGCGACGAAAGTGAAATAGATGCATGCACCGTCGACGTAACTGTGCGAGATGTGGCAAGTCGCGCTGCGGGCGCCGCCCACCTTCATGATCGCGTTTTTCACCGCTTCGGCGACGCGGTCGATTTGCGACCACCTGACGGCGACCTCCATCGTGTCGATGACGAAACCGCGTTGCGCAAGAATCTGCAGCCCGCTGGTGTCGTTGCGATGGGCGAGCCAATTGTCGACCAGTGCACCATCGGCCTCGGCGGCCCCGTTAGCCAGAGCGGTGTCGCGCACGACCTGGCAGGTCGCGTCGACGATCGCCTCGACGCCTTCATCCAAAACAATCAGGGTGCACTGGTCGTTTTCGCCACCGTGACTGCGTTTGCTTTCGCGGGCGTCGTAGAGTCGCAGCACGGCAGGCGTCGCACCTTGGCGAATCGCCGTGCGCATCGCCTCGACACCCGCCTCGAAAGTGGCGAACCTGAATGCCATCTTTTTGATGTATCTCGGCAGTGGATGAGCGCGCAACCAAACTTTGGTGACGATACCCAACGTGCCTTCACTGCCGATGAACAGCGAGGTCAGGTTCGGGCCGACGGCTCCTGCAGGCTCGACGCCCGTGTCGACGATCGTGCCGTCGGCCAGCACGACCTCGAGGCCTGCCACCATGTCGTCGATTTTTCCGTAGCGGGTGGAAAACTGGCCCGCCCCGCGCGAACCGATCCAGCCGCCGACCGTCGAGATGGCGAACGATTGGGGAAAGTGACCGACCGAGAGTTCGTATTTCGAGTTGATCTCGTTTTCAAGATCGGGCCCGAAGGTGCCCGGCAGAACTTCGACCAACCCAGACTTTTCATCCACGCCGACGACCCCGCTCAACTCGGTGGTGTCGACAACGACGCCGCCAAAGACCGGTATCGCCGCGCCACACACGCCCGATCGGCCGCCGGCGACGGTGACTGGAACCGAATTTTTCGCGCACATGGCGACGATTTGGCTGACCTGTGCCGTCGTGGTCGGTCGACAAATCGCCCCCGCGCGTCGCGCCGTCTTGCCGGCGAGCGACCAGTGCATCGCCAACGGCCACCAGTCGCGCGAATGCTCGAGACGGTCGGCAAGTTCTGTGCTCGTGGCACAAACTTTGGCGAGCGCTGTTATGAATTGCGCGGTCAGTTCTTTGCCTGCTCCGCCGATGCGGTCTCGGATTTCTTCTTCTGTTTTGCCGAACTCGATCGGTGTCGACGGTTTGGTGCGCTTCACGTCCAACTCAACCTGCAACCGCAGCCTGATCCTCGGCGGCACAAGAGTCGTGAAACTCTCGTACCTGACGGTCGACCTCGGCGCGATTCCACCCGAGATGAGGGGCGATCAACTCGGCAACCTGCTGCGACGCGGCGACACTTGCCCGACGGTTGATGATTCGGGCCCGGGTGCGACGTGACAGCACATCGTCAAGAGTGAGCGCCATCTCGTTTTGCACGGCGAAGATCGCCTCGGCCCGCAAATATGGCAACCCGTGAATCAACGGTTCGCCGAGCGTCGGATCTTGGTCGATCAAGCCCATGATGCGATCTGTTTCGTCGCCAAACCGCGCGTGCAGGTGCAAAGCCGTGTTGTTCGGCTCTGGTGCGCGCGACGATTTGCCCGAACTCGCACCGATCAAAAGGTGGCGTTTCGTCTTGCACTTCGTCATGAAACCGAGTCGTTGCGACGCAAGATCGACCGTGTCTTCGGCCATCTTGCGGTAAGTCGTAAGTTTTCCGCCGGCGATCGAGATCACGCCCGATTCTGATGTCGCGACTTTGTGGCGACGTGACAGGTCGGCGGTTCTGGCGCTGAGTTTTTCGCCGCTGACGCTCTTTACGAGTGGACGCAAGCCCGACCAAACCGCAGTGACATCGTCGCGGGTGACTTTGGTTGTGACGGCGGCGTTTAGGGCGCGCAAAACATAGTCGATGTCGGCGCCCGAACATTGCGGGTCGTCGATCGGCCCGTTGAAGTCGGTGTCGGTCGTACCTATATATGTGTATTGAAAGGTGCCGTCGTGATTCGAGATCCACGGGATCAAAAACAGACTGCGCTTGTCGCCAGGAACGGGGATGACGATCGCGATGTCGTTTTGCACGAGTTTCCAAGGCACGGTCAGATGCACGCCCTTGGCGGGGCGAATCGAGTCGGGGTTTTTGCCCATGTCGGTGGCCATGACTTCGTCTGACCAGACACCCGTCGCGTTGACGACGACTTTCGCCCGTATCTCGAACGCGTCTGCGTCGAATGGTTTCACCCGCACCCCACGGGCCTTGTTGTCGGCGTCGTGGAGAATTTTTTCGACGCGCGTGTAGTTGACGATTTCGGCGCCGTTGTCGATCGCGGTGCGGGCAAGGGCGACACAAATTCGCGAGTCGTCGGCCATCGCGTCGAAATACAAATAGGCCGAGCCGAGGCGAGGGCGATCCATCGTCGGCAGGTGAGCGAACGCCTTGTCGGCCTTGAGGCGTCGGTGAAATCGGCCGATTCGCCAACCACCGGTGAGGTCATACATCCACAACGCGGTGCCTAGCGCGCGGGCGATTTTGCGCGACACCACGCCGTCACGCTTGAGAATCGGAATCATGAATGGCAAGACCTGCACGAGGTGCGGCGCGTTCTGACGCAGGCGTTGACGCTCGCGAAGCGCCTCGTAAACGAGACCGATCTCGCCTTGCTGCAAATATCTGACCCCGCCGTGGATCAACTTGCTGCTCTTCGAGGAGGTGCCCGAGGAGAAATCTTGGCGTTCAACCAGCGCGGTTTTCAAGCCGCGTGTCGCGGCGTCGAGCGCGACGCCAAGCCCCGTGATGCCGCCGCCAATCACGAGCAGGTCGTACTCTTCGCGGGCAAGGCGGGCGAATGCCTGATGTCTGGATTCTTGGTGTTCGGATGCAAGCACGCCAAGAGCCTAAACCAGCGCTTGTTTCGACAATCGTTTAGAAACTGTTCGCGCGCGTCAAAACTCGGCGCGAGTAACCGATTTCACATTCATTGTTAATTAGCAAGGGTTGCGAACTAGATGTGGTTTGGCTAGTTTCAGGGCGTGCATTCACCCACCGAATTGGCCGAAAAGTTTCGCGAAAAGCAGCTGAAGCTAACCCCCCAGCGGCAGCTGCTTTTCGGTCTGTTGCACCAAAACGACTCGCACCCGTCGGCCGAAAGCCTGTTCGAGGTGGCGAGCAAGCAAATGCCCGGCATCTCCTTGCGCACCGTTTACCAAACCTTGGGCGAACTCGCAGAAATGGGCGAGTTGCAGCTGGTAGACGTGGGCACCGGAGCGAAACGATTTGACCCGAACATGACCGACCACCATCACTTTGTCTGCGAGTCGTGTGGCGCCGTTCGCGACGTCGAGATCGCCGCCAAACCCAAGATGCGCGGTGGCTCGGGCAAGTTCGTAATCTCCCAGGTGGGCGTGGTTTTTCACGGTCGTTGCGAAAACTGCGTGCCAACCGCAAAAAGATCTCCTGCACAACAGGCGAAAAAATAAACACCAAAACAGAAAGAAGAGATAAATCATGGCCAAGTTAAATGGCACAAAAACACATGAGAATCTCAAGCACGCGTTCGCCGGCGAGAGCCAAGCGAATCGTCGTTACTTGTGGTTCGCACAGAAGGCAGACGTAGAGGGTTATCCAGATGCCGCCGCGTTGTTCCGCTCGGTCGCCGAAGGCGAAACGGGCCATGCGCACGGTCACCTCGATTACCTTGCCGAAGTCGGCGACCCGGCATCGGGAGAACCGATCGGCGAGACCGCCGAAAACTTCAAGGCCTCGGTCGCAGGCGAGACATACGAGTACACCCAGATGTACCCGGGTTTTGCCAAGACAGCCCGTGAAGAAGGCTTCACCGAGATCGCCGACTGGTTCGAAACTCTTGCTCGCGCAGAGAAGAGCCACGCCGGACGCTTCACCGAAGGTCTCAAAGCCCTCGGCTGAGAGTAAATCTCGGTTTTCAATCAACAGTGTCGGTGTCGCCCTAAAATCGGCGGCACCGACACTTAAATTTCTCGCACAGGAAAATCTCTGATGACGATCACCTACGACCCGCTGAATCCGGTTTATCTCGACGAGGCCGACACGCGCGCCGAACTGACGCGTGTCTACGACCTGTGCCACGGCTGCAGGCTTTGCTTCAAGTTCTGCCCGAGTTTTCCCACGCTTTTCGATTACATCGACAAACACGACGACCAAGACGCCGGCAAAATGACACCTGCCGAACAAGATCATGTCGCAGACGAGTGCTTCCAATGCAAGTTGTGTTACATCAACTGTCCCTATACGCCGGGCCAGCACGAATGGGCGCTCGACTTTCCGAGGTTGATGTTGCGCGTTGACGCGATGCGAAGGGCGAACGGCCAGATGTCGTTGCGCAACAAACTTACGACCACCATGTTGGGCAAGACCGACGCCCTCGGCATGGCGGCCACGTCCTCGGGCCCGATCGCCAACAAAGTCATGGGTGCAAAGCCTGGTTCGATCATCAGGAAAGTCGTCGAAAAAACCGCGGGCGTCTCGAGCGTGCGGTTGTTGCCGCCGTTCGCCCGCCAAAGGTTCTCGACCTGGTTCGCCAAACGAACGAAGGCGACGATCTCAAAACTGCAGGGCAAAGTCACTGTGTTTCCGACTTGTCTGGTCGAATACCAAGAGCCCAAGATCGGTCATGCGTTGGTCAATGTCTACGAGCGCAACGGCATCGCCTGCGACCTCAGCGATGCCGGCTGTTGTGGCGCGCCCTACCTGCACAGCGGAGACATGGCGACGTTCACGAAAGTCGCGGTCAAAAATGTGGCGACGCTCGCCGCAGAAGTTCGCAAAGGTACCGACATCGTGGTTCCGCAGCCGACATGCGGTTATGTGCTTAAAAAAGATTACCTCGACTACGTCGGCGGACCGGACGCGCAACTCGTGGCCGAGCACACGTTTGACGCGGCCGAATATTTGATGAAGGTGCACAAGACCGAAGGCTCGACGCTCGACACGAATTTCGTCGGCGAGGTGCCCGAGTCGGTCACATATCACACGCCGTGTCACTTGCGCGCGCAGAACATCGGCCTGAAAAGTCGCGACCTGATGAAACTGACGGGCACCAAGATCAAATTGGTGCAGCAGTGCTCGGGTATCGACGGCATGTGGGGGTTGCGTGCCGAGAATGCAGAACTGTCGCTGCCCATCGCCAAAAAACTTGGCGAAATGGTGCGTGACGCCGGTTCGCAAGTCGTAGCGGGCGACTGCCATTTGGCCAACACCGCGATCACAGAACAAACCGGCGAGACGCCGCTTCATCCTCTCGAGGTGGTGGCGCGAGCCTACGGAATCAAACCAGAAGGAAGATAAACCATGAAAACCCCCACAAAGTCAAACCGCAAACTCGACTTGTCCGACATTCTCGAGCATCGCGCGTATGAGCGAATTCGCGAGACGCGCCGCGCCGAGGTGATCGAGATAAAGCGTCGCCGACGTATCTCTCTCGGCACGATCGTCACCGTGATGTTCGAAAATCGCGAGACGATGCAGTCGCAGATTCAAGAAATGTTGCGAGTCGAGCGCGTCGTCAGCGACGAAGGCGTGCTCGAAGAGTTGAAGGCCTACAACCCGATGATCCCCGAGGCGGGCCAACTCTGCGCGACCATGTTCATCGAGTTGGTGACCGACGACCAGATGCGCGAGTGGCTGCCCAAGCTGGTCGGCATCGAGAAGGCGATCGCGATAAAACTGGCCAACGGCGAGATGGTCAAGGCGATCGTCGAAGAGGCGCACGCCGAGCAACTGACGCGCGAGACCGTGACGGCGGCGGTGCACTACATCCGTTTCGAATTCAGCCCCGAGCAAGTCGCCGAATTCGCCAAGGGTCGTGTGCAGGTCGTGTCGACCTTGCCGAATTATTTGGAGGTCGTCGAACTCGCCGACTTCACCGTCGCCGAACTGCTCAAAGACTTGCGCGACTGAGGTGAGAATCGACCCCGGCCGATTGGCACGGGGTCGACGATAAGTCGTAGTCTCTCGGGCGACGAGAACAAGGGGGTTCGCGTGCCTGAGTACGACTTGACTTGGCGCCAAAGCGGTGCATGTCAGGGTCTTGATCCCCAGATTTTTTACCCCGACAACGAGGACAATTGCGATCAGGCAAAACAAGTCTGTGGCGAGTGCAAAGTGCGCATAGCGTGTCTTACCTATGCGTTGGACAGCCGTGAAAAGCAGGGGGTTTGGGGTGGCACCTCGGCGCGCGAGCGTCGTCGAATTTTGCGCACCCGACGCACCGCCTGACAAGGTCCGGCGATGAGCGAAATCGCGGTTGCAGGCTCATGGTCGGCCGTGATTTCGCAGTTGCTGGCCAAAAAAGACCTGAGCGCCAGCCACGCCGGTGCGGCGATGCGCTCGGTGCTCTCGGGCGAGGCCACGCCGTCGCAGATAACGGCCTTCATCGTCGCCCTGCGGGCCAAGGGTGAAACCGAGATCGAGCTCGAGGGCATGTTGGCCGAAGTGCGTCGCGCCGCCGAACGGGTTTTTTTGCCCGAGCAGATCGCCGAGCAGGCGCTCGACATCGTCGGCACTGGTGGCGACCACAGTCACTCGGTGAATGTCTCGACGATGGCGGGTCTTGTCGTCGCGGGGGCGAAGATACCGGTCTGCAAACACGGCAGCAGGGCGTCGTCGTCGAAGAGCGGTGCGGCCGATGTGCTTGAAGCGCTCGGCGTGGCGATCGAAATCGACGGCGTGGGCGTGGCCAAGTGCGTCGAAGAAACCGGCTTTGGTTTTTGTTTTGCGCAGAGGTTTCATCCGGCGTTTCGCTTCACCGGCCCGTCGCGGCGCGAAATCGGCGTGCCCACCGTGTTCAACTTGCTCGGACCGATGGCCAACCCGGCATCTATTTCGTTCATGGTCGTGGGCGTTGGCGACCCGCAGGCGGCGCCCGTGATGGCCAAGGCGCTGACGACCCGCGGCATCAAGCGCGCGTGGGTGGTGCACGGTCACGGTTCGATGGACGAACTCTCGCTGAGCGGCAAATGTCCTGTTGTCGAGGTGAACGGAAACAAGAGTCGCAGTTTCGAGATCGATGCAACCGAAATCGGGTTGGGTCGTGCCGATGTCGCGTCGGTGCGCGGGGGTTTGCCGAGCGAGAACGCGAAAATTTTTCGGGAGCTTCTCGACGGTGCAAAGGGCCCGGTGCGTGACATTGTCGTGATGAACGCCGCGGCGGGCATCGTCGTGGCGGGCAAAGCCGACGACTTGCGCGCGGGTGTCGAGATCGCCGCCGAATCGATCGACTCGGGAGCGGCCAGCGACGTGCTCGACAACTTGATTCGTGTGAGCAACGACGCCGCAAAACAGATGGCGCACTAAAAATGAATTCGCCGTCGAAATCAATGGCCGTGCGCGTGCCGGCGAGCTCGGCGAATCTCGGCCCGGGTTTCGACGTCTTGGGCATGGCCGTGTCGTTGCACATCGAGGCGGGTTTCGGCAACGCTCCCGCGGAGTCGAACGAGGCCGACGAAAAACATCCGTTGACGATCGCCTATCGGCACGCCGGCGGAAAAAGAGAACTGTGGGTGCGCTCGCAAATTCCGATGGGCAAAGGTCTGGGTTTCAGCGGGGCGGCTCGTGTCGCTGGTTGTGCTTTGGCGCATGCCGAAAAACACGGCACCGACCAGCGAATTTTCGACGCGGCCAAGCCAGAGATTTTGCGTCAAGCGGCCGAACTCGAGGGCCACCCCGACAACGCCGGCGCCTCGCTTTATGGCGGCGTCGTGGCCAGCGTCGACAACATCGCCGTGCGCGTGCCGACGCCGCTCGACCCCGCGGTGATCGTGTGGGTGCCCGAGCAACAAACTTCGACCAAAGAATCGCGCACGAAACTGCCCGTATCGGTGAGTTTTGCCGACGCAATTTTCAACGTCGGAAACACGGCTCTGCTTGTCGCGGCGTTCGCGGCGGGCGATGTTTCGGCGATGGCGTTGGCCACGCGGGACCGATTGCATCAAGACCTGCGCTTTGCCAAAGTGCCCGAGTCGCAAAACGCCCTGCGAGCGGCGATCAGCGCGGGAGCATGGTGCGGTTGGCTGTCGGGTTCGGGCCCGACGGTGGCGGTGTTGAGCAGCCAAGAGATGGCCCAGAAGATCGATGACTCGTTGCCGAAAAACGGCACAAAGATCGTGTTGCGCATCGCCCAACTCGGGGCTGAACTTTTCGCGATTTAACCCTGCAACATGCCTCGGGCAGTGTTGTTGACAACCCACAACAACCGCAACTTTCGCCCCAAAGGAGCCAACCAGTGTCGAGTTCGCACGCCAACCAGAACAACTCTGAACAACCTGTCGATCAGGTTTTGGTCGTCAGTTGCGACTCATGCGTGATGCGCGCCACCGCCGCCTGCGACGACTGCGTCGTCTCGTTTTTCTGCGACGACTCAGGGGCTCAAGCCGTTGTTTTAGACCTCGAAGAACAGCGAACCTTGCGAATGCTGGCAAATGCCGGTTTGGTGCCTACGCTTCGGCATCGTGAAGTCAGCTGACAATCTAGATTAATCATTCAAAATTGATAATCTATCATTTGGTGACAATTAGGCTAAACGATCTAAGTCGACAAAATAACGCTCTAAAATCGGAATTTGCAGAAGTTTTATTTAGTGCGATTGACGGAAACAACTTTATCTTGCGTGATTACGTCACAAATCTCGAGTCGAACGTTCGGGGTTATCTCAAAGCAGAAGGCGAAGTCATTGGCATAAACAGTGGAACGGATGGTCTCCTTCTAGGCTTGTATGGTGCTGGGCTAAAGCCTGGGGATGAAGTAATTGTCCCGAGTCGCACTTACATTGCGAGCGTTGCGACAATCATACATCTAAAGTTGGTTCCCAGATTCATTGACATCGCGGATGATTTGAATCTCGATGCTGAATTACTCGAGCGCGAAGTATGCGAATTTACAAAAGCTATTATGCCAGTGCATTTATCTGGTCATGCATGTGACATGTCGTCAATTTCTCGCATTGCGCAGAAATATGGTTTAAAGATAATTGAGGACGCTGCGCCAGCATTCGGATGCATGTATGGTGGGCAACATGTCGGCACGCACGGTGATTTTGGAGTTTTTTCATTGCATCCCTTGAAAGTGTTTGGGGTGCTCGGAGATGGAGGGCTAATTGTCGCCAAGCAACTGGATGCGCCTTTTTTGCGATTGTTTAGAGACCATGGTCATCCGCAGCCTAAGAGTGACGAAAATTTTTTAACTTTTGGGGTTAATTCGAGGCTGGATAACATTCAGGCCGGTTTCGCTTGCGTAAAGCTTCGACTAATTGATAAGTGGATTGCGAGACGCCGTAGCATCGCTGAGTTTTATTCAAGAGCGCTGATAGATAGTTCTGTCGGCAGTCAAATGTTGAAACACTTAGAAAATATGAAGGAAGACTCAATTTTTTTTGATACTTTCTCATCGTTTGTCTTGTGTATTGATAGCCCTGAGGACTTTTCTAGTTTTATGATCGACGAACAATCTAGTAAGCATAGAGTATCGATAGAAACGGCTCGAGACTTCCCTCGTCCAATCAATTCTCACCCAAATTTACAGAAAGAACTTTCAGTTTCCGCTCCAAAGTATCTTGAAAAAACAGAGTACTTTGCTCGCCGGGCAGTAAAAGTTCCCATCTATCCTGAGCTAGAAGACTCTGAAGTAGAAGATATTGCCGAGAAGATGAAGATCTACTTTGACCAAAATAATTAGTGACGTATTGGTGATCGGTTCAGACGGTTTTCTTGGCAGAAAACTGCAATTGAGACTAAAGGAAATTTTCAAGTTCGACGTGTATTTGTTGGACATCAATTACTCAGATGGAATAAGTTTTGCCAGTTTGGATCAGTTCTTGCAGATTCCGGCAATTAATCAACTTGAGGAAACTTTTTTATTGCGTAGACGTCAAGAACAATTTGGGACTGATGTTAAACGACATCTGGTAATTGTGAATCTATCGGGCGTATCACGTAAGGGCAAATTTGAGAGTCCTTTAGACGAATCGATAAAATTTGTTAAGAATACTGAGATTTCAGTTCGTATCTGCAATTTCATAAGCTTTTTGTTTGTTCAGAATTTTTACGACTATGTTGATCTTGTTCATCTCTCTACGAATGGCGTGACTCTTGACCGCGAACCGAGGGCATACGAAAAATCAAAGGTAACTCAAGAGGTTGTTTTTAGAGGCTTTTTTTCGAATCTTGATTGTGGCGATGCCCAGTGCGAGATAATTAGGCTTTGTGATGTTTACGGATCAGACGAAGACCATAAAGATAAAGTAATTAATAGCATCATAGAAGGTGCAAAAACAGAAAAGCGTTTGCCATTTGTCACTGACGGTGCAATGTTATTTCCGATTTACATTGACTTCGTGATTGATTTTTTGTGTCAACGTTTTGGATCATTTATTGAATCAAAATCAGATCATCACTTGACCTGCACGGATCACATCAAAGTTGTGTCGCTAGTGCCGAAGTACTCTTATAAAATTAGTCAAGTCGATGATTTTGTAGGAAAATTGATTAGCCATAAAAAAATATCGCTCTTTACTCGAATTTGGTATTTAGTCAGCGGCAGGATTTTGAGTTCAACCCATATTCATTGGTCCCGAAAGTCTTCCAACGCATGGCATAGTTTATTTTTGAAAGAAAATTCAGAAATAAAATATTTTCGAGACAAACAAAACTTGCTCGATTACATAGAAACCAAAATATAAATTGTTTACCCTGGTCGTATTTTTGATGGGTGATCGTGTAGGGACTAGAATATTGGACGCAATAGTCCGTTCTGCGAAACAACCTGTTTTTTTAGTTGCGAGTAGGCAAACTCCTGAGTTTGAACGACTTGTCAAGGCTGCAAACGGAAAAGTTCAATTGATATCAGAGATAAACGAGAAACCTAATTGGTCATTGATCAGAAGTTCACTTCCGGTAGCCCAGTCACTCCGAGGCTTATCGTGGTTTCCCCACATTTTTCCTCCGGAAATTCTCGAGTGTTTTTCAGGAGGAATCCTAAACATACATAATTCCTATCTTCCTTTTAATCGTGGTCGACATTCTGCTTTTTGGGCGATTTATGATGAAACGCCGTGTGGCGCCACAATTCATTGGGTTGACACTGGTGTCGACTCAGGACGAATTGTGGAACGAATAATGCTGGAGAATGTCGGTTTCGCAAACGCTGATGTGATCTACGAGCAGCAATTAGACGCGTGTGTAAAACTAGGGCTTAAGTATGCTCCCTTGCTATTGGGCGAAATATACTCTGGTATTGACCAGGACCCGTTGGTGGCTACACATCACTACGCCAGGGAAATAGAACACGTAACGTCTCTACCGAGCGACGGCCTCACCACATGGAACGAGGTAGTTAAACTGTTAAGGGCGACTGCAACGGCAAGAGGTAGTTTGAAAATTTGCTACCCAAACGGTGTGACATTAACAGTATCAGGCAAGGTATTACAAGATTTTTTGTGAAAGTTAGACCGTAAAGCTAGCTCGCGCGCGATATTCCGGGGGCTTATTGAGGTTGGGCCGAAGCGCAGGTCTCGATCAAGTTGGTGTCACTAGTGCCGCGGCTTTACATCGGGCGCGTGAAGCGATTAACCACCGCATACAGCACGGGCTGCACAACGAGATGCAGTTCACCTTTCGCAACCCGTCGCGCAGCACCGACCCGCACAAAACGATGCCATCGGCCAAGTCGCTGATCGTCGGCGCGCTGTCTTA
>Ga0194129_10001244_pt1 | contig 43003 bp, 55 predicted proteins | sample TA2KigCa35mmetaG_FD_150862 | JGI IMG/M metagenome (GOLD analysis project Ga0194129, IMG submission 150862) | Freshwater microbial communities from Lake Tanganyika, Tanzania - TA2015038 Kigoma Deep Cast 35m | ecosystem: Environmental > Aquatic > Freshwater > Lake | place: Tanzania: Lake...
GCGAGAAGGCGTCGGCGGAGAGTGAAGCGCGCGACGTCATGCTCATCGGCAAGGCGGCGGAGAAGGACTGGAAGGCGGCGGCGCATCGTCTCGAACGTCGTCACCGCTCGCGATGGGCGAAGGAGAACGTCGATGCGGGTCGGCATCCCTTCGATGGACGAGGCGACGCGGACTCGACGCTCGACGATGCAACGGAAGCACTCGCCGCCGCGCTCGACGCGATGGCCGATCGACGAGGCAAGCGATGAACCCGCGCGACCTCGCCGCGCTTCGCGAGCGGCTGCTCGCGCTCGACAGCGCCGACCGTCGTGCGCTCCTTCGTCGCCTCGGTCCGTCAACGTGCGCGCGCATCCGTCAGGCGTGGCCGTTCTGGGCGAGGCCTGAGCAGCGCCCGCCGCCGGGCGCGTGGCGCTTCTGGCTCGTCATGGCGGGGCGCGGCTTCGGCAAGACGAGGACAGGATCGGAGTGGCTGCACGAGCGCGTGCGCTCCGGCGCGGCGAGGTACATCGCACTCGCCGCGCGCGACGCGGGCGACGCACGCGACGTCATGGTGCTCGGTCCCGCCGGCATCCTCGCGACGAGCGACCCGCGCGGGCGTCCGACCTTCGAGCCGTCGAAGCGTCGCGTGACGTGGCCGGGCGGAGCGACGGCGACGATCTTCTCCAGCGACGACCCGAACGCCGCTCGCGGTCCGCAGCACGACACCGCATGGATCGAGGAGCTTGCCGCGTGGAAGCCGTCGACGCGTGACGAACTCTTCGCCAACCTCGACCTCGGCCTGCGCCTCACCGCACCCGACGGCTCACCGCCGCGCGCGATCGTGACGACGACGCCGCGACCGATCGACACGCTCCGACTCCTGCGCGCCGCACCGTCCACGGTGACGACGACGGGGAGCAGCTACGCGAACCGCGACAACCTCGACCCGTCCTTCTTCTCGAAGCTCGTCGAGACGTACGAGGGAACGCGCCTCGGTCGACAGGAGATCGAGGCGGAGCTTCTCGACGACGTCGATGGCGCGATGTGGACTAGCCCGATGATCGATGCCGTGCGCGTGAAGTCGCCGCCCGAACTCTCGCGCGTCGTCGTCAGCGTCGACCCCGCCGCGACGTCGTCGACGCACTCCGACGAGACAGGCATCGTCGTCGTCGGCCTCGGCGTCGACGGCAACGCGTACGTCCTCGACGACCTCTCGTGCAGGCTGCCGCCGCGAGGATGGGCGCAGCGGGCGGTCGACGCGTACGAGGAACACCGCGCCGACTGCATCGTCGCCGAGGTCAACAACGGCGGCGAGATGGTGAGCGAGACGATCGCGTCCGTGTCGCCGCTCGCGCACGTCCGCACGGTGCGCGCCGCGCAAGGCAAGCGCGCACGCGCGGAGCCGGTGTCGGCGCTGTACGAGAGGACGCCGCACCGCGAGCCGCGCGTGTTCCACGTCGGGTCGTTCCGCGCGCTGGAGAAGCAGCTGACGTCGTTCACTGGCCTCGCCGGAGAGCGTTCACCCGATCGCCTCGACGCTCTCGTGTGGGCCGTTCACGAGCTGCTGCTCGCCAGCGAGATGGCGTTCGTGTGAGTCGCTGGACATGGCGTCACGCGCTCGCCGTTCGCGTGCTCGTCCTCCTCGGCTGGTCGCCGACGAAGGCGCGCCGCCTCGTGCGTCTCCGGCTTCGGTGAACCGTTGCGCTTTCTGCAACAGTTCGACGCGGTCGACGAGGCCGGCGCAAGTTCGCGTCGCAGGCGTCAAGGTCGGCGGCGTTCGCGCCCGCGAACTTCGCCGGTGCTGGTTCAAGTCAGCGAGCTTCGCCGGAGCGCGCTTCGCGCGAGTCGTGCTGCGCCTGCCGTGATGCGCCGACAAGCCCTCTCGTCGAGAGCCGTCGGCGTTCATCCCGGCGTGGTCGGCGTGAGTCCGTCGCGGAGTACAGGGATCGAGTCGTGCCGTCGGCTGCCTTGCCGTGATCCCCGGCGACGACCTCGGGTGTCTGCGTTGACCCTTGTGTCGTCGTCCTCTGCTCGCGTTGTCGTCCCGCAAGCCTATGCCCGTCGTCCGCTCACGTCGTCGGCGTTGCCCGCCGCCGGCTCGCTGCCCTCCGGTCGAGCGCCATGCCTGACGCGCCATCGTGGGCGTGCCGCGCGCGGAGCGTCAACGGTCCGCCGCAAACGACGCGAGCGGCACCATGCCGCCCGCGCCCCGGTGCCGTCTGTGGACTTGCCTTCCACTTCTTCACCGAGACTCGCAGGGTGCGCCTCGTTCGTTCGTTCCGCAAGCGTCCGCGCGCGGCTACGCTCCGCGCATGATCAAGAACCTCTGCGGGCAGACCTCGTCCACGACCGGCATCGGAGATCGACTGCTCGACGGCGGAGCGATCCGCAACTGTCGCACGCTCGCCTCCGCCTTCGTCGACGGCGACATCGTCAACGTCTCGATCCTCGACCGTGCGACGGGCGACAGTGAGGTCGGGACGTACACGTTCCGCCTCTCGCCTCCGCGCCTCGTCGTCGTCGCGATCGAGACAGCGAGCGGACCGAACGCGACCGGCTCGACGTCACCGATCCCGTTCGTCGCCGGCACGCGCGACGTCCTCGTCGACGCGCCGGCCTCGATGCTTCAGCCGCCGAGTGACGCCATCGTCGCGACGTCGGAGCCGACCGGCTTCCCGAACCGAACGGACACGACGATCGCCTTCAACGGATCGACGCGCGTCTTCACGCTCGCCCCGGTCGCATCGTCGTTCGACGTGTTCCTCGCTGGCATCAAGCGCACCTTCACGTCGGCGCTCACCGTCACGCTCACCGACGACGACGGCCTCTGGTACGTCTACGTCGACTCAACGACAGGCGCGCTCGTTGCGACGCAGACGTTCTCGATCCTCATCATCACGCAACACGCCTTCGTGTCGGTCCTCTACTTCGACGCCGTCAACGACGTCGCGATCTTCCTCGCCGACGAGCGACACGGCCTCGTCATGGACGCGGCGACGCACGCCTACCAACACACGACGCGCGGCGCGGTGTACGGCGCAGGCCTCGCTCTCGGAAACCTGACCGTCGACGGGTCTGGCTCGCTGGACTCGCACGCGCAGTTGTCCGTCTCCGACGGCTTTTTCAACGACGAGGACATCCGCGCCGACATCGTCGACGGCGCGCCTCAGGACCTTGCGCCCGTCGCGCTCGTCCCGGTGTTCTACCGCTCCGGGTCGACGGCGTGGCGACGCAAGACCGCCGACTCGTTCCCGTTCATCTACTCGGGCACGGCGGGCTTCACCGGCGCGAACGGGCGTCCGCCGTTCAACGACGGCACCGGCGGATCGTGGTCGCTCGTCGAGGTCGCCGAGAACAAGTTCTTCGTCCTCCACTTGTTCGCCACGAACAACATCGCCGCGCCGATCATCGCGGTGCAGGGGATCGCGCAGTACGACACGCAGAGCGCGGCACGCGCGGGCGCGACGACGGAGATCAACGCGCTCACCGGACTGCCGTTCCCGGAGATCGTGGCGCTCGGCTCCGTCATCGTGCAGGCGTCGAGCGCCTACGAGAACACGCCGAAGGCGCGTTTCCGGTCGACGGACATCGGAGCGACCCACGTCGACTTTCGCCCGCGTAGGTGGACGGACGGCGATAGCGCGTCGTCGTCTTCGGTAGTCGACATCGTAGCCACAGCGCAGGAGATCCTCGTCGCGGGCGACCTTGTGTGCGTCGTGAACGCGGCGGGGAGCCCGCGCACGCAGAAGGCTAACGCGACCGCCATGCTCCAGCGTCTCAACCCGATCGGCTTTGCCATCGCGGCGGCGGGCGCGAACGCGACGGTCACGGTTCGAGTCGATGGTCTTGTCGATGTTCCGGTCGCATTGTTCGACGCAGCGCCCGCTCCGGCAAACGTAGGTCAGCGAGTGTGGATGGCGACGACAGCAGGCCGGATCACGTTGACGGCTCCTACTGCGACTGGTGACGTCGTTCAGCGAGTGGGCGTGCTCGTCGACGGTAGCGTCAGCCCGAAGGTGCTCGTGCAGATCAGCGACCCTGTGCTCTTGTGACCCGGTTCGATGGGTAGCAGTCTTTGCTTGCTACGCCGCAACGGCGAAGCTCAGAGAGGAGATAGACATGTCGAAGTTCAGGTATCTCGGCGAGCCGCCGCGCTCGTTCGTCGCGGCCTACGGCCCGACGAAGAAGATCGCGGTCCCGAAGAAGGACGGCAGCAAGACCGTGTTGGAGAACCCCACCGGGTTCCCGATCGGCGGCGTGCTCCCCCATGACTTCACCGACCAGCTCTCGCTCATGTTCCTGCGAGCGGACACCCGCTTCCAAGAAGTGACTGTCTGACCGCTCACCCTTCCCGTCACAACGTCTGTTTCATGTAGGAGTTTACAATGGCCAACCTCAAGTCTCTTGTGATCACTGACGGTACGACGCAGCGGATTCCCGACGCTGACACGCTGATCGTCGGCGTCGGCATCGACGCGGCAACCGCAGGCGTGCTCACCATCGGTGGCACGACCGCCACCAGCATCACGCTCGGTTCGGCGACCATCCCCGTGTCGATCCCCGGCGACGTCACGACGGTCGGCGGTACGACCTTCACGACGGACGCGACGTTTGAGGGCGCGGTCACGTTCGGCAACGGCGACGCGGGCGACACGGTGTCGTTCGACGACGCGACGACCGTGATCAGCAACATCAACATGGGCGGCGATGCGACCTACAAGATCACAAACCTCGCCAATCCGTTCGACGCGCAGGACGCTGCGACGAAGGATTACGTCGACAACGCCATCCCGAGCGTCAACGTCGGCAACACCAATGTCGCAATCGGCGACGGCACGGGCATCACAGGTAGCGCGGCGCTCTCTTTCAACGCGGGTTCCCTGTCCAGCAACGCACCGCTCACGATCGAGACTACCGTCGGCGGCGACGACATTACGTTGCAGTCGAGCAACAGCATCAACTTGAACCCCGGTGGTACTGGCGACTCCGTCATTGTCAACTTTGGGTACAACTCCACTAACTTCGCAGTTCGTGGTTCTTCGTTTGGCGGGCAACCGCTGCTCTACGTCGACGGTCAGACCTCGCAGAACGTCGGCATCGGCACAAACGCGCCGACGACGTTGTTCTCCGTCGCGGAGAAGCTCCTTATCGACAGCAACGGGCGCATCACGAAGTACGACAACGCAGCAGTCACCAAGGGTGACTTGCTCGCGGGCAGCGCCGCGTCGGGCTACGTCGCGGTCGGCGTGGGCACCGACGGTCAGGTGCTCCAAGCGGACAGCGACGAGGAGGGCGGCGTCTCGTGGTACACGATCCCCGCCGCGACGGACTACTCCCTCGTCGCTATCGCGAACGGTACGGCGGGCAACGCAACCACGGTGGCAGGAGGCAACGCGATTGCGACGACGGCGTCGACGTCGCGCGTGGCGGGCATCGCCAAGGACGGCTCCTTCGTCTACGTCCTCGGCATCATCGCAGACTGCAACTTTGACAGCAGCCTTTCACTCGCGGCGGGCGACGCGGTGTACCTGTCGGCAGCGAACGCGGGCAAGCTGACGAACGTCGCTCCGTCGGCGGCCGGTGAGGTCGTCGCCGAACTCGGCATCATCGTCACCGTGAACACGGCCGGCGGCGGTGCTGCGGCGGCGAGCGTGCTCTGGCAACCCAAGGCGATCGTGGTTCTCTGAACGACGGCGTGACAGGCGAGACGCCCCCGGTGCGCTGTGGCTCACTGGGGGCGTTTCCTTTTTCCCCGACTGATGTCTACGGTGTGTTGTTGCAACGGAGGCGTGCGTGACCGACGTAAACAAGACCATGCAGATGGGCCTCGGCGAAGCCATCCAGCGACTCATGCACGTCGAGATGATGCGCCGAAACGGCTACTCCAAGGTGCCCGAACAACTCGCCGCTGAACGCGATATGATCGTGGCGGCGCTCAACACGCACAAGCTCGACCTCGGATTCGACTGCAACAGCGACGGCGTCCCCGACACCGTCGAGATTTTCAAGCAAGCCGCCGAGACGTCGTGCTGCCGTATCGTGCCCTCGGACTCGTCGCGCGCCCCGCGTCAGTACGTTTCCCCCCGTCGAAAGGCATGACCGTGCCCACCATCATTGACCTGCTCATCGCCTACGGCGTCTGCTTCGGTCTACAGAACAAGGTCGAGGTCCTGCGCTCGCATCAGTGGCCGTTGGGCGCGTTCTTCACGCGCATGCTGACCTGCTCATACTGCTCGGGTTTCCACTGCGGCTGGTTGGCTTGGCTGATGACAAGACCAATCTACGGCGTCGAGGCAAGCGTTGCCGCCGCAACGCATTCGCTCGCATGGGCGTTCGCCTCGTCAGCGTTCTGCTACCTTGTCGACGCGGCGTCGCAAGCGGCGGAGAGGATCGCTCTGCCCCCGCAGAAGGACTAGGCTTGCAACATGACTCCGGAGCAACGACGTTCGTCGACGGCTACTTCTGGTTGCCCGTTGCCGGCGGCATCGTTGCCGGCGGTGTCGTCGCCGGGTCGCTGACGCACTTCGTAGACTTCGTCGGCGGAAACAAGGCGGACGTGGAACTTGTCGACTCGTCCGTCGCCGTCGCACTCGTCTCGTCCACCGTCGTCGTCGAGGTTGCTTCGACCGCAGTGGGGCCAGCCGTTGCGTCGTCGTCCCTCGTGGTCGATCTTGTCTCGTCGGCGCTCGTCGTCGCATAGGAGGTGTTGTGTTCGTGATCAAGCAAGGCGACCGGCTCCCGTCGTTGGAGGCCACGATCAAGAACGAGAGCGACGGCGCCGTTGTCGACTTGACGACCGCGCTCGGTGTGACGTTCCGCATGTGGAAACAACGCGTCTCTGGCGGAGCGTACAAGGTGAACACCGCCGCCGTCGTCGTCACGCCAGCATCGGGCACCGTGCGCTACGACTGGACGGCGGGCGACACTAACGAGGTAGGCGACTACCTCGCCGAGTTCGTGATCGCGTGGCCGTTGTCGAAGACGCAGACGGTGCCGACCGACGGCGCGTTTCACGTCCGCGTGCAAGACGGCGGGCTTCCCGGATAGTGCCGCACGGCGTAGCGTGTCGGCATGGGTTTCCTCGACACGCTCTTCCGCCGTTCCGCTTCCGTGACGCCGACATCTGACGGCGTCGTGACGATGGGGATCGATGACACGCTCATGCCCGGCCACGTCTCGGGCGGCGTCTACAAGCAGAGCGCACCGCCGCCGCGCGGGTCGTACGAACTCCTCGACCTGTTCAAGTCCTCGCCGTGGCTCCGCGCGACGACGCACAAGATCGCGTCGTCGTTCGCCTCGATCGAGTGGAAGGTCTACGCCCGGCAGTCGCGCGCCGCCGACGGCTCGACGAAGTACGTCGCCGACAACGTCCTCCGCTCCGCGCCGCCCGCCTTGCGCCCCGCGCTCGTCCGCAAGGCGCGCGTCTCGGGCGACCTCGTGCTGCTCGACGAGCACCCGCTTCAGGTTCTCCTCGACAAGCCGAACCCGCTCATGTCGGGGCGCGCGTTCCGACAGGTGTGTCAGGTCCACCTCGACCTTCTCGGCGAGACGTACATCGTCCTCGACACGAACCCCGCCGGGATGCCGGTGCGGATGTGGCCGATCCCGCCGACGTGGGTGAAGCAGGTTCCGACGGAGACAAACCCCGTCTTCCGCGTCGAGGTCGACGGCGGTTCGTTCGACGTGCCGATCGAGAACATGCTCGTCATCCGCGACCAGAACCCCGCCGATCCCTATGGTCGCGGAGTCGGCACCGGCATCGCGCTTGCCGACGAACTCGACATCGACGAGTTCGCCGCGAAGCACGTCGCGACGTGGTTCCACAACAAGGGCATGCCCGACATGCTCATCTCGCTCGAAGGCGCGTCGCGGCCCCTCCTCGAAGAAGCGAAGCGCCGATGGGACAACGCCACGCGCGGGTTCGCGAAGGCGTACCGCACGCACTGGACCGGGGCGAAGCTCGACGTCAAGCGACTCGACACCGCGTTCAAAGACATGGCGCTGATCGAGATCCGCTCCTTCGAGCGGAACACCATTGTGCAGGTGTTCGGCGTTCCGCCGGAGAAGCTCGGCATCATCGAGAACTCGAACCGCTCGACGTCGGAGTCGGCGCAGTTCATCTTCGCAAACGACGTCCTCGTTCCGCGCGCGGAACTCTGGCGCGCCGAACTTCAGAACAAGCTCGTCGATCGCTTCGATCAACGACTGATCCTCGACTACGAGTCGCCCGTCCCCGGCGACCGCGAGTACAAGCTACGCACGATGCAGGCGTTCTCGGAGATGTTCACCATCGACGAGATTCGCGCGCTCGCCGAGATGGACCCGCTGCCCGACGGCAAGGGCAACGCGTTCATGATGACGGGCGGGAAGCAGTACACCCTCGATCTATCGAAGTCGGCGACGAACCCGATCTTCGGATACCACCTCTCCGCCGGTGTGCTCACGAACAACGAAGTGCGAACGAGTCTCGGTCTGCCGCCGTCGACGGAAACGTGGGGCGGCGATCGCGCCGTCGGCATGTACGTCGACCCGAACATGCTGCTCTCGTCGCCCGATTCCGCGTCGCCGCTGCCTCCCGAAGCGCAGATGGCGAACACCGCCGCCGTCGAGCGCGCGCGCCGTTCGCTGCCGCGCGTGCGCCGCTCGATCTCGAAGGCGCAGATCGACGCGCTCCTCGAAGCCGTCAACGTCGACGCGCTCGGCAAGCGCCTCGAACCGCTCGTCCGTCAACTCGTCGAGGCGTGGGGCAACGACACGCTGAAGTCCGTCGAAAGCGCGACGACCGGCTTCGACCGTCAGCCGTTCGACCTGAACGACCCGAACGTGAAGGCGCACCTGCGCGAGTACGTCACCGACCGACTCGGTCGCCTCGTCAACACGACGACGAAGGCCGAACTGAAGACGGCGATCGAGGCATCGATCGAGAACGACGAGGACCCGGCGGAGGCGGTGCGCGCGGTGTTCACGCGCGCGGAGATCGAGCGCAGCGACATCATCGCCGAGACGGAGGTGCGCCGATCGTCGATGTTCGCGACGAAGGAAGCGATGACGCAGTCGGGCGTCGTCATGCAGAACGAGTGGCTGTCGACGATGGACGGTCGCGCGCGCGACGAACACCGCGCGATGGACGAGCAGCGGCGCGACCTCGACAAGCCCTTCGAGTGTACGATCGGCAGGTACTCCGGCGCGCGCACGATGTACCCCGGCGGCTTCGGCATCGGCGCGCTCGACATCAACTGCCGCTGCGCCATCGCTCCGTCGCTCGTCGTCGAGGACGACTCCGTCGTGCCGGCGAGCGCGTACCGCAACGGCGAGGTCGTCGTGTCGACGATGACGAAGGACGAGCGCGAGTCGGTGTGGCGTGCGCTCGATCGCAAGGCGCAGGCGTGGGACGCGCGCTACTCCAAGTCCCTGTCCGCCGGGTTCCGTGAACAAGAGCGCGCCGTTCTCGACGCGCTCGCCAAGCTGTGATGCGTCGACCGACGCAAGGAGAAGACCGATGAAGCTGCTGAACCTGAAGGCGTGGAAGTCCGCCTTCGTCGAGAAAAGGAACGACGCTCGCCTCGACGCGGGCGTTGCCATGACTCCGCTCGTCGTCGCTCCCGCCGTCGTCGAGGTCGCCGCGAAGCGCGCGAACGTCGACGCCGTCGCGCGGATGCTCCGCGAGATCGAGATGCCCGACGTCGATGTCGAGCGCGCACTCGACGGCGTCGACGCTGGCGACGTCGTCGCGACGTACACGATGAGCACCGACGTCGTCGATCGACCCGGCGACCGCATCGACCAGACCGGATGGGACCTCTCCGAGTTCCGCTCGAACCCCGTCATGCTCTTCGGTCACGACGCGAACTCGCCGCCGGTCGGCAAGGCGCTCGGTGCCGCCGTCGTCGCTGGCGCTCTGCGCGGCACGTTCAAGTTCACGCCGGAGAGCGTGTACGCGTTCGGCGCGACCGTCGGTCGTCTCGTCAAGGGCGGCTTCCTTTCGGCCGGCTCCGTCGGCTTCATGCCCGTCGATGTGCGCGTCGCCGAAGATCGAATCAACCCCGACGACGCGTGGTCGCGTCTTCAGCCGCCGCTCGACTTCGTGAAGTCGAAGCTGCTTGAGTTCTCCGCCGTCCCGATCCCCGCGAACCCCGAGGCGCTCGTCGACGCGAAGTCAATCGGCAGCGCCGACCTCGCCGTCGTTCGCGCGTGGGCGGAGCGCGTGCTTGCCGACGAAGGCGATCGCGTCGTCGTCCTGCCGCGCGCGACCGTCGAGCGCATGGCGAAGATCGGGAAGCGTTCGTCGCTCGTGTTCGAAGTCGGCGGCGTCGGCGGCCTTGACGTGAAGCTCGCCGAGATGCCACCGATCGAGATCAGTGTAGAGGTATGTGTCGGCGAGAACGAAGCGCCGTCCGCCGAAGGCGAGCCGGTCGCGGAGCCAGAGTCGGGCGAGGGCGAGCCGGTGATGGGCTTCTCGGAGACGACGACGAAGCCGATGAACGCCTGCCCGTCGTGCGGCTACTCCGGCGAGCCTGACGAGTTCAAGCCCGCCGAGGAGGCGGGCAAGCTCGTCTGTCCGAACTGCGGACACGTCGACGACGCTGCCGCGTTCCTTGGCGCGCACACGAAGTCGGCGAAGGCGTACGAGTCGATCGACTTCTCGCCGCCCGACGGCGTACGCGAGGAGTGCGCGAAGGGCGTCGAGTGGTACGACGAGGGCAAGGGCGGCGACGGCCTTGTCGAGGAGACGATCGCGTGGGCGAAGAAGCTTGCGGCGGGCGACCCGATCACTCCCGACAAGGCGCGCAAGATGAGCGCGTGGCTCGCGCGTCACGCCGTCGACCTCGACGCCGAAGGCGCGAAGCCCGGCGACGACGGCTACCCGTCGCCCGGTCGCGTCGCGTGGGCGCTCTGGGGCGGCGACCCTGCGGTGCCGTGGTCGGCGAAGCTCGTCGAAGCGATGGACAAGGAGGACGCCGCGAGCGCGGAGGAAAGCGCCGCCGCTGCCGCTGCACTTCCCAATGAATCGAAGGGCTGGCACTCTGACTTCGCTTCGCCGCAGGCGCTCCGCGCCTTCGTCGATGAAGTGACGAAGGTCGCCGTCGAGAAGGCGATTCTTGCAACGACCGGGCGACTGCCCGACTGAAGGAGAAGAACGATGCTGCGTCTGAAGTCCATGCTCTCTCACGCCGTGCTCTGCGCCCCCGCCGAGTCCGGTGTCGGCGGTGCTCCCGCTGTGATCACCACGCCCGCCGCGCCGACGAAGGACGACATCGTCCGCATCGTCGCCGATCAGGTCGGCAAGTCCGTCGCCGAAGCGATGAAGTCCGCCGACGACACCGTGCGTTCGCGCGATGGCGTCGCCTCGTCGAAGCAGTGGGAGGTGAAGCAGTCCGACCTCGTGCGCGCCGGCAAGCGCGACAACGGCAAGGCCGGAATGCACACCGCCTCGTACCTCGGCTGGATGATGCGTGGCGCGGGCAACCCCGACGCCGCGTACCGCATCGCGAAGAAGGCTGGCGCCGACGAGATCGTCGTGCGTGCGCTCGGCGAGTCGACGATGGCCGGTGGCGGCGCGTTCGTCCCGCAGGCGATCTCCGAGGACTACATCGAGTTGCTCTACAACGCCGCGCCGTTCCTCTCGGCCGGTCCGCGTCGCCTGCCGGTTCCGTCGGGCAACCTGACCGTCCCGAAGCTCACGGCCGGCGCGACGGCGACGTGGGGAGGTGAGAGCCGCAACATCGCCGCGAGCGAGCAGACCTTCGGTCAGCGTCGCCTCGACCTGAAGAAGCTGTCGGTCCTCACCGCGATCTCGAACGAACTGCTGCGCGACTCGTCGCCCGCGCTCGACGCGATCGTCCGTGACGACCTCGCGAACAACGCTGCCGTCGTCGTCGACGCAGCGCTCATCCGTGGCACCGGCTCCGTGTTCGCGCCGCGCGGCGTGTACTCGCAGGTCGCCGCCGCGAACAAGTTCAACGCGAACGCCACGGCGAACGTCGCGAACGTCACCGCCGACCTGAACTCCGCGATGCGCCGCATCGAGGACGCGAAGGTTCGCTTCGTCCGCCCGGCGTGGTTCATCTCGCCGACGGTGAAGTACGGCCTGATGGCTGCGCGCGACGCGAACGGCGCGCTCGTGTGGGCGCCCGAGATGGCGACCGGGAAGTTGTACGGCATCCCGTTCTTCGTCACGCAGAACATCCCGAGCAACCTCGGCGGTTCGAGCGACGAGTCCGAGGTCTACCTCGTCGAGATGTCGCACGTCATGGTCGGCGATGACCCGCTCGGCGTGCAGGTGCAGATGGCGGACGGCGCTGCGTACTTCGACGGCAGCAACGTCGTCGCCGGCTTCTCGCGCGACGAGAGCGTCGTGCGCCTCATTCAGCGCATCGACATGATCCTGCGTCAGGACGGCAACGAGGCTGCCGTCCTTGAGCAGGTCGACTGGGACATCATCACGGCGACCTGACGAACTCGACGACGGCGACGGGTTCACGCTCGTCGCCGTCGTCGCCTCCCTCTCTCTCACTCACACGCAACGGAGACAGACATGACCTACCTCGCAAGCAACATCGGCGCGGAGATCCTTCCGGTCGCCGGACTCCCCGCCCTCGCTAACTCCGCCGGCACGCGCAACGGCGCGGCCATCGATCGCCTCCAGAGCGGCGCGATGGCAAACAGCCTCGTGCTCGTCGCCAACACTGGCGCGACCACGGGTTCGCCGACCGCGCAGACCTACGACCTGAAGATCCAAGACTCGGCTGACGGTGCGACCGGATGGGCTGACCTGTCCGGTGCGGCGATCGCGCAGAAGACGACGGCCACCGCCGCTCTCGTTCAATGCGAGGTCGACCTGCTCCCGGCGAAGCGTTACATTCGCGCCGTCGAGGTCGTCGCCTTCACCGGCGGCACGACGCCCGCGACTCCTGCCGCCGCCGACGTGATTCTCGGTGGCTTCGATCGCCTCGCGGTCTGACCTCCGACGGCAGGTAAGCGCGAAGCCCGTCGAGTGGAAACGCTCGGCGGGCTTCGTCTTTCGTGAGTGCAAAGGTACAAGAGAGGCAAGGAGTCCAACCATGGCAACGAAGAAAGCCGCAGCCGTTCCGTCCACGCCAACCGAAACGCGCACTATCGTCGAGGTCGACGGCCTCCGCATGGCACTCAATCCGCGCGGTGACGTCGTCGTCGTTCAGCGCCGCGCATCGGCTCCGTACTTCCCCGGCGACGTGTACGGGATGCGCGCGGAGATCGTGCCCGCCGCCGTTGCTCGTGGCGACATCTCGCTTCACGCAATCTCCGCCGTCGACGTCGACGACGCGGAGGACGACACAAGCGCCTGACACGCACCGCGCCAGCGGCGACGTCGTCGCGTCCTCGTCGTCGTCTCGATGCTGACGAGATCAAGGCGCACATGATTTCCGCCGTCGACGGCGACGGGTGGCTCGTTGCGGATGAGGCGACCGCCGCCGCCATCATGTCGAACCCGGCCTCGTGGCCGACGGAGTGAACGATGACTTCTGCGATCCTTGCCGACCATGCACTGACGACTCTCGACGAGGCATGCGGCCAGATCGGGATCGATGTCGGCGACGACGACGACGCCGTTATCCGCGCCGTCAATCGCGCGTCGCGGCGCATCTCTTCGTTCTGCGGGCGCGAGCTTCACTACTCGTCAGGCATCGTCGAGAACGTCGGTGGCTATGGGACGACGGACTTGATCGTCTCGCGCTTCCCGATCGCGTCCGTCGCGTCGATCGCCTTCGACGGCGCGACCATCGCAGCCACGGACTACGACATCCTCGACGCTCTCTCCGGCATCATCTACCGGCGCACGGGATGGCTTTGGACGACGACGCGGGAGTACGGCGTAGCGCAGCCCTTCCGCCCCGGCGCGGAGGAGAAACTCTACGCCGTGACCTACGCGGGCGGCTACTGGACCCCGGCGCAGGGACCGCTCTCGGCGAAGCCTGCACTGGCGTCGGCGTTGCCTGACGACATCGAGCAGGCAGCGATCGAACTCGCGACGATGACCTATCAGCGGCGCGGCGGCGCGGGCGCGGACGTCGCGAGCGAGTCGCTGATGAACTACTCCGTGACCTACCGCGACGGCGTCGGCGGCGACGGCTCGTGGACGAGCGGGATGCCAGCGGAGATCGCGGCGATGCTCGCACCCTACCGTGCGCTGACGCAGTCGACCTGAAGGAGGGGAGCCGTGCGGATCACGTCGTGGATGGTTCACCGCGTCACGCGGAAGCAGCGCAGCGGGAGCAATGCAAAGGGCGATCCGACGTACGGCGCGGCGACGGCGATCAAGGCGCGCGTCGAGAAGACTCGCAAGCGCGTCCTCGATTCCGTCGGGATGGAGACGACGAGCGAGTACACGATGGCGACGGACACGCTCGACGTCTCGCTCTCCGACGTGTTCTGGTTCCCGTCGATCGGCGGCGATCCTGCCGACGACACGACGAGCGCGAACGCGGCGCGGATGCCGATCGCCATCGACCGCGCGACGACGAAGTGGGGCCAGCCGGTGTTCATCGTCGTCTACTTCTGAGGTGCCAAAGTGCTCAAGCAGTCTGTCACGCTGCACGGCGCCGGGGAGGTAGAGAGCCGCATCGCCATCCTCAGAGAGATCGCACCTGAAGCACTCGCCGCTGCGACCTACATGGCGACGTCCACCGTGATCTCGACGGCAATGAGGCTCACCCCGGTTGACACCGGATGGCTTCGCTCTTCTCGTTACGTTCGGATGCCGAAGATGAGCGGCAACAAGTTCAGCATCGAAGCTGGCTTCTCTGCTTCATACGCTGTCTACGTTCATCAGATAAACAAGGACTACATCGTCGGCGAATGGAAGTTCTTGTCGACGGCGGTGAACTACCATGCATCGTCCATGCTCTCCGATATCGCGCGCATTGCTGCCGGGATGCTTGCTGCCGGGAAAGGCCTGAGCGATGTCCCGAAGATGCACCCGACGGAGCCGATGGACGATGCGAACCGCGCCGCCCTCGAAGGGCTTGCCGGGCGATACCGTCGACGCAAGAGCAAGCGCACGGTCGCGAAACGCGAGACGTCGCGACAGCTGAATCGTGAGCGGCGCGCGCGTGAGAGTGCGGCGTCGATCGAAGCACAACGACAAGGGCGACGAGCACCGCCGCCGGGGAGAGGCTGACCGATGGCAACGACGCCCGACTTCGAGGCCGCGATCCTGTCGCTCCTCGCGACGCTCCTGCCCGCCGACATCGTCACGTCGCCGGCCTCGGCGCGCACCGCGCTCGCTGGTCCGATCCGCACGCAGCAGGACGTCGGAGTGCCGATGGTCTTCGTGCAGGCGAGCGGCGGCATCGCCGACTGGACGAACGACGGACCGCGCCCGACGGCGTCCGTGACCGTCACCGTGCGCGGATCGCGCTCGTCGTACGAGGCGGCGCGCGCGCTCGCGTACCGCATCCACGACGCGCTGCACCTCTGCGGGCGACGCGTCGTTGGCGGCGTCTCGATCGTCGACGTGCGCGCGACGATGGGCCTGCCGTCCTACGTCGGCCCCGGTGACGACGAGGCCGAGTACTTCATCGAGACGTTCGACGTCGTCTCCGAGGTGCTGCCGTGAGGCTCCTCGACGAACAGGCGATCGCCCTCGTTGGCAAGGCGCTCGACGATGTTCGCTCCGGCGACCTCGCTGTCGAGGCGTACGAGGTCAAGGACGACGATGCGCTGTCGATCCGCCTCGTCCTCGTCGCCGGCCCGCGCGTCGCTGCGAACGCGCGCGAGCAGGCGCTCGCCAACGCGGGACTCGATTCGTTCGCACAAGCCGACCCGATGCGCGTCGCGTACCGGGCGCCTCACGAGCGAGACGCCTGCCCGTCGTGTCGACGGGTCGGCGGCATGAGAGAGGCCGGTGGCCTAGCGTGGCTATGCATCGCGTGCAACGCTGAGACGTCGCCGTTCGGCGCAGGAGGTTGACATGCCCACAGCAGGAAGTTTCGCAGCCCGAGTCGCAGAGGTCGCCGTGTCGAACGCGGCATCGACGGACGTCACGACCGCGACATACGTTGACGTCGAGAAGTGCAACAGTCCGAAGTTTTCGACGAGTCTCGATACCGCTGAGTGCACGAACAACGACAGCGGCGGATCCAAGGAATACCTGCCGACGTTTGACGGCGGGACGATGAGCTTCGAGATCATCGCCGACGAGGCCGCGACCGGACAGGAGCACCTCTGGACGTCGTTTCTCTCGAAGCAGATTCGCGCGTTTCGCGTTCGTCCGAAGGGCAACGCGACGACCGAAAAGCAGATTCGCTTCCTCGGCATCATCACGTCGATCGAGGAGTCGATGGACAAGGGAGACGTCGGCAAGTATGCGGTGAGTGTGCAGCGCACCGGCGCGATCACTCGCGACAACCAGCCCTGAAGCAAGCGGCGCTCTCGCCGTGAACGTCGGCGCGACGCCCGGCTTCTCGCCGGGCGTTGTCGTGTGTAGCCTGCGACGCGGAGGCAGGCATGAACACGAACCCGTCCGCACCGTTGAACGCGTCGACCATCGAGATCGGCGGCGCGACTCGCACGATCCGCTTCACCATGAACGCTCACCGCATCGCAAAGAAGCGACTCGGTCGTCCGATCAAGGACGCCGTGCGCGACCTTCAGGCGCTCGATATCGACGTTCTCTGCGAGCTTGCCGCCGCCGGGCTGACCGAGGGACGCGCCAAGGGATCGCGCGACGTGATCACCCCGGAGCGCGTGGCCGCTTGGCTCGACGATGAACCGCGCAAGGTCGCCCCGCTCGCCATCGCCGTCTCGACCGCGCTGACGTCGAGCTTCGAGCGGATGTTCGAGGGGGAAGCCAACGCCGCCAACGCCGCAGACAGGAACGCGGCGGAGGCGGCGGCGGTCCTGTCGGCGACGACCTCGACGACGTCGAGCTTGAACGACGCGAACGCCTTGGCGGCTGGCCCGACTTCGGAAGGCTGATCGGCCTCGCCGGTCGCTTCGGCTTCTCGCTCGACGAGTGCTGGTCGCTCACGCCGGGCGAGTTCGAGGACTACGTCTCCGGCGCGATCGATCGCGAGCGCGAGCACCGCTACGGCCACGCGACGATCGTCAGCGCGATCCTCGCCACGATGGGCGGACACAAGGTTTCCGCTGAGGCATTGTTGGGCGAGGTCGACGAAGACGATCCGTTGCTCGCTGACCCGTTCGAGAAGTACCTGCGCTTCCGTCAGGCAGCGAGGCGCAACGCCGAACGGAAGCGAGAGCGAGAGACGCGGGAGTACCTTCCCGACGGCATCGTCCTCGACGACGACGAGTAGGAGGCGGCGATGGCGGTCAGCGTTGGCGGCGTGATGGTGGAGTTCGACGGCGACGCGAGCGGCGCTGCCGCCGCGATGAAGGCCGTCTCCGAGAAGCTCGACGAACTCGTCGCCAAGGAGAAGAACCTGAAGGTGGCGCTCGACGCGGCGACCGCGTCGGGCAACGTCTCCGAGGACGCGATCCGCGCGCTGAAGACGGCGCACGCGGATGCGTCAACCGCCGTCGCAAGGTTGACCGGCAGGCTCGACGAGGAGTCCGCCGCCGAGAAGGAGGCGGCGAAGGCGGCGAAGGCGGCGGCCGACGCGGCGAAGGCGGCGGAGAAAGCGAAGAACGAACAGGCGAAGGCGGCGGAGAAGCTAGCGCAGGAATCGGCGCGCGCGGCGGAGACGCACGGCGTGCTCGGCGAGAAGGCGCGAAAGGTCGACGAGGTGATGGGCACCTTGCAGACTAGCGTCGGCGGAGTCGCGTCCGCGTTCGGAGTGCAAGGTCAGGCGATGACCGACGTCATCGGCGCGGTCGCTGACGTCGCGAAGAGCCTCGGGAGCGGCGGCCCGCTACTCGCGGCGGTCACCATCGCCGGTGCCGCCATCGCGGCGCTCGCCTCGCAGTTCGAGAAGTCGGCGGAGCGCGCGCGCGAAGCGTACAAGAAGCTCGTCGATGAAGCGCAGGCGATGAGCGATCAGCTAGCGAAGGACTTGGAGAGCCTCGCTGAGATCAAGAAGGAAAAGGAGATTGAGAAGATGACCGCCGGCCTGTCGGCGGAGCAGACGGCGACGGTCCGCATGTTCGTCGACACCGCCGACGCGCAGAAGTCTCTGCGCGACTTCGAGAAGCGGTTCGGCCTCGTGCCCGCGAATCTGAGCAGCGTAGTCTCCGGCGTGCAGGACATGACGCGTGACTTGAGTCGCGTGCCGCAGGAGATCGTGTTCGGCTACACCGGCGACCCCGGCTTCAACAAGTACGCCGACACGCTCGTCAAGACGTACGAGCAACTCCAGCTGAAGGTGAAGGCGACGACGGCGGCGGGGCAGGCGAGCGTCGAGGCAGCCGGTGCGGGCACGCGCGCCGAGGCAGGGAAGGACGCCGGAGAGGCGGCGCTGTCGGCGAGGTTCGACGCTCTGATCAAGTCCATCGACGAGAACACCGTCGCGATGGAGGTCGACGCCGAACTGAGCGAAAAAATCTACACCGCCGAGGACCGCGCGACGCGAGAAGATCGCGGCGTGTTCGAGGTGTCGAAGGAGCAGTTTGACGCGAACCTCGCTGGCGTCGACTTGGAGAAGGCCGACGCGGCGATTCAGGAGGTGCTCGACAAGCTCGGGTCCGCCTTCAGTGCTCCGGCCGACGTCATCGAACTCGCCTTCGTCGACGCCGTCGATGCGACGACGAGCGACATCGATGAAATGAATCGACAGTTCCTCGCCGCCGGAGATTCCGCGAGCGCACTCGCGGAGAGCGCGATCGATCTCCGCAGTCCGCTCGAACAGTTCAACGACGCTCTCTCCTCGGGTATCGACGCTCTCTCCTCGGGTATCGACTCGCTCGGCGGAGCGGCCGGCATCGCCATGACGGCGATCGAGAGCGGGGCGTCCGGCGTCGGTCAGGCTCTCGGCGGCGTCACCGGAGCGACGATCGGAACGGCGGTCGCCGGTCCGGCCGGCACCGGAGTCGGAAGCGCGCTCGGCTCGATGCTCGGTGGGCTTCTCGGTGACTCGCTCGACAAGCTCATCGAGTCGCTCGGAGTTCTCACGCCGTTGTTCGACGCCATCGGCGTGATCATCGGATCGCTGCAACCGATCCTCGTCGTCCTCGGCGGACTCTTCGTCACAATCGGCGACGCGATCGTTGCGCTTGCGCCGATCGTCATCATCCTCTCGCGACTGATCATAGCGACTTTTATTCCTTCGATTCGCGTCTTTCAGTTGCTTCTTCTTCTCGTTCCGATCATCACGTTAGTCGCAAACGTGATTCTCGTCTGGGTCGACTACCTGACGATCGGGATCGGGTTGCTCGACCAGTACTTCTTCACGCCTCTCGTCGACGGAGCGATGGAGTTAGTGAACGCCTTCATCATGGCGTACAACTCGATCATCGATCTGATCAGAATGATTCCCGGCATGGGTGAGTTCGGCACGAAGGCTGAGTACCTGACGAGAGACGGAAGCGCGACGGTTGGCGTCGACGACATGATCAACGACGTAAGGGAAGCCGCCGCTCTCGGTGCCGAGGAGGGCGCAACGAGCGGCGGCGGCGCAGGTGACGGAGGCGGAGGCGGAGGCGGAGGCGGAGGAGAGGAGGCGACAACCGAGGACTCGTGGGGGCAAGACCTCGCGAACGTCCCGTCGGGGTTCAAGGCGATGGCCGCGATCTACGCGAGCGCCGACGCGGAGTCCGGCGCGGGAATGTTCACGCCGATGCAGGCGATGGAGATGACGATCAACATCGAGAACTGGAACTCGAAGGGCGATTCGCAGCGCGACTGGGATGACCTCCGCCGGATCGCTCGCAACGGCCACAAGGGCAAGAAGGCTTCGTCGTCGAGGTTCTCTAGCGACGAGAAGAACTGAAGGAGACGACGATGCCCGCACTCACCGTCAACGGAATCACAATCCCGATCCGCGCCGACACGTTCGACGAGCAGCGCGTGACGATCGGCGACGCGTACCAGCGCAGCATCGGCGGAACGATGTTCTCGTCGATGGTCGTGAAGCGACGACGCTTTTCGTTCTCTACGCCTCCGCTCGAAGCATCGCTCGCCGAGAAGTACGCGAAGATCATCGAAGGCACCGCGCAAGTGTGGAACTTCAACAGCGATCTTGCCTCGGGCGCGGGCGTGACGAACTACACGACGACGACCGGCGTCTCTCAGTCCGGCACGAAGAAGTACGGCGGAGGCGCGCTCTCTCTTCCGACCGCCGGAGAAGGGTTGACGTTCAGGCTCGCCAACAAGTTCGGACTCGCCGGAGGATGGTCCACGTTCGGATACCCGAGACAGGGATGGACCGTTGCCGTGTGGATGTACTCCACCGTCGCCGCCGACGGCGTGACCGCCGACGGCTGGTACCATTACATCATCACCGGCACCGGCGTCGTCACGCGGGGCGCTGTCTCGAATCCGACGAGCGTTCGTCAGTACAGAAACGGAGTCCTCGGATCGTACGGGTTCGGCAACATGTTGAAGGTCGACTCGTCGACCGACACCGGCATCTGGGCGTACACGGCGACGAACGTGGCGACCACGCGCTTCTTCGACGACCTCGTGTTCTTCCCGTTCGTGTTGCCGGCCGAATGGGTTTCATCGTTCTACGCCTACTGCTCGTCGTTCGATGACGTCACGAATCTTGTCACGCAGAGCGAGAACTTCGGCGCGACGTGGACCGTCTCCGCGAACTGCACGGCAACGGCTAACTCGACAGTCTCCCCGGACGGGTCGTCGGCGTACCTGCTGAACATGACGAGCGCGGTTGCGAACACCGGAGCACTGATCTCGACGACATTCACAGACAACGGCGAGAAGGTCGCGTCGATCTACCTGAAGCGAACCGACGTCCCGTCACCCGCGTCGATCACCGAGATCAGCGTCTACGACAACACGGCAATCGCCCATCGTCATCTCGTCCGCGTGACGTGGGGCGCGGACGGATCGCCGACGCTCTCGACGATGTCGGGATCAGGGACGCGCTTTGCGCCCGTCGACGTCGGTAACGGATGGTGGCGCATCTCGTTCACGGCGACCGGCGTCATCGCGGCGAACGCGAACTTGTTTCGCATCTACCCTGCCAGCACGACGGCGGCGACCGGCGGTGTGTTCGCGTGGGGCGCGCAAGTTCAGAACGCCATCGTCGTCGGAAAGTACGCGGCGACGGCAGGTTCGACGACGACGCTCTCGCCGTCGTTCGGTGGTTATTGCCCGGCTCCGCTCGTCGACGTCACCGGCGATCACTTGTTCGACGGCCTCGACAATCGAACGCTTCGATGCTTCGGTCGCGTCGAGCAAGTCACTCACACGAACACCAAGACGGCGGCGAACTACGCGACGAAGCCGAACGTCAAGATCCTGAACGTGACGCTGGAGGAACAGTGAACGACGACGAGCTTTCGTTGCAGCTTGCGCTCTCCGAGACGCGCAGGAAGGGATCGAGGCGCGCGATGCGTCTCTCGTTGCTTCAGCGCCTGCCGTCGATCGAGGCGACGCTGCGTGCGGAGTTCGGTCCGGCGTCGTCGGAGTTCTCCGCCGTGCGTCGATTCTCTGAGGCAGTGTCGACGATGATCGAGGAAGTCTCCGCCGCAGACGCCGACGAGGGTTGACATGGCACGCTTGACGAACTTCGCCCACGAGGCGTCGCCGACCGGGACGACGACCGACTACCTCATGCAGCTTCGCTGCGACGAGGCAGCCGGTACGACGCAACTCACGGATGCGCTCGGGGTTCGTACGTTTACCGGGTTCGTCGGTCCGCCCGGCGTCGAGCCTGCCGCGATGCAGAACAACGCGACGACGGGAGCGCGCACGTTCAACGGCTCAACGCAAGTGTTCGTTCGCTTGACGACGGACGGAGATCAAACGAACTTTCAGGCGGCAAACGGAGGCTTCGCCGTCGCGTGCTGGCTGAAGCCGTCGTCGCTTGCGGCAAGCGGAACGGTGATCGAACTTGGCGAATGGTCCTCGCCGGAGACGGCGGTGACGAATGTTCAGATGCGCCTGAGTGTTCAGACGGACGGGAGCTTCCGCCTCGATTGGGAGGAAGGAACCGGGACGAGCAGGAACAACGGAAGCGGGTCGGGTCGCCTCGTCGCTAACGTCTGGTCGCACGTCGGCGTCAGGATGACGCCCGATCTCGACAACGTCGAACAGATGCAGATCGACTTCTTCCACAACGGAGTGAACGTCACGCGCGCAAGGAATCGCCCTTGGCCGACCAGTGGTTCATCGGCGCGATGGATCGTCGGCGCGTCTCGCGAACTCGGAACCGCCGTCGGAACCTACGGCAACTTCTACAACGGCGCAGTCGACGACATCATCGTCACTAAGTTCCCGCCCGACTCGGCATGGTTCCGCAAGCTCTACGCCGACGGCGTGCGCGACTTTCAGGTTCGCGACTACGTTCCCTCGTTTCCCTTTGGCCTGACGAAGACGTGGTCGACGCACGCACGCGTTCTCGTGCAAGCTCCCGTCGTTGACCCGGCGGCGACTTCTCCGACGTACACCTACCCGTACCTGCCAAAGACAGACATCGACTGGATCGATCTCTGCGACGTGAACGGGATCGACTTCGTCGAGTCGGTGTCGTGGAGCGACAGCGTCGACGACTTCGTTTCTGTCGGTCGCGCTCGCTTGTTTCGCAACTTCAGTTTCTACAACACGAGCCCGTTCTCTGATGCGACGTATGACGGGAACCCGTTTATCGACGGAAGCACTGTCGGCCATCTGCTTCGATCGATGCGTCGGGTTCGCGTCGAAGCGGCGACCGTTCCTTACGGGATGACGCACGCCGACGTCGACGTGAACTGGGAGGTCGTGTTCGACGGGTTCATCCGCGCCGTCGACGTCGACGACGACTTCGTCAACGTCACGATCTCCGACCTCGGCGTGACTCTGCTCGACACGTTCATCGAACCGAACAAGGACGGCACCGATCGCACCTATGGCACAGTCGGCGGAACGGCAATCGAGGGGCAGCTCTCGCAGATTATCACCGACAATGACCCTGCTCGGTACGACCTTCTCTCCGCGTCGACGGCGGCGTTTGGTTCGCCGATCGTTCTCACGCTGCTCTCGATTACGACGGCAACGGCAGACGTGAACGGACGAGGCAAGCCGCATCACTTCAACGCGGGCGATCAGCTCGTCGTCTCTGGCACAACAAACTTCAACACGCCAGCCGGAACGGTCGACACCGTGACGTCGACAACGTCGACGACGATCACGCTCACGCGCGTCTCGACGGCGGCGTGGGCGACGGAGAACAACGTCGGTCAAGTTCTCGGCGCGTCAACGTACTCGTACGAGGGCGGACGCCCTGCGCTCTGGACTCCGGTGTCGTCGGCGTGGACGGTGTTTCGGTGGAACGAGCCGGCGTCGAAGGGAGTCCTGCAAGCTCTCGACGACATTATGACGCAGATCGGGTGGCGTGTTCGTTACAAGTGGGACGAGCTTCGCACGCAGTTCCGTCTCGCGAACTTCAATCCCGGCAGCGGCTCGTCGGTGTTTCGCGGCGACGACTTCATCAGCCTGTTCGGAACCATGAGCGTCTCGCGTCTCTCGACGAAGGTCGACGACGTTCGCAACGCGTGGGTCGTCGAGTTTCCCGAAAACACGAACAAGGACCCGCGCGCGAACCGCCGCGTGTTCTTGAAGTCCGCCGTCGACAAGACGTCGATTCGCTCGTACGGGCGGCGCTTCGCCCGCATCCGCGTCGGCAGCGACTCGTTGATCAACACCGGTACGGAGGCGCAGGCGCTCGCAACGCAGGCGCTCGCCGACATGAAAGACCCGATCGCCGAAGTCGAGGTCGAGTGCCTGTATGACCGGCGCGTGCAGGTGCAGGACGCCGTCGAGATCGACGTTGAGGAGTACGTCTCCCCGAACCAGATGACGCAGTTCTTCGGGACCGACGTCAACGGAACGTGCGTCGGTGTTCAGCACACGATCTCGAAGTCGCAGCATCGATCACGCATCACGCTTCGTCGCGTCGATACGGTTGTCTACACGTCGAAGGCTCGCGTCGCTCGCGTCGAGCGGTACGACGACATCATCTCGCAGACAGGCGCGGTGCCCGGTCGAGGACTCTCGCCGCCTCCGAGTGCGCTCGCGCCGACGGTGCAGAACCTCGGCCTGCTGAACGCGGTGCGCGCGGCGCGCGTCTCGTGGTCGGTGCCCGGCGGCGACCTGAACCGGAACTACCTCGAAACGGAAGTTCACCAGAGCACGACGAACAACTTCACTCCCTCGTCGTCGACGCTCGCCGTCGTCGTTCGCGGGACGAACGCGCTTGTCACTGGCATGACGGCAGGAACGACCTACCGCGTCAAGGTCGTTCACTGTGACAGGATGGGAAACAGATCCGCCGACAGCCCGCAGACGTCCTACGTCTCTTGAGATAGGAAGCACACATGGACAACGCGCTCCCGTACGTCGCTATCGGCACGTCTGTCGTCGGATCTCTCGTCGCGTGGCTCGTCGCCGACGCGCGGGGCAAGGGGCGCAGCGACGCTCAGAACAAGGTCGTCGACGCGCTCGCCCTACAGGTGTCGTTGCAGGCAACGAAGCTCGCCGAACTCACGACGTCGACGGCGGCAACGAGCGCCGCGCTCTCGGCGCTGTCGTCGTCGATGCAGGCGCAGACGGCAAGCCTCGCCTCCGTGCAGGTCGAACTCGGTCGCTCGTCGCAGGACAGGACCGGGTTGCACGCGGACGTCGCTCGACTCGACGCGCAGAAGGCGAACAGAGACGCGGTCGACGGAATCCGTACAATGCTTGTCGACCTTCGAGGCGACCTCGATCGCCGCTTCGACGACTTGACCTCACGCGTCGATCGAGTGCTCGGAGCGAAGTGATGCCGCCGCCGAAGATTCCCGCCATCGTCAACGACGTCGAGCGCCTGAACGAACCCTTCCGCGCGAAGGCGAAGGCGCTCCTCACGTCGATCGCAGAGGATCACCTGCCGATGATGGTCTTCGAGACGCTGCGCCCGCTGGAGCGTCAGGCGTGGCTTCACGCGAAGGGCTACTCCAAGGCGGCAGGCCCGAACGGCCCGCACCCTTGGGGCCTCGCGATGGACGTCGTCCTCAATCCGAAGTCGCCCGAGTGGAAGGGAATCGGCGATCGACCGATCGCTGTCGGCGGCGGAGCGAACTGGGACACCGGCTACAACCCGACGGCGAACGGACTCGTCCTCGCTCGTCCCGGCGTCGCGCACGTCGTCCGCACCTTCGGAGAGCTGATCAAGAAGCACGGACTCGAATGGGGCGGCGTCAACGTCGGCGCGTGGGCGGATGGTCGACACGGCAGCGAGTTCGGATGGGATCCGTTCCACGTTCAGATGAACGGCTGGCGTGCGTGGCGCGCGCATCTTCCGCAGCCGTCGTGACACGGCTACGCTGACGCCGGAGGTTTCTATGCCGTCGTCGTTTCTGCCTATCGCCCTCGACGCCGCCGCGAAGGCGTTCGGGTTTCTGGTTCCGCTGCTCGTGATGATCGCGCCGTTCGCGCTCCCGCCCGTCGTGCAGAAGATCGACGAGAAACAGCGGCGACGTTTGCTTGCGGCGACCAAGGCGGCTGTGATCGTGGTCGGCGAGTTCGCCTCGAAGACTCCGACGACGATGGACGACAAGCTCGTCGAGGTTCTCCGCGCCGTCGAGAACGAACTCGGTCGCAGTCTTCGACCGTCTGAGACGCGCCTCGTGCAATCGTTCGCGCGCACACTGCACGCCGACCCGCGATTCCCAGCTCGCCTCGCTTCGACGATCACCGTCGTCGGGAAGGACTGAATCATGCCCGCACTTGTTCGCTTCCGCTTCGCGCGCGACCTGCTCGTGCACGTCGACGGCGAGCTTCAGCCGCGCGCGTACACCGCGCCGTTCGCGTACGACCTGAAGCTGCCGATCGCGCGCCTCGCCGTCGCTGGCGATCACGGAGACGTCGTCGAGATTCACGGCGTCGACGCGGACGAGGGCGACGACATCGCGCGCGAGTTGCTTGCGCTCGTGCCAGACCAGCCGACCGCGCCGGAGGAACTCCCGCCCGTCCCGGCCGCGCCGACGAGCGACGCCGTCGTCATCGCTGCGGCGCAGGCCGCTTCACTCGAAGAGGAGAGCTGAACCATGCCCGCAGGAACCGTCACCCTCACCGTCATCGGACCCGGCTCGACTCCCGCAGGCCCGACCTACGAAGAGCAGCAAGGCACCGCCGCCGGCAACTCGTTCGACAACAGCGACCCGGTCGCGCTCGTCGTGCGGAACACGAACGCGTCGGCGCGCATCGTGACCTTCGTTGCCGACCGCTACGGCGTCGAGCGCACCGTGCTCACCGCGACGATCCCCGGCAGCGCGACGGAGAACGGCACCGCCGTCCTCGGTCCGTTCCCGTCGGAACTGTTCAACGATCACTCGACGACGGACGCGACGAAGCAAGGTCACGTCATGTTTACGCACAACGGCATCAACACCGACTTGAAGTTCTGCCCGGTGCGACTGAACCGGGGCTTCATGCGTTGACACTTCGACGGCGTCGCGCAAACGGTTCTGTCGGTCCTGCCCTCCCGACAGGAAAAGAAGCGCAAGGGACGACGCCCGCAAGGGCGTCGTTTCTTTTCAGGTGCTCGCGTCTTCGTCGTTGTCGTCGACGACGCCGAGCGACGGCCACGCCGGAGGAGTCGCGCCGCTGCGTCGGAACATCCGCACGACGATACGCGCGCGCCATGACGGCATCCGCATCTTGCCTTGCTCCCACCACATGACGAGGTTTGACGAGACGCCGAGCGCCTCGGCGACGGCTCGCATCGACCAGCCCGCCGCGTTCCTCGCGTCGCGCAGCAGGGCCTGATCGTCGGCGAGGAACAGCGGCGTCGACCCGATGTTGTCGAACCGCTGCTCCATCGCCTGCATCCGCAGCTTTAGCGCGTCGATCTCGTCCTGCAACGACGACTCCGGCTTCGCCTTCGCGACTGCCTTCCTCGACGCGCGCGGCATCAGTTCGCCTCTTCCTCGACGCGAGCAAGCGAGACGGCGACCTTGCCTTTGCGGCGCGCGGTCTTCTTTGCCGACTGCATCGGCTCCTCGTCCTCGTCGTAAGAGACGGCGACGGAGTCGACCACATCGCCGATGTCAAGCTGTGTCGTTGCGACGGACGCGACGACGTCGGCTCCGAGGTAGTGCCGCGCGACGTCGAGGAACTGGTCGTCGGTCAGTGAACACTCGATTGCGATCGGGACCTCGACGCGCTCGCCGCGAGCGGCGATGCGGGCGACGGGCTTGCCCTTCGTCTTCGCGACGACGGAGAGCACCTCGCTACCGTCGGCGGCGGTGAGCTTCACCGTGACGTCGCCGAGTGCGCGGTGTCGTTTGCAGTCCTGCGCGATGGCGTTCTCGTCGCCTGCCATCGCGCGGATCAAGAAGTCGATGCCGGGGAACAGGGCGGCGAGTTCGATCTCGTGGCCGGCGGCGTCCATCGAGAGCGAGAGCACGAACGAGACGACGCGCGGCGAGAGTGCCGCGCCTTCCTCGTTCGCCTTGCGAATCGCTTGTTCCTTGCCGCTGAAAGAGACGACGCGCGCGGGCGCGCCGACGATGCTGAAACCCATAGCCTGCCTCCGTGGGATGAGCGGCAAGGTTGCCTACGCAGGCGTGGCCGCGTCAACGCTTGCTCGCGTTTGAATCATGTTCCCTCCGTGTCGTGCGCTCTCGTCATCGATGCCGTCGACGAGAAGCCCTGCGGGTAGCGTTGCCAGAGCTTCTCGATGTTCTTCGCGGCGACGTGCGAGAGCGGGATGCCAAGCTGCCACGCCGCGACCGCGACGTACCAGAGCACGTCGCCGAGTTCCTTCTCCAGCTTCGCGACGTCGAGCGGGTGTCCGTGCCCGACGTGCTTCTTGATCAGGTCCGCCGCCTCGCCCGCCTCGCCAGTGAGGCCGAGTCCGAGGACGGCAAGCGCCATCTGCGGGTCGTTGTCGCGGCTCGCCGTGCGCGCCGCCTTCGTCTGGTAGTCGTCGAGATTCACTCTGTCCTCCGTGCGGCATCGAACACCGACGCGGTCGCATAGGCAAGCGCGACCGCATTCGCTTCGTCGTACAGCTTCGCCCCTCGCTTCGAGCGCAGTTCCTTCTTCGTCGTCGCCTCCGCCCACGCGAGCACGCGCTCGTTCACCGCGTCGCGTCTTCGCTCGCCGGAGTTCAGGCCGATGACGCTGCGCCACGTCACCGGCTGCGGGTCCCACTTCGCCGCGCTTCTGATCCATCTCGTCGCCGCCGCGTCGACCCACCCGGCGGCGTAGCCGAGGGACCAGAGCGCGCCCGCGTTCGCGCGCCCGGCGGCGAGCGCCGCGTTGCTCGTCGAGTAGGGTGCCTCGCGTGCGAAGGCGTGGACGACACGCGGGGCGAACGCGGAGTGTGCGTGCGCCTCGTCGAGCAGATCGGCGATGCACGTCGTGACGTCGACGAGCAACGACGTCGACGAGAAGCACCTTCCTCGCTCCGTGTCGAGGACGGCGACGCCGCACTTCCTGCCGGGATCGACGGCGAGCACCATCGGCTTCGCCGCGTAATGCTTGCGCGCGACGTGGACGAACACCGCCGGGAGATCGATGGACTGTCTCACGACTCACCTCGAAGCGCGTCGTCGATGCGCGTAAGGACGTCTCCGATCTGCTTCGCGTGGAACGCGCGACCCTCCTCGCGCGCGGTCGCAACGTCGACCTCGATCTCCGGTCGCGCGGCGCGGAGCACGTCGAGCAGCGACGCGATGCGCGCGCGGAGCTTCTCGTTGTCGGCACGCAGACGCGCGGCCTCCGTCGACCAGTGCGTCGCCTCGCCCTCCGCCCCGGCGATCGTGTCGTTGATCGACGCGCGCACCTCCATAACAGCAGCGTCGACCTCGTCGAGTTTCTTCTTGATCCTCTCGGTCCAGTAACTCACTTATCCTCCTTCTGCGCCGCGACTCGCAGCGCGTTCTCCGTCGACGAGGCAACGCGCCCCGTCTTGTCGAGATCGAACACGGTTGCGGCGATCATCGATCGCAGCGTCGCGTTCTCTCTCGCGAGTTCATCGTTCCTCTTGATCTGCCCGACGAGGAGTCGGCGCAGTTCGCTCGCCTCGTCGAGCGCGTCGTCTGTCGTCACGCTTCCTCCGTTGCGTGGCGCACCGGCATCGACTCGCCGTCGACCCTGCCCCACGCGCTCCACTTGATCAGGCTCGAACGTCGACGCTCTCGCGCAAAGAACTCGATGCCCGTCGTTGCAAGATGCGCCGACGTCTCCTCGATGATCGACCACGCCGCGTCGGGCTTGCGCGAGTGCGGACCGCGCGGCGCGTAGATCATCGACCGCTGACGGCGCACCGGCGGCGGCACCGACACGTCGCCTCGTCGGCACACGATCAGATGTTCGTGTTCGCAGCGTGTCCACTGACCGAGGCCGGGCTTCGCCGGCGCGGAGAACAGCGGCTCGCTCGCCGACCACGGCGTCTTCTCGCGGTAGGCGTCGACGACGTCGACCTTCGCCCATACGAAGCCGGCGCACGAACGAACGCCGAGGCCGTCGACGAGCGCGGCGAAGTCCCCGCGCATCATCGCCGCCGACGTTGTCCACACCCACACGAGCGCCGGGCCAACGTCGACCCATGCGCCGCTGTCCTTGACGGCGCGCGCGATCTCCTTCGGTCCTGCGAGCGGGTAGTGGTTCTCCGCGCCACGTCCTCCGCCGCCACGTTCTCGATCCCACGGCGGGTCCATCACGGCGAGAAAAGTCACGGCTCACCCCCGAGCGCGGCGACGACGTCGAACAGCGCACGCTGTCGCCCGTCGTTCAGGAATCCGTCGAGCGAGCGCAGCGTCTCGAACCACGCGCGCGCCGTCGCCCTCGCCTGCTTCTCGACGCGGTCGACGTACTCGGCGACCTCGTCGTCGGTGCGCGGGAGCCAGTAGCCGGACGGGTCGGAGAGGATCGGCACGCGAAGCTCGACACGAAGATCGCGCACGATCTGCCTCACGCGACGCAGCGTCGTCTCCATTGACACGGGCGAAGCGACTCCGGCGTCGACCTCGCGACGGTGAGCACCGACACCGGGGCAGGCATCGACGAGATCGCGCTGCGTCAGTTTGCCGTGCGCGAGCACGAGCGCGTTCAGCACCTGCGTCTGCTCCTCGGTCGCGATCGTCCGCGCCTCGTTGACGCGGGCGTGCACCTTCTCGTGAACGGTTGGAATCCTTGCGAACAAGTCCTCTTGCATCATCGTCCCTCCTCGTAGTCGTCGAGCAACGCGCGAAGCTCGTCGACGTGTTGTGCGAGCAGGCGTCCCCACTCGATGTCGTCTTCCGTCGCCGCCCACGGAGCGGCGCGGTATCGTTCGCGCGCTCCGTCGAGCAGCGCGGCGGTTCCGTCGAGGCACGTCGTCAGCCATTCCGGCGGCGCGCGTGTCGGTGGATCGATCTCGACGCGCGGCGCGAGGCCGAGACGGATCGCGGCAAGCGCCCTGCCGAGCGGCATCAGGTTCTCGTCGTCGAGATCGTCGTCCTCGCCCGGCTCTCGCACGCGCGCTTCGATGATCGCGCGGCACTCCTCGGTCAGTCGTCGTCTTTCGTCGGTGTCCACGTCGTGCCTCGCAGTGCCCGTGCTCTTTCTTCGCGGGCGTTGTTCCTACAGAGTCAATCGCCATCGTCGCTTCTAAACCCACGTCACACCCCGAACGGGTCGTCGTCGACCGTCACCGACACGTTGTCACGACCGCGCTCGTCGGCCGGCGACAGCGTCGTCGTCGTCGGTTCGTAGCGCATCCACCCCGTCGTCAGCGTCGACTCCGCGCGGTTCTTTACGAGGCGCACGCGCGTCAGGTTCCGCAGCGACGGATCGTCGGCGAGCTTCATGCGGTCGAGGAGCACGATGTACGAGGCGTCCTTCGCGAACTGCCGCGTGTACGCGATGTCCGCCTCGGTTGGTCCGGCGTAGTTCTTCGCCTTCAGCTGCGCCTCTCGGGTGTCGGCAAGCTGCGCGAAGCCGACGACGAGGACGTTGTACCGAGCGGCCATCCGTCGGAGCACCTTCGAGATGTGCGCGAAGTTCAGGTCGTCGCGCGCGTGCCGCGTCGAGCGTTCGAGGTCCTGAACGTAGTCGACGAACACGACGCGCACGCCGTTCCGCTTGACGTGCCCGTGAACCTTGGAGGCGAGTTCCTCGACGGTCATCGACTCGCTGTCGTCGACCCACACCGGCAAGCCGCTGACCTCGTTTGCCGAGTGCAGGAGCGCGGAGACGGCGGCGCGGTTGCTGCGCTCCGTTCGTCGTCGCGCGTGCATCTCGACGAGGCCGGAGAAGATGCGCGCGGCTTTCGTCTCGAAGGTGAAGAACACGAGCGGTACTCCGGCGCGCGCCATCGTCAGAGCGATGTGCGTGCCGAACGTCGTCTTGCCGACGCCGGTGTCGGCACCGACGAGCAGCACCGCGCCTCGTCGGGCACCGCCGCGCATCGCTTGATCGACGACGCCGAGGCCGGTCGCGATCCGCTCGACGACTTCCTCGTCGCGGGAAAGCTCCGTTGCGTACTCGCGTGCGAGGCTCTCTGCGTCGTGCGCTCGACGCGGGGCAGACCCGGCGACGATCGACTGAAGCTCGACCTCGACCTCGGCGGCGATCGCCGGGGCTTCCTCGCCGTCGCCCGCGAGGCGTTCGATGCGCTCCGCGAGCTTCCGCATCCGACGCATCGCCGCGCCGTGACGGAGGCGGTCGGCGTACGCGCCGAGCGTCTCGTCGTCGACGCTCGCCCACGACGAGCGCATCGCCTCGCCGATCCACGTCTTCGCGTCGTCGGCCTTCCATCCCGACGAGCGTTGCAGGTGGTCAGCGACGATCGCGCTGTCGGCCGCGCCGTACCGCTCGAAGCAGGCAAGCGCCGCCGTCCAGAGCGCGCGGTGCTTCTCGTTCTCGAACTCGTGCGCCGAGACGCCGGCGCGGACGAGCCGCTCCAGCATCGCCACGTCGCGCATCGCGCACCCGATCACGCGCTCCGCGAGCAGCATCGACTCCAGCTTGTCGTTGTCATCCATCGGTCTTCTCCCTGTTCGTGAGTTCGATCTTTCGTCGCCACGTCGCGACGAGTTCTGTTGCCTCGGCGTCGGTCATCGTCGACAGCCGCTCCTCGATCTGCGCGCGCGCGATCGGGTCGATGCGCCCGACGTCGACGAGCATCGCGACGAGCGCGTGCTTGCCGTCCTTCGTCTGCTCGTACCGTGCGGCCAGCGAGCCGACGTGCTTCACCAGCGTCTGAAAGGACAGATCGCCGCGCGACTTCCACCACGCGTCACGCGCAGCGGCGACGATCGCCTTGCCGAGATCGCTTGGCTTCACGCCAGCGGTCAGCGCGGAGCCGATGATCGAGATGTCGCCGACGACCCACACCGCTGCCGATGCCTTGAAGCACCGCCGCCGGAGATGGGTCAGGACGTGCATCAGTCGCTCGCGCTCGTCGCGCCCGAGAGAGCGTCCGTCGAAGGAGCCGCGCAGGAGTTCCTTCGCCTCGTCGTCCGTCACCGCCGCTTCGCTGCCGTAGGTGCGTGCGGCTTTCTTGTTCTGCTTCACCGGAGCGATCGTCGTTCGTCGACGCTCGCCTTCGTCGAGCACGTCGACGGCGACGACGCCTTCGAGCTTCAGCGTCGTTCCGTCTTCGAGAGTGACGAGGACGCGCGCCCGGCGCTCCTCGCCGAAGAAAAGAGTGCAGGGCATCGCGTCCTCGTCGTTGTTGTTCAGAAGGGCAGATCGTCGTCGTCGGCCTGCGCCGCCGGAGCAGGTGCGCTCGACGGTGCGTCACCGCCGCCGCCGCCGTTGCCCTTGCCGTCGGCGAGGAACTGGACGTCGAAGCACACGACGCGCGTCATGTACTTCTTCTCCTTCGTCTTCTCGTCAGTCCACGACGACGTTTCAAGGCGACCCTCGCAATAGACGCTGCGTCCCTTCTTCAGGTACTTGCCGCAGTTCTCCGCCGCGCGACCGAGCACGCGGACGGACACCCACTCGACCTTGTCCTCCCACGTCTCGCCGACCTTGCGGCGCTCGTTGACGGCGACGTTCAGGTCGCACCACGAGCCCTTGCCGTTGCTCTTCAACTCCGGGTCTTTGCCGAGGTTGCCGATCACCATCACCTTGTTCAGTCCAGCCATGTCTCTCTCTCCTTGTGTTTCTCGGCGACGACGCTACGTTCGCGCCGTCGCACTCGTTGTCGTCTTGTGCGTCAAGAGGCCCGCCCGGTTTCCCCTGACCGAGCGGGCCTCACGTTTCACGCGAGCAGCGACGTCGCCTTCGCGAGCGCGCGCTTCTCGTTCTCGTTCATGCCGGCGTCTGGCTTCGCCTTCCGCTGCTCGTTGTAGCGGGAGCGTCCGAACATCCGCAGGGCGAGGTCGTCGACGAGCTTGCCCTTCCACTTCGCGACGACTGCCGACATAGACGGCACGTCGTTCGCGGCGCGCATCTCGACGAGCGCGGCGCGCAGCAAGGCGAAGTCCTCGGTCGGCGTCGCGAACTCCGGCGCTCCGTTGGCGGCGACCTCGGCGAGCGTCGAGATCGGCTCCGGCTCCGGGGCGCGGGGCGGCGGGATGACCGTCGCCGTGCGCGTCGTTGACGGCGGCGGCTCCGGCTCTCCATCGACAAGCGGCATGAACCTGTCGGGGTTCACGTCGCGCATCGCAAGCGGCGCGGGCGTCGGTGCGTGCGCCGTGCGCTCGCCGTCGGCCTGCGCCATCTCGTCGCTCGTGTAGAGGCCAGAGAGTTCCTGCGGGAACGCTCGCCGCAGCGCGATTGACTCGGCGCACTTCGCGATCATCACCGACGGGAGCTTGCCCCAGAGGCCCATCGGCGAGCCGTCGCGCTTCGTCTGGCAATACTCCGACCAGAGCGCGATGCCGACGAGCGGCTCGACGAAGTCGCGGCGCACGACTTCGACCTTCGCCGCGCGCGGCGGCGAGGACGACAGCCACACGTCGACCCACTTGCCGTCGTCGCCGCACCAGAACGGACCGCGCTGTCCGGCGTACTTGCCCGTCCGCTCCGCGATGGAGCGGAAGCCGTCGATGCCAAGCTGGATGGTCATGACGTCGCGCCCCTCGCGGCTGTCGTACCGCTTCACGGCGTAGACCTGCTTGGCGAACGGGTCGAGTCCCGTGCGCTTGCAGACCTCGACGAACAGACCGAACTCGGGGAGCGTCAGCCCGCGCGCGACGGTGTCGCGCAGGAGCCGCATCTTGTCCTCGCCGATGTCCCTTGCCGCCTCGACGAGATACGTCGGCACCGCTTCGCGCTTGGCGATCGCGGCGACTTCCTTGCCCTCTTCGTTCATCACTCACTCTCCTTCGTGACGACGCGCAACGCGCGCCCGGTGACGGCGCTGCGGGTGTTTCGCTCCGCAGCGTCGAGGATCAAGCGGGCGAACTTCGCCCGCTCACTCTTGTCCGACGTGACCTCGGTGCGCGCGAGCGCGAGCACCTCATCGGCGAACCCTGACGCGGACATCTTCGGCGCGGTCTTGCCCGCCGAGTACGTCGCGCGCGCGGCCGACGACTCGATGCCGTATCGCTCGCCGATCGCCTCGATCACCTTCGCGCGCAGCCGCTCCTTGTTCGCCTCGGCGTCCTTCAGGAAGGCATCGGTGGCGACGTAGTCCGCGAGCAGCAACGACAGCGGGTCGCCGTCGTCGACGCGCACGATCTCCTTCGACGTCTGCGGTCGACGCGCCTGCTCCGCGTACGCCTTCCAGTCGTCCGCCGTCGACGGCTCCGGCGCGACCTCGGGCACGAGATGATCGCGCACGAATCGATCGAGTCCGTCGAGGATGCGCGCCTGCGCCTCCGCGTCGGAGCGCACGACGAACTCGACGAGGCCGCGACCGGGGATCAGCGCGGGCACGATCGCTCGCGTGACGAACCCCTTGCCTTGCTCGACGAGAACGGCGTGCATCGCGGCGAGCTGAAGCTGAACCTGCACGAAGTACTGGATCGGGATCGACGACGAGCCCGGCTCGCCCCACTCTGCGTCGAGCTTCGCGCGCGGACGGTACGATGCGAGGCCGGTTGTCTTGATCTCGACGACGACCGCTTCGCCGGGATCGAGTCCATGCTCTCGACGAAACGACGTCGAGACGTCCTCCGAGAGCAGGATGCGATCGGGCGAGACGCGCAACCACGGACGCAGCGCGCCGCGCACCGTCGGCCAGCGACGAGGGCGGACGTCGTTGCGCGCACCGAAGGCGTCGGCGATGGCGTGCTCGACGTGCGTCCCGAGGAACGTCGCCTCGCTGCCGCCGTCGCGCTCGACGAGCCGTAGCTTCTCGGCGTACAGGCCCGCCGGTGTCTTGTAGGGGCTTAGGCCGAGCGCGCACGCCGCCTCGCTCGCCCCGATCTCCACGTCTTCGATCTTCACTCGTCACCGTCCTTCTCTTCTGTCTCGCAGCCGGGGCACCCGGCATTGACCCACTCGATCAGCGCGGAGCGGAGGAAGCGGTGCCCACCGCCGCCGGGGATCACCGCTGCCTTCAGCTTTCCTCGCTTCACCGCTCGCCGCAGAAGCGGCTTCGACAACCGCACGAACGCGGCTGCCTCTTCGACGTCCATCACTTCGTCATTCATCCTCGTCTCCTTTCGCGCCGTCGCCGACGCGCACCGCGACCTCGACCGCACGCGCGGCCTCGGTCAACAACCTGTCCTCCTCGCCGTCGACGAGCGGCCAACGCTCGACGCGCGCGCGCTCCTCGCCGTCGACCATCCCGATCAGCGACGTGCAGAGAACGTGTTTCTCGTCGACCGGGTCGAACATCATCTCGCCGTCGAAGCGCAGCGCAACGTGGACGCCATCGAGGACGGCGAGCACGGTGTCGGCGCTGATCGCAATCTTCTTCCAGCCGCGCGCGTCGAGCGCCGCGCGGATCATGCTCGCTTCCATCAGTTCACCTCGTTGTCTTTCGGTTCGACGCCGCGCCACGAGCGCAGCAGTCCTTCGATCATCTCGATCACCCACGCCGGAGCGAGGCCGACAACCTCGACTCCTTCGCCGCCGACGTGCCTCTGGTCCCATTGAATCCGCACCATCGCGAGGCGCTTCTCTTTCGCCGCCTTGCGAACGTCGGCAGGGAACGACGTCGGTCGCATCAGTTCACCCCCACGTCGGAGCGCACGCGCTCTGCTTCCTTGACTGCCTCGTGATGCACCGTCTCGCCGAGCGTGCGACCGAACGTCGTCAGGAGTTCGAGAAGCTCGCCGAAGCGAGCGACGTCGATCAGTTGTTCGAGCGCCGACTGCTCCGTGTCTTCTGTTGCCTCTTCGAGATACTTCGCGGCGAGGTAAAGCTGCGCCGCCGCCGCGACGACGAGCGCCGTCGGGGAGATGTCCCTGCGTTGCACCGTCGGCGTCCATCCAGCGAGCACCACGAGCGCCTGCCGTCGAGTCTCGTCGACGTCGGGCACGTCCTTCTTGTCCGTCTTCATCTTGTCCTCCTTGCCGCTCGCGCGCGGCGTTGACGTCGCGAGGCGAACCCTCACGGCGTCAACGCGGGGCGCGAACCCCGGTGCGGTCATGCGACCGCGATCTTCCCTTGCGCGTCCATCGTCCACGCGCCGTCAAGCCACGCCTTGCGCTCGCCCGCGCCGTCGACGAGCACCGCCTTGAACGTGCCGCCGCCGCGACGAAGCGCGCGAAGCTGCTCCGTCGTCGGGTCCTGCCAGTAGCCGTCGGTGACGATGAGCGTGTCGACCTTCGCGCGCTCGTTCGGCGAGAGCGCCGCGCACGCCTCACGCATCGCGCCGACCGCGTCGGTGCCGCCGCGCGCCGGGAGCAGGAGCGCCTTCGCTGCGTCGGCGAGGCCGCGCCCGTCGCGCTCGACGATGGCGCGCGCCGCCGGTCCGTCGTCGAAGGCGACAACGATCACGCGCCGTCGCTCCGACATGGCGCGAAGGATCGCGCCCATCGAGAACGCGCGCGCCGCCCGCTGTCGCTCGCCGGCCATCGAGCCGGAGCGGTCGACGAGCAGGACGAAGTCGCCGCCCGTCGCCGGGCTTTCGCCGCGACGCTGGACGACGAGCGCCGCGCCCTGCTCCGCGCGAGCGAGGACGTCGAGGCGGGACAGTCCGCCCGCCGACAGGCGCATCATCTCGACCGACGCGAGGCTGAACACGTCGCGCCCACCGTCGACGCCGACGACGTCGAGTCGTCCGCCCGTCGTCGACCCGGCGCGCTTCGCCTGCGCCTGTCTCTCGCGTCCGACCTCGGCGAGGATCGCGCGCACGTCGGCGCTCTCGCGAGCGAGCTTCACGAGCGCCTCGTCGATCTCGCCCTCCTCTCCGTCGCCGCCGACACCCGCACCGGCGAGCAGGCCGATTGCCGCCGCCGTCGCCTGCGCTTCCTTCGACGCCTGCGCGACGACTTGCGCGAGGTCGCTCGCGCGCTCGCGCATCGTCGCCTCCATGACGGCGCGACGCGCACGCCCACGAGCGGCGAGCGCCTGCGCCGAACGCGCCGCCGCGCCGAACCCGGCGACGTCCTCCGCCGCCTCGACGGCGGCGACGCTGTCCGCGTCGTCGTTCGCCCGCCGATACCGCTCCTGCGCCTCGGCTTGCCCGTCAAGCGCGCGCCGTGCCGCACGCTCCGCCGTCGCCGGGTCCGCCGCCGCGTCGTTGTCAGGCAGCGCGTCGAGGCCGAGCACGCGACCGATGCCGTCGGCGAGGCGTGCCGCCGTTTCCGCTGCGACGAGCCGGTGAGAGCGCGACGCGAGCGCCGCCTCGCGCCACTCCGGCGACGTCGTCAGGTGCTCCGTCGCTCGCGACGCCCACGCCTCGGGCGACGTCAACGAACGGTCCGCGTCCTGCGGACGGTACAACCGCCCGAACGTCTCGCGGACGAACGACGGCCACTCGCCGACCTTCGACGAGAAGCGCGCCGCCGACTCGTCGACGACGTCGCCGGAGCGAGTGAACGCGCGCGACGCCGTCGCGCTGATCTTGAACGTCAGGTCCCGCATCACTTGCCTCCCTTGAAAGCGGCGATCACCGCCGCGTTAGCCGCCGCCATCGTCTCCTTCGCCCGCGCCCGCACGACGTCGATCGCCGATGCCGCGCCGGGGTGCTCCTCGGCGAGCTTGTCGAGGTCGGCGATAACGTCGTCGAGTTCGTCGGCGACACCGCCGAGCACCTCCTGCTTCTTCGCTCTCGGCGCGTTGCCCGTCATCGCCGCGCGGATTGCGGCGTCCTGTTCGGCGACGACCTTCGCGAGCTTCGTCAGGTCGCTGTCGATCTTCGGAAGATGAGCTTCAACGACGGCGTCAACCGTCGCGCGCTGCTCGACCTTCGACCACGTCGTGTGCCTCGCCGTCTCGACGTACGACGCCGACACCGATGCGCGGCCATCCATCCACGCGAGCGCCTGCATCAACGACACCGTCGCGACGAAGCGTCGGTCGGAGACGACGATTCCCTTCGCGCGCAAGTCACGCAGGACGGCATCGAGCGCGTCGAGCGCGGCATCGTCGACCGGGAGCGCGCTCGCCTCTGCCTTCGCGGCGTCGAGATCGGCGAGCGTCATCGTCTGCACTGGGCGCGTCGGAAGCTGCCGCCTCGCCATCGCCCGACGCAGAGCCGGGTCCTGTACCGGCTCGACGAAGTATCGCACGAGGAAGCGGTCGTAGACGGCGTCGACCTCGCCCGGCTCCGGCGTCTCGTTGCTCGCGCTGATCACGAAGCGCAGCGGCGAGCGGTGCTCACCGAGGTCGTCGACGTAGGTGCGCTCGTTCAACAGGCGCAGGAGCGCGTTCAGGACGACGCCGTTGCTCTTCCAGATCTCGTCGAGGAACCCGACGTCGGCGGCGGCGAGCTTGTGCGCCGTTCGCAGGACGCGCTCTCCAGTGTCCGCCCATCGCTTCATGTCGGGCGCGCCGACGATCTCCTCCGGCGTCGTCGTGCGCGTCATCAGGTACAGGAACGAGCGCGCGTCAATCGCGCTCGCGAGCGCCTCAGCGAAGTAGCTCTTGCCCGTGCCCGGTTCACCGAGCAGCAGGACGTGTTGCCCGGCGATGGCGCAGGCGATTGCGAGGCGCGCGATCTCGTCGCGCTCGAAAACGGCGGCACGCAGCGCGGCCTCCGTTGCATTGACAGCGACGCGCGGCGTCGAGGCCGGCGCGGCGGGAGCGAGGGCGATCTTCTTCGTCGTCATGGGTTCGGTTCCTTTGTTCGTTGTGCGTCGACGTCGAGACGACGTTGACGAGAGGCGGGGCGGGCAGGCGTCGAACCTGCCGACACGACGACGACGTGCAGGGAAACCCGCGCCGCCGTCGTGTCCTCCGAAGCACCCCACGAGCGCCCCGTGTCGCCGGGGCCACGCGTCGTCGTTCAGCCGACGAGGCTCAGGTCGTCGAGCACCTTGTCGCTCGACGCTTTCGCGTCGTCGAGCGCTGCTTCCATCCCGGCGATCTGCGCGCCAAGGACGCGGGCGAGAGCGCGACCACGACGACGAAGCGCCTCGATCTCTGCGAGCCGCTCCGTCACCGCGCCGCTGCGCGGCTTGCCCTTCGCCTCACCAAGAATGAAGGCGTCCATCTTGTCGCGCGCTTTCTTGGCCTCGGCCTCGATCTCGCGAGCGGCTGCGAGTAGTGAGTCCTCGGCGGCGTCGCGCACGTTATCGGCTCGACCGGCGGCGAGGTCCGCCACAGTGAGTCGGTAGCCCGCCGACTCGAACGCTCCCGACGTACGGCACGCCTCCACGACTTCGTCGCCATCCCGCGGAACGAAGTACGTCCCGCCTCCGTTCAGGCTGAACCCGCCCAGATCGTTGCAGATGCCGACGAGAACGGCGGTCACGTCGACCGCCGTGAGCATCGTTCGCTCCACGTCGTACCGAGCAAGCAACTGCCCGACGGCCTCCTGTTCGTCGTCGCCAAGGCCGGGCGGAATGACGACCGCGCCAGTGGACTCGTCGTGAACGAGCGTCCACCGGGCGACAGCGACGGCGTCGCCGGTTGTCGTCGTCGTTGTCACGCTGGCGTCAGAGACCAACGCGATCGGGGCAAGGCGAGGTGCCTTCGGGTCGGGCGTCCCGCGACGCCACGACAACCCGTTCTCGCTCTTGCGCTGACGGGCGATCGCCCTCGTCATCGCTGCGGCGTCATCGACGGGGTCTCGCACGCGACCGGCGAGGACTCCGGCGCGCTCCTCGTGGAAGCCGTCAGCGTCGACCGGCGCGACCGTCGAGTCGCAGGCTTGCCCGTCGACAGCGCCGCAGCGCGGGCAGGCCATCGTGCGCCTCGTCTTGCGAAGCGCCGCGCGGAGGTCACCGGCCGACACAGCGACGGCCTGTGCGCGCCAACAGACGACGCTCCCGACGCGTCCGGGTGAGAGGGCTTCGGTAGTTCGGATCGTGTTCGTCATCGCTTTCTCCCTGTGTTTGGCATCCATCATCAGGACGCGCCGCCCGACGTGGGCGTGCCGTGCGCGTCGAGCAGGCCGAAGCCTGCTTTCGGTTCAGAGCGGGAACACGACGAGCGCCGTGCGGCCGTCGATCACCATCTTCTTGATGGTGACCTTCTCCGACTTCATGTCCTTGTGAAGCCGGACGTACGCGAAGCGTTTGTGCACTTTGACAGTCCACTCGTTGCGGTCTTCAGAGCCACGCGTCGTCGAGCCCTTCGCCGCGATTGGCTGCTCGTCGTACAGCGAGCGCAGGTCTTTCTGCATCGTGGAACCCGACTGCACCAGCTTCTCGGCGGCGAGTTTGCACGCACTCGCGCGCACCGCCTCGGGCATTTCAGCGAGGCGGGCGCGGAGGTTCGTCATGCGGTCACCGTCAGCGGTGGCTGCGGCGATCAGCGCGTACCCATGCGCCGTCGTTGCCCGCGTCGCCGTCTCGAAGCGGCGTCGCGCCTCGACGCGCTTGGCCTCGATAGCGGCAGCGCGCTCCTCGGCGGGCGTCGGCGCGATGTCGTCGGCGTCGACGGCGGAGATCGACTCGTCGACCATGCCGACGACGGCGTCGAACGTCATGTCGTCCTTCGCGTTCTCCTTCCACGAGGCGATGATCTCGTCGGGCGTCCGCTTCGCCTTCGGCTCCTCGGCGGCGGCGGCGAGCGACGCACGGTGCGCGTCGATCTTCGCGCTGAGTTCCTCGCAGTCCTTCGACGTCGGGCGCTTCGCCGCCTCGAAGGCGACACCGTCGCCCGTAGCGGCGGCGGCAAGAGCGGCGTAGCGGTCGGCGATCTTCGCGGTCTTGGTCGTCATGTCTTTCTCCCTGTTTCCCGTTCGTGGGACTAGACCCGCATCCGTGCAGCGGGTGACGTCGCGGCGCGACGTGCGCCGTCGATGCCGAGGCGTGCGCCGCCTCGTTGCGCGTCGGTTCACTCGACGACGATCTGCGCGATGTCGCGAGCGCAGCAGGAACCGACGGCGCGCATGCCGTCGATGTACTCCTGCGCCGACTTCACCGAACGAAAGCGCCGACCGTAGACGTGACCGTCGAAGCGACGGACGACGACGAAGGCGATCTTGATCGAGGCGTTGTTCTTCTTGCTCATCGTGTTCTCCCTGTTGTGCTGTCGCGAACTTGCGCAGCGATGAAAGCGCGAGGCGTGCTCACGCTTTCGTCGCTGCGCCCGATGCCTCGTCGACGTCGTCGCGTTGACCGAACTCCCGACCGTGTCGGCGTCGTCGTCGCTTCGTCGTCGTCCGCGCATCGGGCGCGGCTTCGTGTTGTCGTTTCGTGCGCCTCGTTGCCGGCGCTCGCTCTCGACTTCTGGCGACCTCAGCGACCCCCGGAGGCGTCGTCGTTGGTTTGTCGAGCAAGAGGTGCGGCGCTTCGTCGGGCGAGGTCCACTCGCACCGTCGCGCGCTTCCGACTTCGAGACCGTCTGGTCCACCCGTCGGCGCTGTCGCCCTCTCGACCTTCCCGATCTGTCCTCGCGAGCGCCTCGCCGCGCCTCACTCCGACCGGGTCTCTGTTCGGTGGGGGGTGCCGTCTCCACGATCCCGACGTCCACCTGCTTTTCGTTCGGCGCGTTCATCAACGCGACCGAGAAACGAGCCTAGGCCGTTTCGTCATCGTTGTGAGCCCCCCTTGTTCGTCTTTTGTTCGCTTTTCGTGATTCACGTCACAGATCGCGCCAAACGAGCCCAGACCGATTCTGGGACGCTTTGGCCTTCGGGCCGACCGAACCCCTTGGCGGCCTGCCGATCGTCGATTCTGGCCGATCGCCGCGTTGCAACGCGGTAAAAACAACGAGCCGACCGGCCGGTTTCGCAGAATCGGCACGGTCGGTCGTCGGTTGTGATCTGTGTCACCGACAGCGGTTTTCGGTGACCGGCGTCACTTCACCCGAGGCCGATACATGGAAGCCACTGGTCGCGGATCGCGTCTGCGACGGTCGCCATCATGTAGGGCGGGACGGACATCCCCATCATGTATCCGCCGATCTTTTCGCTGTCGAAATCATAGTCATCGGGAAACGACGACAGGACCCGCACCTCTGATAGTGTTAGCCGCCGCTGCTCTTGCCAGTGGAAGATAAGCTGCCAAGTTGCGAGCACTGTAATTGATGGCTTCTTCGGGTCCAACTTGACCCATGAAAAGTGTCTGACTTTCCCCGTCTCTCTTCGGTGCGCTTCCGCGAACGACTCGCCGGGCAGTGTCTTCGGCCAGTACTTCTGCACGGCTTTGTTTGACGCGTCAGCTCTCGACGAGGCGAGTTCTTCTTGTGTGTTGTTCACCTGAGAGAAGGCCTCTTCTGCCGTTATCCACTTTTCATGCGGCGAGAGCTCAAGCTTTTTCGCGTTGAATGTTTTCTTGATGGCGACAAAGAAGACGCGTTCTCTTCGCTGCGGCAGTCCGCAGTCGGCTCCGTTGATCAGGAACAGCTGAACGTTATAGCCGAGCTGGTCGAACCGACGGAGAACTTCTCTAGCGTACCCTTTAGCGTTGCCAACGATCATGCCCTTGACGTTCTCGGCGACGACGATCTTCGGCTTGACGTGCTCGACGAGATCGAGAAAGTCGAAGAAGAGATCGTCGA
>Ga0194129_10001247_pt1 | contig 42909 bp, 29 predicted proteins | sample TA2KigCa35mmetaG_FD_150862 | JGI IMG/M metagenome (GOLD analysis project Ga0194129, IMG submission 150862) | Freshwater microbial communities from Lake Tanganyika, Tanzania - TA2015038 Kigoma Deep Cast 35m | ecosystem: Environmental > Aquatic > Freshwater > Lake | place: Tanzania: Lake...
ATCTGCTAGTTCATATAAAGGCGAATGCCAATTCTTATTTTCAGCTTGTAGAGCAGCTCTTTAATCAGCCATACATGAAACTGGCTGTTATAGTCGGTGCCAAATGTACCAGAGGTTCCGAAGATGCGTGGGTAGTGCGGCAGGTAGCAGAATAGATTGTCCTTTTCAGCCAAGTAAAGGAGTGTTGCTTTATTGAGTGCATGCTCAAAATAATAATGTTCGGGGTCATTGATGCTTTCCTTGTACTGCACAAGGTACTTCTCATAGAATTCAGCCTTCGCGAGGAATATCTTTGCATCGCAAAATTTCATATTAGGGTAGAAGGTGATGGAAATGATATGTTTGGTCATGGTTTCATAGAAATCCATTATCTTCCTAATATTCAGGATCCTGTACCGGCCGGTGATTTTTATGATGTAGTGGGCATTTTTGAAAAACTCTGAATAAGCGATAGCATGCTCAATGATCTCCATCTCACTATAACCCTTTCCTCTGTGTTTTGTTTTATTTCCCTGGTAGGTCAAGACTTCTAGTCTGCCATTTTTGATGTCATCGTAAAAATATTGGGATATATCAATGCCACTGTTTTCGACGAATAAAACCCGAAGCTTTGTATTTAAGAGATAAAATTTAATGCAGACCAGATATTCATGAAGTCGAATTGTTGGATTCTGGATCTTGGTTCCATATACGCCATTTGGATTGATACATCCTGTTAAAAAGACAAGGTTTTGCGAAGCCATACAATGAAGTAAGCGATTACTTTGATGCTGTATAATTGAAGATATAAGTATTATGTTAACCCTGAGTCAACAAGATATTCAAATTTTTTTCAGCTTGCAACAGCGTTTGATAAATGAGTTCTATAGATAAATCAGCGATGCATATAAGGATCGTTGCTGTAAAAAGCATCCGTATTTATTACATTTCGGAATATTTAGATGACCGTTCATCGGTGAGGCATCTTTGGAATTCCTCAGAAGAGTGATTGAACAGGATACATTTCGATTGCTGGATGTAAAAGCGTGATTTACTCTATTTTATCAATATATTCTTCGGAGTAGCCAAGAGATTGTCAGTGACAGGGGATCAGAGTTTACATTGGCAGATCCTTTGCGTACTTGGCTGATTTACACGTTGCCTAAATATGGTATCAAGATTATGTGTGAAGCTCCCTGTTGTTACTTTCACTAGATGCAGTATGTATCCCTACAATCTGAGTTGGTGTATTATGGATACGATATTGTAACGAAATGGTGGCTAGGAAAAATACTTTGTACTACTCAGAAAACCTTCAATTCATCGAAGTGGATATCTGCTCCGCAGATTTGAAATCTTTCGATCTGCTTATTTTCTGTGATATATTTTTTTCATCTCTCGTATCAAGACGTTGGTGTTTTCCTCCAAAATCACTAAACTACTATACATGCAATTATTGACAATTGTCAATATCGTCTTGCAGGTCTTTAAAAATTCCGACATGACAATTGGTACTTTTCGATTGATCGATATTTTCAGTACACCATTTTATTATTCCAAGAATGCTGTTTTGGAGAATATTATGTATCGCATCGTAGAAGATCCGTAGATAAATACAAGTTATTATTGGCTAATGAAGCTGTGCTTGTGGTATTGTCGTAGCTGACTTACTTCAAAAATCTATTGGGCTGATCGAGCTAGGAATTGTTTATATATGCGGGGTGAATCCATTACGGCTTTTATCTGTTGAAGACCGGAAAGATGTTAACAATCACCATAGCAGAGGCATGAATCGTTCTCTGGGTAAAATGTATTTTAGAACACTCCAAAAAATAAAAAAGTGGTTAATTTTCAACCACTTTTTTACTTCTTATTGTTGCCCGACCTGGATTCGAACCAAGACAAACAGAACCAAAATCTGTCGTACTACCATTATACTATCGGGCACCGCAATGTTGCGTTACAAAAGTAGTAATTCCTTCATTTCAGCCCAAAAAGGCATGGTGAAAGTTGAGGCAGGCTCATTCTGCCCGGAGGAGGAAGTGGTTCTTCTTTCCTTTGGAAAGGAGCAGGTATCTCCCTGCCAAGAGGTGGGAGTGGTCGACCTTCATGGATGGGTCGGTTACCTTTTCCCTGTTCAGACTTACCCCGCCGCCTAAGATTGTCTTGCGAGCCTCTCCTTTGCTAGGGAAGCTTCCGGAAAGGGCCAGCAGGCTGACGATGTCCATACCTTGCTCGAGTCTTTGACGATCGATCTGAAAGGTGGGGACTCCTTCCATGGCCGTTAGGATTTCTTGCTCCTCCATGCCCCTCAAAGCAGCGACCGGGTCTGCGGAAAAGAGCTTTTCCGAGGTGGCCTCCGCTGTTTCCAGTTCCTGGTCTCCATGGATAAAAAGGGTCACCTCTCGAGCCAATTTTTTTTGTAGAATGCGAGAGGATGGGTCTTGGCGGTGAGCAGAAATAAGCGATTCAATCTCCCTTTTCGGCAGTAGGGTGAAGGTTCGTATCCATTTTTCCGCATCTTCATCTGCGGCATTGAGCCAGAATTGGTAGAACTGATAGGGGGAGGTCCGTGTTGGGTCCAGCCAGATATTGCCTTTCTCTGTCTTGCCGAACTTGCCGCCGTCGGCCTTGGTGACCAGCGGACAGGTGAAGGCGAAAGCTTCACCTCCCGTCTTGCGTCGGATGAGTTCGATGCCGGTGGTGATGTTTCCCCACTGGTCGCTTCCACCCATCTGCAAGGTGCAATGGTGGTGTTGGTATAGCCAGTAGAAGTCATATCCCTGCATCATCTGGTAGGCAAATTCTGTGTAGCTGATACCGGTCTCTCCTTCGATGCGTTTGCGGACGCTGTCCTTAGACATCATGTAGTTCACGGTGATGTGCTTTCCTACGTCCCTCAGGAATTGGATGAATCTCATGTCCCGAAACCAGTCAAAGTTGTTGGCCATGACCGCTGCATTGGGCTTGTCTTTGCTGAAGTCGAGGAAACGTTCTAGCTGGCTGCGGATGCCGGCCACATTGTGAAGAAGGGTGGCTTCATCTAGGAGGTTTCTCTCTTCGCTCTTACCGCTGGGGTCTCCTATCATGCCGGTAGCTCCTCCGACGAGGGCGATGGGCCGATGTCCGGCGCGTTGCAGGTGGAGGAGCAGCAGGATCGGCACCAGGCTTCCGATGTGTAAGCTGTCCGCCGTGGGGTCGAAGCCAACATAGCCGGTTGTCATCTCGCGGGACAGTTGTTCCTGGGTCCCCGGAGTGATGTCCTGGAGCATGCCCCGCCAGCTCAGTTCTTCGACAAGGTTCATGAGTCTGATTTAGCGTAAATGTAGGAAGGAAAGCCATCAGGTTCAGAGCAATAAGGTATCCAGATACTCGTTTCTTCACTGACCAGCCGCCATACCTCTACGGAGGGTGCCAGCGTTGGAATCTTTACTTTTACCCTGCTGCGGATCCTCTGACCATGTCATCCATGCTAAAAAAGAACCTCTTTGGTTGCCTTTCCAGGGCCATGGCTTGCCTTTATCTCCTGTCGTCAGGATTCGGGGCAGGGGCACAGTTCCGGAAATATTCCAATGAGTTTTTGAATATAGGTGCGGGTGCTCGTGGCTTGGCCATGGGTGGGGCGCAGCTTGCTTCTGTGGCTGATGGGACGGCTGGCTACTGGAATCCTGCCGGACTTGCCCGGGTGAAGGAGCGCCCAATGCTCCATCTGATGCATGCTGATTATTTTGCGGGCATTGGCAAGTATGACTATGCAGCCCTGGCGCTTCCTACAACTTCGCCGGGTCGAACCCTGGGACTGTCGCTGCTTCGTTTCGCCATCGACGACATCCCCAACACGCTTTACCTCGTCGAGCCGGATGGCACGATCAATTATAACAACATCCGAACATTCTCATCGGCTGACTATGCCTTGCTGCTATCATATGCCCGGGAGTCAGGATCCAGGGAAGGGCTTCTTTTTCGGTATGGCGTGAATGCTAAACTCATCCATCGCAGTGTAGGGAGCTTTGCTAAAGCCTGGGGCTTTGGGCTCGATGGCGGGGTTCAGCTGGAATGGGGGGCGTGGCAGGCCGGTGCCGTCGTGCGCGATGTCACGACCACCTTCAATGCCTGGCGGTATACTTTTTCTGAACGTGAGCGGGAGGTACTATATCTAACGCGTAATGATATTCCTGTAAAGTCCAATGAGCTCACCGCCCCCCGGCTTTTGCTGGGGGTCAGCCGTCGTCTTCAGATGGGAGAACGCTTTACCCTGGCACCCGAGGTTGCCATCGACTTAACTTTCGACGGCCCCCGCAATGTACCCCTCCAGATGGGTGCCTTGAGTGCAGACCCACGGCTAGGGATCGAGTTTAGCTACCAGCGGGCCCTGTTCTTCCGGGCTGGCATCGCCCAATTTCAGCAGGCACTGCGCGATGGAGATACGCTCCAGCTGGACAAGGTATGGATCTATCAGCCATCCCTAGGTGTTGGCTTTCAGATGCGACAGGTAGTGGTCGACTATGCCTTCACCAATCTCGCCAATCAATCCAATCCTCTGTATACCCATGTGTTCTCCCTCCGCATCGCTTTCGGAGGAAGACGCAAACAGACTTAGGCATGTCGTTTAGGCCATTCCACATATCCTTACCCTTCTTATTCGCCTGCCTCCTGTCCGATTCTTCGGTGCATGCGCAGTATGGCCATGAATGGGTCGTGCCCGGTCTTGCCTACCATCGTTTTATGGTGGGCGCCGAAGGCCTATATCGCATTCCCTTCACCGTCCTGCAGCGGGCTGGGTTGAACGATGTTCCGCTGGAAAGATTTCGGCTATGGCGTCATGGAAAAGAGGTGCCGCTGCGGACCTCACGTCCTTCAGGTATGCCGATAAGCAACGACTTCCTCGAATTCTACGGGCTTCCAAATGACGGGACCCCCGACACTGAACTGTATCGGGATCCATCCCTGCAGCCCTCCGATAGGTGGAGTCTGTTTACGGATTCAGCCGCCTATTTTCTGATGGCAGATCCTATAAATCCCGGTCTTCGATATCAGGAGTCAAAGCCCTCGGCCGGCAGTTCCTCTGCCACGCCGGTGACCTATTGCCTGACTACCTTGGATATTGCGTACAAGGCTCGCCTCAACCCTGGCTATGGCATGAACCTGGGGCTCAACCTGTATTCCTCCAGTTTTGAGTCGGGGGAGGGCTGGTCTTCCAGGGAGATTTCTCCTTCTACTCCTTTGACAGAAAAATTGTCTGTGCTGCGGGTTGCCACGTCCGGTCCGGATGCAGTCTTAACGGTGACGGCATCAGGGAATGCGCTGAACGCCCGAACATTGCGGCTGCGGGTCAACGCAGCAGAAGTTTTTTCGCGATCCATGGACCAGCTTTCGCAATCTACTTTTCAGGTAGCCTTGCCCCTCACCCGCCTGGCAGGACCGGTATTAGAACTGGAAGTCCAGAATGGAAGCATGGTGCAAAGCGACCGCATGGTCGTCCATCGCATGCGCCTCAAGTATCCTCGAGCATTGGTGCTGGCAGGGGAGAAGTCGTTGCGGTTCACCCTGCCGGCTGCCGTCACTGAGCGGTACCTGGAATTTTCTGGCACCCTGGTAGGTGGATCTTCCCCTTGTCTACTCGACCTCCAGCAGCACCGGATATGGCAGGCGGATACAGTATTGTCTGGCAGGCTCCGCTTTGTACTGCCCGCAGGTGGGGTGGGAGATTACGTCTTATTGGCTTCTGACCCCAACAGTATTCATACCATCACCGATCTGCGCAGGCGTGTGTTCACTGACTTTTCAAAGCCATCTGCCCAGGGAGATTACCTAATCATCTCTCATGCACAACTCTTTCGTACAGCATTGTCGAATCCCGTTGAGGCCTATCGATCGTACCGTGCCAGCACTCAGGGGGGCAGCTACGATGCCCGTATCATCGACATCGAAGAACTGACAGATCTGTTTGGCTATGGCATCCGACAGCATCCGGCGGCTATCCGGGGTTTTTTGCGCTATGCCATGCAGCGCTTTGCACGGCCTCCCTCCAAGGTATTCCTTATTGGAAAGGGCCTAACCTACGACCAATACCGGTTCAACGAAGGCAGGCCTTCCACAGCTTCCATCGCTTTAGTCCCGACGTTTGGCAGCCCAGGGTCCGACAATATGCTTGCCTCTGATACCCTTGGCCCGATCGCACGGATTGATATAGGCAGGCTTTCTGTTGTGCACCCGGACGAAGTGCGGGACTACCTTGAGAAGGTCAAAGAGCAGGAGGATGTATTTCGAGTAGGCGGCCAGACGGTCCGAGACCGGGCCTGGACGAAGAATGTCGTACATGCCGTTGGTGGCAGCGACCCTTACCTGCAAGGCCTTCTGTTTGGCTATATGGCGGCGGCCCGGACGATCATAGCAGACAATGCCTTCGGCGGTAATGTCAAGACCTTCAGCAACAATCCTGCCTATGCTACCGGGCAACTCAATACGGCCCAGTTGCAAGCACTTTTCTCAGAGGGCATTGGCATGTTGAACTATTTCGGTCATTCCTCTGCCACAGCACTGGAGTTTAATATCAGCGACCCTAATGCTTATGAGAATGCCGGCCGCTATCCGTTCTTCTTCGTCAACGGCTGCAATGCTGGAAACTTCTTTCTGTATGACACCACGCGCTTCAGCTCCAGCAACCTGACTTTGTCTGAAAAATACGTGCTCGCCCGTAGGCGCGGGAGTATTGCCTTTGTCGCCAGTACACATTACGGCATCGTTAACTACTTGAAACTTTATATCGACGCGCTCTACAGTGTCGTTTCCGGTAGCCACTACGGTCGCCCCATCGGAGCCATCCAACGGGCTGCCCTTGGTAAGCTGATGCAGACCACCGGACCCCACGATTTTCTGGCACGGATCCATGCGGAGCAGGTGACCTTGCATGGGGACCCGGCTATGACCCTATACCCACACGCTGCACCAGACTATGTGGTGGAGGAGCCGCAGCTGCGGATACAGCCTGCCATGGTCTCTGTCGCCGACGCTGGCTTCGATGTAGACATCCGGGTACTTAATATCGGCAAGGCGGTGCCAGATACGGTCGGCATTCGCGTATGGCGCCAGCTGCCCACTGGAAGCCGGGAGTTGCTGCTGCAGAAGCTCACCTCCATCGCCTATCAGGATTCCATCCGTATCCGCGTGCCCGTCAGACCGCTGAGCGACAAAGGCGAGAACCGCATCCTGGTAGAGGTAGACCCCGAGGGGAAGGTGTCAGAGCTCTCTGAATCAAACAACAGCATTTCCAGGTCTGTCACGATCGTAGATGACGAGGTGAAGCCGCTGTTTCCACATCATCACGCTATCCTAGGAGCGGACCGCCTGGAATTCTTGGCATCTACAGCCGACCCTTTGGCGCCCGTCCGCACCTACCAGGCGGAACTGGATACGACGGTATTGTTTAACTCTCCCTCGCGGCTTACTAATTCCTTTGCTTCTTCCGGAGGTCTTTTGCGCTTCACCATGCCCGGATGGGTGCCGGTGCAGGGTACCGTATATTATTGGAGGGTTCGGCCGACGCTGCCACAACCATCTCCTTCGCCGGCACCCGTCCATGCCTTTACCTACCGGAAAAATTCGCCACCCGGGTATGGGCAATCGCATTACCATCAGTTTCTGGAGTCGACGTTCAATGACATCTCCCTGGATGCCGACCGACAGTTCCGGTTTGGCAAGAAGCCTTCTTCCATCGTCATCCGCTCCGGCATCTTCCCGCTCTATCCTAAGAGCCGCATCAATGTGCAAGTCGATGATAAATACTATGTGTTATGGGGTTGTCGTCCGGCCTCACTTCAGTTTGTGATCTATGATAGCATCAGCCTGTTGCCGATACGTAACAGACTAATGCCAGATGGCCGCGGACGCTACGGCAGTATCGCCCCTTGCCAGTTTAACGATTATCTTTTTGAATTCCCCTACGACAGTTGGGAAGGCCGTAAGTCGGCGATGGACTTCCTAGACTCCTTACCGGGAAACAGCTATCTCTCGCTCACCAACATGGGCAGCCTCAGCAATGCGGTGTTTGTCGATGCTTGGAAGGCCGACACCCTACGGCATGGACCGGGAAGGTCTCTTTTCCATCAACTCACCAGATTGGGTTTTGTTGATATCCAGCGATTCACGACCAACCTGCCCTTCCTCTTCTTTTTCCGAAAGGGTGATCCCTCCGTTCCCATCGTCAGCATTATGGGTGATGCCAGGGATGTCTTTATTGACCAACGGATAGATGTTTCGATGGGTTTGGACCGGGGTTCCCTGACGACCTCCTGGTTTGGTCCGGCCCAGCGGTGGGACCGGCTAGAGTGGGATGCGAAGTCGCTAGAGCCCTCGCCCGACAGATCTTGGATCAATGTCATTGGCAAGGATACGGCAGGGCGGGAAGAGCTGCTTTTTAGGGTGATGGGTGGAGATACGATCTTGTCTAGCATCGATGCGGCTAAATTCCCCTTTCTTCAGCTCCGGATGTCTACGGTAGATAGTCTCCGATTCACGCCCGCACAGCCCCTCTACTGGCGGTTGCTGGCGGAGCCCCGTGCGGAAGGAGCCCTGGAGCCTTCTCTGCGATTCTCTGCACCCGATACGGTTGAGCAGGGGCAGCCCTACCCCTTCGCCGTGTCGTTCCGGAATATTGGATCTACGGGCTTCGACAGCCTGCGGGCATGGCTGACACTGACAGACCGAGACAATGTGACGCGCGCCATTCCCATGCCGGTGCTGCGGCCCCTGCCTTCCGGCGATACGCTGACCGTGCAGGCCACCATCGATACGCGTGCACTGGAAGGGGATCATGCCCTTCGCCTGGAGGTGAATCCCGCAAATCTGCCTCCAGAGCAGTACCGTTTTAATAATATTTTGCACAAGCGCTTCCATGTCCGGTCTGACCTGCTCAAGCCTGTTTTGGAAGTGACCTTTGACGGCCAGCCGATTTTGAATAGAGATATTGTGAGCGCCCGGCCGAACATCCTGGTAAGCCTGACCGACAACAGCCGATACCTCCCCTTGGATGATACGTCTCTGCTGCAGTTGTCCATCCGATCTCCGGACGGGCAGCTCCGTCCCGTCCGTTATGGATCTGACAGCCTGCGGTTTACCCCTGCAGCCCCGCCACCCTCAGGGGAAAACAAGGCGCTGGCAGCATGGAAACCCGTATTTGTCCGCGATGGCGAGTATGAGCTGATTGTGCGGGGGCGCGACCGAAAAGGCAATGCCCCCGGAACAGCAGATTACAGTATACGCTTCCAGGTGGTGACGCGTCCGATGATATCAGATTTATTCAACTACCCCAACCCGTTTACTACTTCGACGGCCTTTGTATTTACGGTGACGGGTCATGAGCCTCCCCGCGACCTCAGGATCCAAATCCTTACAGTCACCGGAAAAATTGTCCGGGAGATCACGGCCGCAGAGATCGGGCCTGTTCGGATTGGCCGCAACCTGACATCTTTCCATTGGGATGGGACTGATGCATTCGGACACCGCTTGGCAAATGGGGTGTATCTCTACCGGTTCGTGACTGGTTCGGAGCGGTTTCAGCAATGGATGCCGGAGGGGGCAGCCACCGGGCAATACTTCCGAAATGGCTACGGCAAGATGCAGTTGCTCCGCTGATTTATCAGCGAAGACGGGCCACATATTTCCCCAGCAGGTCGAATTCAAGGTTAACGGGTCTGCCAGTGCGGAGGCTGGAGAGGGTGGTGTGCGTCCATGTGTAGGGGATGATGGCGACCGTTAGGCGATCTTCTTCAACCGAAAAGGCGGTAAGACTGACGCCATTGATGCAGATCGATCCTTTTTCAATCACCAGATGGCTGAACTGCGTCGGGAAGATACAGGTCATCTCCCAACTTCCATCGGCAGCGATCAGTTGGCTGCAGGTACCTGTGGTGTCTACATGCCCTTGCACCAGGTGCCCGTCGATTCGGCCGCCGAGCATCATAGATCGTTCCAGGTTGACCCGGTGCCCAGGTTGCCATGTCCCGAGGATCGTCTTATCCAGGGTCTCCCGGACGGCAGTCACCCGGTGTCGGCTCCCCTGGACGTCTTCCACGGTGAGACAGGCTCCGTCGTGTGCAAGGCTCTGGTCAGGCTTCAGATCGGGGGAGATGGGCGCATCAATCCAGAAGGTGAGGTTCGCTCCGGTGGGGATGACCTCTACCACGGTACCGATGGCTTCGACAATACCGGTGAACATGGGGCTTATTTCGGGTGCAAGTTCGGTATCCGGCGGGAAACAACGGCTATGTTTGGAAGATTGAAGCCCGGCCCCTAACTTCGCAGTCCAAAATTGGGATCAACACCATGCTTATCATCGATTCAAAAGACTGCGAGAACATCGACAAGGCACTCAAGAAGTACAAGAAGAAATTCGAGAAGGCTAAGATTCTGCTGCAACTGCGGGACCGCCAGTGTTATAAGAAGCCTTCAGTAAAGCGCCGCGGTGAAGTACTCAAGGCCATCTATAAGCAACAGATCACCACAGGTGTGATCGAGGCTTGACCTCCTCATTTGCCTTAATGGTTGCGCTGGGTTTCGTACCTTCATGGCAGCCATGGATACGCTGTTTTCTGTTTGCCCTTCCGCCGCTGCATATATCAGCCATCTTCGTTTTGAGAAGCGTTATTCCCGGCATACGTTGATTGCCTACGAAGAGGATCTTCGGCAATTCTTTCAATATCTCTCCGGGCAATATGAGATGCCTAATGCCCTCCAGGCGAAGCCATTGCACATCCGCAGCTGGCTTGCGGAACTTTCTGGCCTTGGGTTGAAGGCCCGTTCGGTGAACCGGAAACTCTCCTGTGTCCGGTCTTTTTTTGCCTTTGTTAGACGGAATGGGGACCTCCTCAGGGATCCCTGCCGGGATATTCGACTGCTTAAAGTGCCGCGGCGACTGCCGGTGCAGGTTGAGGAAAGAGGTATGCGGAGGTTGTTGGAAGACATAATCTTCCCTGAAGGGTTGACCGGCTCCACCGAGCGTACGATGCTGGAAGTCCTATACGGGGCAGGCCTCCGCATCAGCGAGCTCCTGCAGCTGCAGGTGCGCGATCTTGACCTTCGCTCAGCCACCCTCCGTGTGATGGGAAAGGGTGGCAAGGAGCGGGTGATCCCTCTGGGGCCGCCCCTGGTTGCCCAGCTGCAGGCACATTTGGACTTGCAGACATCCGCAGGCTTGCCTGTCGGGCATGTCATCCAGCGGCCAGCTGGGGGCCCAATGCATCCTCGGACGGCCTATGCGATCGTGCGGCGCTATCTTTCTCTGGTGACGACTTCCGAGAAGCGGGGCCCTCACGTCTTGCGCCATAGTTTTGCGACCCATCTGACCGACCGGGGGGCTGATATCGGGGCCGTCCGGGAGTTGCTGGGTCATAGCAGCCTCGCAGCCACGCAGATCTACACGCATAATAGCATCGCTCGACTCCTGGAGGCCCATCGGAAGGCCCATCCCAAGGGCTGACCGCTCAGAAAGTGCCGGGACAGGTTAAAAAATTCAGAAATGTATGATAATATATTAAAAATGCGTGGCTGATGGTGTATTTTCAGTAAGAGTCAAGTTTGTGAATGACTAACCTAAATCATCCGTATGACTACGAATATCCATGCCGTGCATTTTGAGGCTGACGCTAAATTGATAGAACACATCCAACGTAAGATGCATCGCCTTTCCAGCCTTCACGACCGGATTACCAAGGTGGATGTCTTTCTTAAGCTGGACAACATCGTTCATCAGATCAAGGACAAGGTGGCCGAGATCCGTGTGAAACTTCCAGGGCACGAGTTGTTCGTCAAATACACTTCTAAGTCGTTCGAAGAGTCTTTTGACGCCGCCCTTGACGCCCTGCTGGTACAGGTCAAGCGGTTCAAGGAGAAGCAGTCGGAGGCCGCATAGGTTGGAGGCGGCATTTTCCGAGGATAAAGCTATTTGTGCTCCTGTCGGGCTTTTCGGGGGTTCAGAAATTATCCTACAGCCGTTTTTTTTCATTTATTAGAATTCTATTACCTTTGCATTCCCCAAAAAATATAATTTTTTGGTAGTTCTTTGTCTAGCCACACGGATCGCATGATGGCGCATCCCCATTCGGATCTGCCAGAGTAGCTCAGCTGGTAGAGCAGCTGATTTGTAATCAGCGGGTCGGGGGTTCGAGTCCCTTCTCTGGCTCAAGGCCATCAGATTGTCCGGTTCACCGGCAAGCTGTGCCTGGGATCAGCCAGCGTTCCCGGCATATCGGGGCAGGTTCCAGAGCGGCCAAATGGGGCGGACTGTAAATCCGCTGTCTTTCGACTTCAGTGGTTCGAATCCACTCCTGCCCACCCCATTTGTTCGTACTGACTTTTTTCGAAAAGGCGTTCGGACGGATGGTCATCGGTATTATGGATTCCGTATGCGGGAGTAGCTCAGCTGGTAGAGCGATAGCCTTCCAAGCTATAGGTCGCGGGTTCGAACCTCGTCTCCCGCTCCGCAAGGCCGCCAAGCAGCGGTACATGCCGTTGTAGCTCAGTGGTAGAGCACTTCCTTGGTAAGGAAGAGGTCGTGAGTTCAATTCTCATCAACGGCTCATCGGTCGGGACCTGCCACACAGCGGACCACGTCGATTAAAGAAGCAGAAATAAGGGTAACACAATTTAAATCGAGAAACAATGTCTAAGGAGACTTTTAAGAGGGACAAACCTCACGTGAACGTAGGTACTATTGGTCATGTGGACCACGGTAAGACCACGTTGACTGCTGCCATCACCAACATCCTTGCAAAGAGGGGTCTGGCACAAGAAAAGAAGTATGATGAGATTGACGCGGCTCCGGAAGAAAAAGAGCGCGGCATCACCATCAACACAGCACACGTCGAGTATCAGACGGCGAATCGCCATTATGCCCACGTTGACTGCCCCGGCCACGCCGACTATGTCAAGAACATGATCACTGGTGCTGCCCAGATGGATGGTGCCATCCTGGTCGTAGCGGCCACAGACGGCCCCATGCCCCAGACGAAAGAACATATTCTCCTGGCCCGCCAGGTTGGTGTTCCCCGCATTGTCGTTTTCATGAACAAAGTGGACCTCGTCGACGACCCCGAGCTTCTCGAGTTGGTTGAGATGGAGATTCGTGAGCTGCTAACCAAATACGACTTCGATGGCGACAACACCCCCATTATTCAAGGCTCTGCTACTGGCGCCCTTGCTGGTGAGGATAAGTGGGTAGCCAAGATCGATGAGTTGATGACTGCCGTCGACAGCCATGTACCCCTGCCACCCCGCCCCGTCGATCAGCCCTTTCTGATGTCCGTAGAAGACGTCTTTACGATTACAGGCCGCGGAACGGTAGCTACTGGCCGCATTGAGAGGGGTCGGGTGAAAGTAGGTGAGCCCGTCGAGATCGTAGGTCTGATGGAAGCTCCTTTGAGCTCCACTTGCACGGGTGTGGAGATGTTTCGCAAGCTGCTGGATGAAGGCGAAGCAGGCGACAACGCGGGTATATTGCTCCGCGGCATTGAAAAGAAAGACATCCGCCGTGGTATGGTCATCTGCAAGCCTAGCTCCATCACTCCGCACACCGAGTTCAAAGGCGAGGTGTATGTCTTGAGCAAGGAAGAAGGTGGCCGTCATACCCCGTTCTTCAACAAGTACCGTCCTCAGTTCTACTTCCGTACTACGGACGTGACGGGAACTGTACAGCTCCCTGAGAATACAGAGATGGTGATGCCCGGGGATAATATCAACCTCAGCGTCAGCCTGATCACCCCGATCGCCATGGAAAAAGGCCTCAAATTTGCCATCCGCGAAGGAGGTCGTACTGTTGGTGCTGGTCAGGTGACCGAAATATTGAAATAATCCCGTCCTGTCGCGCCACTTGTCGATTTAGCGGCTTGGAGCACAAGACAGTCGGGAATTATCATAAGGTACCCGGGCTCCCCCGGGTATCTTATCATTGACATCGGGAATGTGTATGGATTCCTTGGAATTCCTACCTTAGCCCCCTGCACACGGGCATAGTTCAACGGCAGAATAGAGGTCTCCAAAACCTTTGATCTAGGTTCGAATCCTGGTGCCCGTGCCAAATAAATACGTCTGCCGCATGGCACACTTCCTACCAAAGGCACGTGTACAGTAGGGACGGGCTTTGGGAACATAGACATTTTTCATTGACACGTTATGAATAAATTGCAGGCATATTTCCGGCACTCCTATGAGGAGTTAATGGAAAAAGTGAGCTGGCCGACATGGTTGCAGCTGCAGCAGTCAACGATGATTGTATTGGTGGCCACGTTGGTGATCACCGGATTGGTATGGGTCATGGACCTGGGGGGCAGCACCGTCTTCAAATTCATCTACTCACTTTTCAAATGATGGAAGCGTCCACCCAGCAGGAATCGAAATGGTATGTCCTCCGTGTGATCAACGGCAAGGAGAAGAAGGTAAAGGAATACCTCGATAAAGACATATCCCGAAATAAAGACAGGGGATGGGATCGAATCATCCGGCAGATTTTTCTACCTGTAGAAAAGGTTTATAAAGTCCAGAATGGTAAGAAGGTCGTTCGCGAGCGGAACTTCTATCCTGGCTATGTGATGATTGAAGTCGAGGGTAAATTGACAGATGATTTGATATCCTCGATCAGCAATACAACCAGTGTCATTCATTTCCTTGGCAAAGAAAATCCTGTCCCACTTCGGAAATCTGAGGTGGACAAAATGCTGGGACGAGTGGATGAAAAGGCGGGTGATGGCAGTGCCAGCATGATGGAGCCATATATTGTAGGTGAGCCTATCAAGATCATCGATGGTCCTTTCAACGATTTCAACGGTGTCATTGAGGAGGTCAACAAAGAGAAGATGAAGCTAAAGGTCACTGTAAAGATCTTCGGAAGAGCCACGCCCGTGGAACTCAACTTCATGCAGGTGGAGAAGATCTCTTGACCTCATCTGCGGATGGTTGTTAGACATCCATCTCTGATACGCATCTTGCTTGATGCTTCAATCACATGCCGCTCGTCTCCATCAAGGATATAGCCCGTGATGTGGGGGTATCTACCACGACTGTCTCTTTCGTCCTAAACGGGAAGGCCAGGGAGAAGCGGATCAGTGCCGAGATGAAGGGTAGGATTGAAGAGGCCGCCCAGCGGCTGAATTACCGTCCAAATGAAGTGGCCAGGGGATTGCGGACCGGACAGTCGCATACCTTAGCCCTTTTTGTCGAAGATATTTCCAACCCTTTCTTTGCCCATCTGGCCCGGCATGTCGAGCAAGAGGCATACCAGTCGGGGTACACCGTGATGTTCTGCAGCACGGAAAACGAAGCGTCCAAGGCTAACCGGCTGCTCTTTTTGATGCAGCATCGCCAAATGGACGGGTTTATCATTGTGCCCACCCCGGGCATGCAGCAAGAAGTGGAGGACCTGGTTTCAAAAGGTAAGCCGGTGGTATTGGTCGATAGGCATTTCCCGGACCTGGATATTTGCCATGTGACCATAGACAATCGCGAGGGGGCGAGGTCGGCAGTGGCGCTGCTGGCATCCAAGGGATACCGTAAGGTCGGTATGGTCACCTTGGCATCCCAACAGATTCAGATGTTGGAGCGGGAGCAAGGCTATCTGGAAGCATTGGAGGCGCATGGCATCGAATTCCATGGCGGAAGAATCCTCCGTCTCCCCTCTGATGCCACCGACCACCTAGCAACTGCAAATATCTTAGAGATGATCCGAAGGGAAAAGGACATGGATGCCATCTTCTTTACCACCAACTTCCTTGGTGTCTCCGGCTTAGAGGCCATCCGGGTGGCCTCCAAGCGTATCCCTGCAGACCTGGCCGTCGTGTCATTTGACGACAGTGTGCTCTTTCGACTGGGTTCCCCTTCCATCAGTGTCGTTTCCCAGCCCATTCGCGAAATGGGCTATGCGGCCGTTCGTTTGATCCTGGGAATGATTCGCAAAGAGCCAATGCCCCAGAAGAAGTTCATCTTTTCTCCGGAGCTCCAGGTACGGGAATCGACATAAAAAAACCCGGCAAAAGCCGGGTTTTACTGACGAAAATTCTCAGTTGGCTGATCCTTCCGCAGGAGGAGCCGCGGGAGGAGCCACTTCCGGAGCTTTTACTACAGGGGCAGCTGGCTTTGGAGCGGGCATCTTTTTTGGCGCTGGCTTCTTAGCTGCCGGCTTTTTCGCTGCAGGCTTTTTCGCTGCCGGCTTTTTCGCAGCAGGCTTTTTCGCAGCTTTTTTTGGAGCGGCCTTCTTAGCAGCTTTTTTTGGGGCTGCTTTCTTAGCAGCTTTTTTTGCAGGCTTCTTTGCTGCCTTTTTTGGAGCCGCTTTTTTTGTCGCTTTCTTTGCAGGCTTTTTCGCAGCCTTCTTGGGGGCGGTCTTCTTCACGGGCTTCTTAGCGGCTTTCTTGGCAGGTTTCTTAGCTGCTTTTTTCGGAGCTGCTTTCTTCGCAGCTTTCTTAGATGCTTTGGCCATGGTTGCGTAGATTTTTAGTAAGTAAAGGAATACTCTCTTTGGTGATGGAAAATTAAATAATTTTTAGGATTCCATTCGTTGGCCCGAAAAAAAATCCACAAATTCTTGGGAGATATACGCGCATACGTGAAAACTCCCTGTTTTATACAGAGCGGAGGCCCCCTAAAAAAAGGTTTTTGATTTTTTCGTTCAAAAAGCTACCTTTGCAGCCCGCAAAAGTTCTTTTGTAACTGGATTTGGGAGTTCTGCCCCGGCAGGACGTCATGACCAAAAACAATAACCATGGCTAAAGAAATCTCAGGCTATGTAAAGCTGCAGGTAAAAGGCGCGCAAGCCAACCCTGCTCCTCCCGTAGGCCCAGCACTAGGTTCCAAGGGAGTAAACATAATGGAGTTCTGCAAGCAGTTCAATGCCCGCACGCAGGACAAGCCCGGCAAGGTATTGCCAGTCCTCATCACGGTTTTCTCGGATAAGTCGTTTGAATTTGTCATCAAGACACCCCCAGCTTCCATCCAGTTGTTAGAAGCCGCCAAGCTTCAGAATGGCTCCAAGGAGCCAAACCGCGCCAAGGTGGGCAAGGTAAACTGGTCACAGGTGGAGGCCATTGCCCGCGACAAGATGGCTGACCTGAACTGCTTCACACTTGAGAGTGCCATGCGCATGGTAGCCGGAACTGCCCGAAGCATGGGTATCACGGTGGAAGGCAATGCGCCCTGGGGCAACTGAACGTTCACATCCTAAACGAACTGAAAGATGGGACTCACGAAAAAAAGGAAGATAGCTGGCCCCAAGGTCGATGCAAATAAATTTTACTCTCTAGACGAGGCTTCTGCCCTGGTAAAAGATCTGAATTGCACCAAGTTCGACAGTTCTGTCGACCTCCATGTACGGTTGGGCGTGGATCCTAAGAAGGCTGACCAGGCCGTCCGAGGAACGGTTACCCTACCGCATGGGACGGGCAAGACCAAGCGAGTGCTTGTGCTTTGCACGCCTGAAAAGGAAGAGGAGGCCAAGGCTGCAGGTGCTGATTTTGTCGGCCTGGATGAATTCATAAAAAAGATCGACGAAGGCTGGACCGACGTAGACGTCATTGTAGCCACGCCATCCGTCATGCCTAAGATTGGACGTCTTGGCAAGGTTCTGGGTCCCCGGAACCTCATGCCCAACCCAAAGACTGGCACGGTGACCAATGACATACAGGCGGCCGTCAAAGACGTGAAGGCAGGTAAAGTTGCCTTCAAGGTCGACAAGGCCGGCATCGTGCATGCCTCCATCGGCCGAGTCAGTTTCCCTCCCCAAAAGATTGCAGAGAATATGCTGGAGTTCCTGAACGCCATCATCAAAGCCAAGCCATCTTCTGCCAAGGGTACTTACCTGAAGAGCATATTCATGGCCTCTACCATGAGCCCATCGATACCGGTGGACACAAAAACGCTCGTGCACTGATGGCTCTGGAAAACGAATCGTTAACTGACACATTATGAACAAGCAAGATAAAAACCAGGTGATTGAAGTATTGAAAGGCAAGTTCAGCCAGTACAACAATTTTTACATCACCAATACGGAATCCCTCACTGTCGAACAAGTCAATAAGCTTCGTCGCATCTGCTTTGACCGGCATATTGAGATGAAAGTGGCCAAAAACACGCTCATTCGCAAGGCTATGGAGCAGCTAGACGAGCATCGCTTCAAACCCGCCTTCGATGCCCTCCAAGGAGTGACCGCCCTGATGTTTTCCGAGAGCCCAAAAGAGCCGGCATTGATCCTTACCTCATTCCGAAAAGACAACCCCAAGACCGGTGAGAAACCCGCCCTGAAAGCCGCTTTCATCGATGGGGATGTCTTCATGGGCGACAATCAGCTGTCTGTCCTCCGTGAGTTGAAGAGCAAGCAAGACTTTGTTGGCGAGGTCATTGGCCTGCTGCAGTCGCCTGCCCGCAATGTGGTAGGGGCCCTCAACGCCGGTGGCAAGCTTGCCAGCCTGGTAAAGGCTCTTGAAGGCAAGAAAAATTAAGCCCATCACTACACCAAACGAAATCTTTTTTTAAACCCCGCCGTCGGATCAGCCGCCAGGCTGGCGTGAAGACGGTAAAAACCTCAAACTATGGCAGATTTAAAAGCTTTTGCAGAACAACTGGTCAACTTGACGGTGAAAGAAGTCAGTGAGCTCGCCAAAATCTTAAAGGACGACTATGGCATCGAGCCTGCTGCTGCTGCCGTTGCCGTATCTGCTGGTCCTGCTGCAGGGAGTGCCGCACCCGCTGCTGAAGAGAAGACTTCCTTCGACGTAGTCTTGAAGAGTGGAGGCGCCAACAAGCTCGCCGTGGTGAAGATTGTCAAAGACCTCAGCGGTCTTGGCCTGAAGGAAGCCAAGGACCTGGTCGATGGAGCCCCCAAGAATGTGAAAGAAGGCGTCTCCAAGGCCGAGGCCGACGATATAGCTGCCAAGCTCAAGGAAGCTGGCGCAGAAGTGGAGATCAAGTAATCTTCGCAAGGGAACGAACGGCGAGGCCATCCGCCCATCCGGCGGATGGCTTCACCTTTGTAGGACCCTTATCGGGAAATTTTCTGGGTTTCTGTAAAAAAACCTACCTTTGCAATCCCTTGAGAAGATCTATTGTCATCCTTCGGGTTTTGCCAGACAAACGCTGACACCATTCCTACTTGTTCCTGCCATAGGCGTGGATAGGTCGGAATCGTGGCATCATTACTTATAAAGCGCTCTTCGAATATGTCCACTTCTAAAGTATCCCCAGCAAAGCGTACCAGTTTCGGTAAGGTGAAGCACCTGGCAGAAATGCCGGACCTACTGGAAATTCAGATCCAGTCGTTCAAGGACTTTTTCCAGTTGGAGACTACCCCCGACAAGCGCAATAATGAGGGTCTCTTCAAGGTCTTCAAGGAGAATTTTCCGATTAAGGATACCCGCAACATATTCGAGCTGGAGTTTCTAGACTACTTTATAGACCCTCCCCGTTATACCATTGATGAGTGCATGGAGAGGGGATTGACTTACGCAGTGCCCCTGAAGGCAAAGTTGCGTCTCAGCTGCAACGATGAGGAGCATGTAGACTTCCAGACCATTGTGCAGGATGTATTTTTGGGCAATATTCCATATATGACCCCCCGGGGCACGTTCGTCATCAACGGCGCAGAGCGTGTCGTCGTCTCGCAGCTGCACCGCTCCCCGGGCGTCTTCTTCGGGCAGTCGCTCCATCCGAACGGAACTAAGATCTATTCCGCCCGGGTGATCCCCTTCAAAGGGGCCTGGATGGAATTTGCGACCGACATCAACAATGTCATGTATGCCTATATCGACCGGAAGAAGAAGTTTCCTGTCACCACTTTGCTGCGTTCCATTGGCTTCGAGACCGACAAGGACATACTCGAGCTATTCGGCATGGCCGATGAAGTAAAGACCGAGAAGAAGGCCCTGTCAGCACATGTGGGTAAGAAACTCGCTGCTCGAGTGCTCAGGACATGGGTAGAAGATTTCGTGGATGAAGACTCCGGGGAAGTCGTATCGATCGAGCGCAATGAAGTCGTGCTGGAGCGGGACACCATACTCGATGATTCCAATATACATGAGATCGTTGAGCTAGGTGTGAAAACTGTCTTCATCCAAAAAGAAGAAATCAGCGGCGATTATGCCATCATTTACAACACCCTGAACAAAGACGTGGCCAACTCCGAACTGGAGGCCGTTCAGCAGATATATAAACAACTGCGTGGAGCCGATGCGCCCGACAATGAGACGGCACGCGGTATCATCGATAAGTTGTTCTTCAGCGATAAGCGGTATGACCTTGGCGAAGTCGGACGGTATAAGATCAACCGTAAGCTCAACCTACACTATAAGCTTGAGCAGAAGACCCTTACTAAGGAAGACATCATTGAGATCATCAAATACCTTGTGCGCCTCACCAATGGGAAAGCCGAGATCGATGACATCGACCATCTCAGCAACCGTCGTGTTCGTACGGTCGGAGAACAACTCTATGCCCAGTTTGGAGTGGGACTGGCTAGGATGGCCCGCACCATCCGTGAACGCATGAACGTTCGGGACAATGAGGTCTTCACTCCAGTCGATCTGATCAATGCACGGACCCTGTCTTCGGTCATCAACTCTTTCTTCGGCACATCGCAACTCTCTCAATTCCTTGACCAGACAAATCCCTTGAGTGAGATTACTCACAAGCGCCGCATCTCCGCCCTGGGCCCCGGTGGCCTGAGCCGGGAACGGGCGGGTTTCGAGGTACGGGACGTGCATTATTCCCACTACGGCCGCCTCTGCACCATCGAGACACCGGAGGGACCGAACATAGGTCTGATCTCTACCCTCTGCGTCCATGCCAAGATCAACGACATGGGCTTTATCGAGACCCCCTACCGCAAGGTCAACAGTGGCCGGGTCGATACTCGAGGTCTCACCTACCTGAGCGCTGAAGAGGAAGACCTGGCCCGTATCGCCCAGGCCAACATCCCTATGAATGAAAAAGGGGAGTTTGTGGAAGATAAGGTGAAAGCCCGACAGACGGGTGACTTCCCCATCCTGGGCCCCAGCGAGGTGGAATACATGGACGTGGCCCCCAATCAGATTGTAGGTTTGAGTGCATCTTTGATCCCGTTCCTCGAGCATGACGATGCCAACCGGGCTCTCATGGGTTCCAATATGCAACGGCAGGCCGTGCCGCTGATCCGTCCAGAAGCACCCATCGTAGGGACGGGCATCGAAGACAAAGCTGCCCGGGACGCCCGCATTCAGATTCATGCAGAAGGCAACGGCACCATAGAATTCGTCGATGCCCGTGAGATCCATGTACGCTATGAACGAGACGATTCTCAGAAGCTTGTCAGCTTTGAAGACGACCTCAAGGTGTACAAGCTGACCAAATTTGTCAAAACCAACCAGGAGACGAGCATCACCCTCCGACCGGCTGTAATCAAGGGCCAGCGTGTGAAGACCGGCGACTTTCTCACCGAAGGCTATGCCGTCCGCAACGGCGAACTAGCCCTGGGACGCAACTTGAAGGTTGCTTTCATGCCTTGGAAAGGCTACAACTTTGAAGACGCCATCGTGATCAATGAGAAAGTGGTGCGGGAAGACCTCTTCACCTCCGTGCACATCTCAGAGTTCGAGCTTGAAGTGCGCGATACCAAGCTGGGTGAGGAAGAACTCACCCCGGACATCCCCAACGTCTCCGAAGAAGCCACTAAAGACCTCGATCAATATGGCATCATCCGCATCGGTGCCCATGTGAAAGAGGGTGACATCCTAATCGGCAAGATCACCCCCAAGGGCGAGAGTGACCCCACACCGGAGGAAAAGTTGCTCCGTGCCATCTTTGGTGACAAGGCCGGAGATGCAAAGGATGCCTCCCTCAAAGCCCCTAGTGGTACGGAAGGCGTTGTGATCGGCAAGAAACTGTTCCAGCGGGCACGGAAGGATAAGAATGCGAAAGCCCGCGAGCGAGCTGCCATCGAGAAGCAGGAGAAGATCCACGAGCAGAATGAGAAAGACATCCTGGAGCGGCTGCTCGGCAAGCTGCAGGTACTGTTAAAAGATAAAGTCTCTTCCGGCGTGTCCAATAACTATGGCGAGATGAAAGTCGCCAAAGGTTCCAAGTTCACCGCCAAGATGCTCACAGCCATCGACTACCAGAACATCAACCCACTTGGTTGGACTGGGGATGATAAGATCGATGGTATGATCAATACCCTCCTTCATAACTACAACATCAAATACAATGAGGAGTTGGGTCGCTATAAGCGGGAGAAGTTCAATATCTCCATTGGCGATGAATTGCCTGCCGGTGTTCTTAAGCTGGCAAAAGTCTTCCTGGCCGTTAAGCGCAAGCTGAAGGTAGGCGACAAGATGGCCGGCCGACATGGTAACAAAGGTATTGTAGCCCGAATCGTTCGTCAGGAGGATATGCCATTCCTGGAAGACGGCACGCCTGTCGACATCGTCCTGAACCCACTGGGCGTACCCAGTCGGATGAACCTAGGGCAGATCTATGAGACAATCCTGGGATGGGCAGGGGAGAAGCTTGGCATGCGGTTCTCCACTCCGATCTTTGACGGTGCTTCGATCGATGAGATCAAAGACCTCATTGGCAAAGCCGGACTACCCAACTACGGGCATACCTATCTATATGATGGCGAGACGGGTGAGCGTTTCCACCAGAAGGCTACGGTGGGCATCATCTATATGATGAAGCTGCACCACATGGTCGACGATAAGATGCACGCCCGTTCCATCGGCCCCTACAGCCTGATCACCCAGCAGCCACTGGGTGGTAAGGCCCAGTTCGGTGGGCAGCGTTTCGGTGAGATGGAGGTCTGGGCCTTAGAAGCCTATGGCGCCTCTAATATCTTGCAGGAGCTGTTGACATTGAAGTCCGACGACATCATCGGACGCGCCAAGACCTACGAGGCCATCGTGAAGGGTGACAATGTGCCCCGCGCAGGCATCCCCGAGTCCTTCAATGTGCTGGTGCATGAGTTGCAAGGGCTTGGTCTGAACCTTCATTTCGAATCATAAATCGATTATCATCTTCAGGATGCCACCCCCGTGGGGTGGCATTTTTCATATATACCCCTGTGCATTGTCCCGGGTTGGATCGTTTGTTGACATGGGTTGTAGGGTCTTTCTGATCTCTGCGGGTATTCTGCGCGGCTTCTGGCTGATGGGATCAATCAGGCACCAGGTTGTGCGCGCCTCTGCCAGCAGTAGGCCGCTGGCAGCCCTGATTTCTACATGCCGGATGGAGCGTAGGGCGTCTGTTTCTCCTACCCAGGTCAGCGCAAAGGGTTTGTCTGTCTGCTGGGCCGCCGACCGGTAGTCGATTTCATGCCGGAGGACGATCCATAGGTACTGGGACCGGATGGCAGGCCCTGCCAGGGTATTCCAGTGGGCCTGGGCAGCTTCTTGTACCCATCTCAGGTACACGACGTTGTTGACATGACCCAGCGTGTCGATGTCTTCTTTACCGATGTGTAGGTCGCATCGAAACGATTGTGCTGGCATGGGTGGAACATTTGCCGGTCCAGGAATGCTTCCGTGCCCTCTTTACCTTGGGATACAAACCTGCTGCTTCTACAATGTACACCTTTACACTCCCGTATTTAGGGCATGATGTATGATCATGGCATGCAAAACTTTTTGCGCACACAGGTGCTGCATCTTTCTTTATATTTCGAAAAATTCTAAAATTAACGCCAATATTAATAAAAAAGTGATAATTTATCGACCATTATCCTAATTTACTATATAAAAACTAATAAATTATCTGAGGGATCGTTGAAAATGGTATAGAATTGACGATTTAGCAATTATCGTTAATTCTCCGAACATCATTTCTTAAACATCGCGTCTCTTTAATGCATTATCTTTAACTAAATCAAAACATTCGCTGTATGAACACGATCTTCCTAGACGTCATGAAAATCGAGGTTGACGATCCCGTCGCCTTTACATTCTTCACTGGCTACATGAGTATGTTGGCCGCTTCCGTCTTCTTCTTTTTCGAGCGTGGTCAGGTAGATGGCAAGTGGAAGACCTCCATGTTGGTCTCCGGCTTAATTACGGGCATTGCAGCCGTGCATTACTATTACATGCGCGACTATTATGCCTCGGGTAATGGGACACCGGTAGCGCTCCGTTACATCGACTGGACCCTGACGGTTCCCCTGATGTGCCTGGAGTTCTACTTATTGTTGAAGCCGGCCGGTGCAAAGGCATCCTTCATGTGGAAGCTTATTGCCGCCTCCGTGTTGATGCTGGTCGCCGGCTACATTGGAGAAGCCTTCACGGATGGTTCGACAGCTCATTCCGTCAAGTGGGGAGTCATTTCTGCCATAGGCTATGTCTATGTGCTGTATTCAGCATGGTTAGGTGAAGCCAAGACCCTGGCAGCTGCGAGCAACTCTCCTGCTGTTGCTAAGGGCATCAATGCACTGGCATGGTTTGTACTGGTGGGATGGGCTATCTATCCGATCGGTTACATGGCTATGCCCGGTGGTTGGCTGAGTGGCATGTTCCAACCAACCGACGTGAATCTCTTCTACAACATTGCAGACGCCATCAACAAGATCGGCTTCGGTCTGGTCGTCTATGGCATTGCTACTTCAGAGAGCAAGTAACTGTCTCTCCTCATTAAAAGCCTTCCCCGAGTCCATTGGTGAATCGGGGAAGGCTTTTTAATGTAATGCCTATCACCCTTACATTGGCTGATATGAAAATTTCTGTGCGGCTGGTGCTGATGGTTGTTGGAATCAGTTGGCTTATTCTCCACGAAGGCTGGGGCCCTCTAAGTCAGGGTTGGCAGATGGGGCTCTTTCTCATAGGCATCCTTACTCTAGGTGTACCTCATGGTGCGGCAGATCTTTTGGTAGAGATGCGCAATCGTCAGGCTGTTGCTTTCCCACTGCTCTCGTTTCTAGCCAGGTACCTTGCCCGCTTGGCTCTGTTTGCCGGTGTGTTGTTTTTCTTTCCCACGCTGGGTCTAGGCATTTTTATTCTGATCGCGGCATTTCACTTCGGAGAGACCGACTTATCGGCTCTTGATGCACAAGGTTTCACAGGTAAGCTCGCCATCCTGTTGCATGGCCTCTCGATCTTAGGAATTATTTTATTGGGTCACGGAGATGCATTGAAGCCATATCTGGCACTCGCAGGATCTGGAAGGATGGAACTGAGTGCTGCCATGGGCTGGCTCCATGCATACGGGTTCTGGGCTATGATATTTATTTGCCTGGCAGCTTTCATGGCTATGGCCGTCCATTGTATTCGTCATCCAGTGGAATGGAATAAAGCCGGTAGGCAGTGGGCCCTTTTTTATCTGCCGATGGCCATCATTTTATGGCGACTTCCTCTCTTGGAAGGTTTCACATTTTATTTTATCAGCTGGCATTCTGTTCTCTCCCTCGACTGCATTGTAGGCTATCTATGTCGTTCCGGCGCCTTCTCACGTCGTAAGGTGATTGCCCAGATTGGAATCTTCAGTGCAATAGCTTTCCTTGGCATACTCGCTGTAGGCCTTGCCGGTTTTATGTTTGCCTCGTCCACGACGATGGCATGGTACGTCTTCATGGGGCTGGCGGTATTGACGGCTCCGCACATGGAGGTCATGCACCACATGTACCATCGTCTACGTTCGAGCACCCCGTCCCCTGCTGGTGGGTTAGTGAGAGGATAATTTCTTCTTTTCATTCTGTTCCGCAGGGCTCCATTCGCCCATCACACTATCTCAGCCTTTTGAGAAAATCCCTCACTTCCTCATACTGGGCGGGTATCTCCGTGGTTTTTTTCTCCCCCGACATCAATGCTTGCAGCTGCTCAGGCATTGGTATGGATGTCCCGATGGCGATTTCTATGGGTGAAGGGAATTTCACCGGGTGGGCTGTCCCTAGAAAATAACCGGAATGCAGAGATGGATGGTCTGCCATCCATCTCTGCAATGCCAAGTAGCCGACGGCTCCGTGGGGGTCTAGCCAGTAGCCGAATCGATGGTATACCTGTTGGATGGTCTTGAGTGTCTCCTCATCGGTAATGGAATCGGCATCCAGGATGATCTGACAGTCCTCCGGACTATGACCCAGGATATTCAGGATGCGGATGAAATTGCTAGGGTCTGCCACATCCATCGCGTTGGAATAGGTGGCGATGGACTTCTGAGGGCGATAGCCGTTGCCTTTGATGAAGCGGGGTACTGTGGCGTTGGCGTTGCAGGCAGCGATAAACCGGGCGACAGGCAGTCCGGAACGCCATGCCATCATGCCTGCACAGAGGTTGCCAAAGTTGCCGCTGGGTACTGATATCACCGGCGGGACGGGACGGTGCGTCCATTGCTGCCAGGCTAGGATGTAATAGAGCTGTTGTGGAAGCCAACGGGCGACGTTGATGGAGTTAGCGGAGCTGAGAGACAGGTGGGACTGCAGAGAGGAATCTGCAAACGCCTGCTTGACCAGTCGCTGGCAGTCGTCGAAGTCGCCCAGCACTTCCAGTGCATGTATATTTTCACCCAGCGTGGTCAGTTGTTTTTCCTGTACTGTGCTGACTTTCCCGCATGGGTATAAGATCACCACTTCAATGCCGGGGACACGGTGAAAGCCATGGGCGACTGCGCCACCCGTATCCCCACTGGTGGCTACGAGCACCACCATTTTTTCACCCCTTTCACTAGCAAACCAACCGAGGCAGCGGCTCATGAAGCGGGCGCCAACGTCTTTGAAGGCAAGCGTGGGTCCGTGGAACAATTCAAGGCAGGAATGTGGGTTACCGACGGGCACAAGGGGGATGGGGAAGTCGAGGGTGTCATGTACGATCTGGTGTAGTTCTGCACTGGGGATGTTGTCGCCTACATAGGGTTCCATCACCCGCAGGGCCATCTCATCTCGGGCCATTCCTGGCAGTTCTTCCAGAAAGGCCTTTCCCCATCGGGGGATCTCCGAGGGAAAGTAGAGGCCTCTGTCGGGGGCCTGTCCTTTCAGGGTGGCTGTACGGAAGTCTGCCGCTGGTGCCTGGCCTGCAAGGCTATAATACTGCATGCGGTGAGTTCTCGGTTATACGTGTCTGTTTATTCCTCACGTGTTTATGGGAGTTCCTTTACCCCATCGGTATTGACTCGTGTCACGTAAGTCTTATGGTCGATCCCTATGCGGTTGTAGACATCTCTCATGATGGCAGCGGTTGATTCCGCCTGCGTTTGGGTCTCGTGGAGCATAAATACGGAGGGGCCGCTGCCTGAGATGCCTCCTCCGAGGGCGCCCGCTTCGAGGCAACGGCTTTTCACTTCTGCGAATCCTGGGATGAGGATACTTCGGACGGGCTCTATGATGACATCTTCTAGGGATCGGCTGATCAGGCGGTAGTCCTTTTGTAGGAAGCCAGCGATCAGTCCTGCAATATTGCCCCATTGGCGGATGGCTTGCTTGAGGGAAACTTCCTTTCGGAGGATTTGTCGAGCATCCGAGGTGCGGACTTCTATCTGTGGGTGCACGACGCTGACGTGCAGAGGTGGGGCCTCGAGCGGTACAATGTCGAGGGGGTGTATGGCCCGGATGAGGGTGATGCCGCCGAGGATACAGGGAGTGATGTTATCGGCATGTTTGACCCCGCAGGCTACTTTCTCTCCGTTCATGGCGAACCGGATCAGGTCAGGGGTTGGGAATGGGTTCCCCAGCAGCCGGTTGGCTGCTACGACAGCCCCGGCAGCGCTTGCGGCACTAGATCCGAGGCCGCTGCCGGGCTTGATGTGTTTGGTGGTGGTGAGTTGGAGTCCGATGGGCTCTTGCAGCTCCTGCAGAAGTGCTAGCAGGGCGGCGCCTGCCACGTTCTCTTCTGGCGACAGGGGGAGTGCATATTCGTCGGTATGTCGAATTACCAGTCCGGGGTCGTCTGTGCGCTCCAGTTCCATGATGTCCATTGGCTCCTCGAGGGCCAGTCCGAGGATGTCGAAACCGCAGACAAGGTTGGCGATGGTGGCCGGGGCGGCGATGCGGATGTAGTTTCTCACGGTCGGAGTTCGGATTTCTGTTGGCTTCCCATCATCGAAGGGTGGCGCGCAGGATGTCGGCAAAGACACCGCTGGCGGTGACATCTGCCCCTGCGCCAGCCCCTTTTACGACGAGTGGCTGGTCGGGGTATCGCTTGGTATGAAAGAGCACTATGTTGTCTTTGCCGTAGAGATGGTAAAAGTCATGTCCGGCGGCGATATGTCGTAGGCCTACCCCGGCCTTGCCCTTTTCAAAGGTGGCAACGAACTTAAGTTTGCATTGCTTGGCATTTGCCTGTTCGAGGATCGCCTGGAAATGGGATTCTTGCGCGTACATCTCTCGGTAAAAGTCGTCCACTGCGCCTTTCATGCAGGATGGCGGCAGGAAGGACTCGCAGGAGATGTTTTCCATGTTGAGTACTTCGCCCGTCTCGCGCGCGAGGATGAGGATCTTACGCATCACATCCGTGCCACTGAGGTCGAGTCTGGGGTCTGGCTCTGTATATCCTTCTTCCTGGGCTTGCCGCACCACTTCTGCAAAGGGCCGGCTGCCATCGTAGTGGTTGAAGACGAAGTTGAGGGTGCCGCTGAGGACCGCCTCGACGCGCAGCACTTCATCCCCGCTGCCGAGGAGGTCGTTGAGCGTGCCGATGATGGGCAGTCCGGCGCCGACGTTGGTTTCAAAGAGGAACTGGCAGTTGTATGCACGGGCTAGGTCTTTCAGTCTCCGATATGTTTCATACGAAGAGGAGGCGGCAATCTTGTTGCAGGCTACCACCGAGATAGATCGGCGCAGTAGTGGCTCGTAAAAGGCAGGTATCGAGTCGCTGGCGGTGATGTCTACGAAGACGCTGTTGCGGAGGTTGCGTTGGACAGCGAAGTCAACAAACGCTGCAGGGTCAGCCTCTTGGCTGCTTTGTAACAGGTTGCGCCAGTCGCCTAGGTCTATGCCTTCTTCATGGAGGAGCATGCGCCGGCTGTTGGTGAGTCCTACGACCCTTAGCTGGAGTTGTAGCTGGCGGCTGAGATATTCCTGCTGTTGGTGTAATTGTGCGAGCAAGCGGCTGCCGACATTTCCGGTGCCGATGACGAATAGATTTACCTGCTTGTGGCTGGCCTCGAAGAACTCTTCATGGAGAACGTTCAGGGCTTTGCGCACGTCTGTGGTGGAGATGACGGCAGAGATGTTCCGTTCGGATGAGCCTTGCGCGATGGCGCGCACATTCACGCCGTTACGCCCCAAGGCGCCGAACATGCGACCGCTGATGCCGGGATGGCTCCTCATGCGTTCCCCGACGAGGGCTATGATGGAGAGGCCTTTCTCTACCCGGAGTGGCTCTACCCGTTTCAGGGAGATCTCGACGGTGAATGCTTCATCCACTCGTTGCCTGGCAGCCTCACAGGCTTGCTCATCCACCCCTACACAGATGCTATGCTCGGAAGACCCTTGAGTGATCAGTATGACGTTGATGCCGGCGCCTGCCAAGGCTTCGAAGAGTCGCTTGGAGAAGCCGGGTACCCCGACCATGCCGCTGCCTTCCAGGCTGAGCAGGGCCACGCGGCCGATGCCGGAGATGCCACGTACGATCTCGCTGCTGCCAGTCTCTTGGCTTTGGATGACGGTGCCAGGATCATCGGGGGCGAAGGTGTTCTTGATCCAGACGGGTATGTCTTGCGCCATGACTGGCTGGATGGTCGGTGGATAGATGACCTTGGCCCCGAAATGAGAGAGTTCCATCGCCTCCTGGTAAGAGATGGTGGGGATGCTGCGGACATTGCCGACCCATCGTGGGTCGGCTGTCATCATGCCTGAAACATCTGTCCATATCTCGAGGATGGGGGTTCGCAGGGCCGCCGCCAGGATGGCCGCGGTGTAGTCGGAGCCACCTCGCCCCAAGGTGGTCGTCGTGCCCTCCGCATCTCGGGCGATGAAGCCGGGGAGAATGGTGATGGGTGAGACGGTTGCAGTAAAGCGTTGTCGGATGGCTGCGTCGGTGGTGGCGAAGTCTACCAAGGCATTTCCGAACCGGGCATTGGTATAGATGATCTCTCGGCTGTCCAGCCATGTGGCCCCGGGGGCTGCCTCTGCAAAGGCGGCCGCGACGATCCGCGAGGAGAGGATCTCTCCATATGCGACGATGCGGTCGCGGGTACGGGCTGACAGCTCTCCCAGTAAGAAGACGCCTTTGCAGACATCCTCCAGCTCGTTGCAGAGCGACTTCACCAAACTCAGGGTAGCACTCTGCCGCTCGACGGGTAAGAGTTCTTGCACCGCTGCTAGGTGCCGTTGTTCTATTCCGGAGAGCGTTTCTTGAAAAAGTTCTGCGCCTGCGGCTGCCTCATCGCCTGCCCTCAGCAGGACGTCTGTGACGCCTCCGAGGGCGGAGACGACGACGAGGGCAGGACCTCGGTCCTGACGGTCCAGGACGATCTGTATGACCTTCCGGATATGCGCAGCGTGGGCGACGGAGCTGCCTCCGAATTTCAATACTTGCTTCATGTGGCTGTCAGTGGAAAAGGAGGGTTGGCTCCCATATGGCTAGGCCTGCAGCGCGGGCAACGATCTTTCCGTCTGCGTTTCCTTCACGGCCAGCAGCATGCATCGTCGTCTCTGCAAGATAAGCCTGTGGAGGGAGAGTGCAAAAGCCGATCTGACATTTGATTAAGTTTGTGTTCATTTATCAGATTGTCTTTCCGAAAAATTGCCAGATGGGTCCATTTCTATCGAATGTGTTACAGCAGTTCAAGACGCAGGTAGGACTGAAGTTCCAACTATACAACAGCCTTTTCACCTCCCTTCCCTTCCACCGGATCGAAAAGACTGGCATCCTCCTTCCGATCCTGCTCTCAGACTGTGAGGAGGGGTATCGGCGCAGGAAGGGGCCGGTGGACATCATAGACGAATTCTTTGACCGGCACACATCGCTTCGCAGCGAACAGGAGCGCATGGATGTGCTATTTAGATTTGTGCAATATGTGGAACGTCAGGTCGTACTCTTCGATGCCTTAGAGGATGCGGCCTTCGATGCAGTCAATGACATTTCCGGTCCCGGCACCCTGAAACACCTGGCATCGGAAGTCTCCAACCTTGGCCTGTCAAAGTCGCTCAGCGAAAGGCTCCGGACGTTTTCCGTGCGGTTGGTCCTCACCGCTCATCCGACTCAGTTCTATCCCGGCACCGTACTTGGGATCATCCATGACCTTTCCAGGGCCGTCGGTGCCAACGACGTGCCCAGCATCGAGCGATACCTGCAGCAATTGGGGAAGACCGCCTTTTTCAAGAAGCAAAAGCCTACGCCCTATGATGAGGCCGTCAGCCTGATCTGGTATCTCGAGCATGTCTTCTATACATCTTGCGGACGGATCATCGATATGCTCAAGGCTACCTTTGGGGAGTCGTTGCCTGCCGACCGTCCACTGATTTCGATGGGTTTCTGGCCGGGCGGAGATCGGGATGGAAATCCTTACGTCACGGCCGATACAACGCTGCGGGTGGCAGATGCCCTGCGTGGGAGCGTCATCAAATGCTATTATCAGGATGTCCGGCGGCTGCGCAGAAGGCTCACCTTTGAAGGGGTGGAAGAGGTCTTGCAGGGGCTGGAGAAAAAGCTGTACGACAACATCTTCATCCCGGGGATGCGGACACACATCGATGCCCCGGAGATCCTTCAAACATTATCCGGCATCCGGGACACCCTGATTTTTCAGCATAACAGCCTTTTTGTCGACATGGTAGATCGGCTCATGACCCGGGTGGAGCTCTTCGGCCTGCACTTCGCATCCCTGGACTTGCGGCAGGAAGCATCGGTACATCGACAAGTGCTCTCCGCCCTCTCACCCTGGCTGGCGGGGTCGATGTGCGGCTATGCCGGCCTGACAGGGGCGGAGCGGATGCTTACCTTATCAGAGGTGTGTGCGTCGCTGCCGGCAGGGTGGCAGGGTGAGGGCATTGTCCGCGAGACGATCGACGCGATGGCGGCGGTGCGTAAAATCCAAGAGGCCAATGGGCAGCGGGGCTGTGAGCGTTATATTGTCAGCCAGTGCGGTCATGCGGCCGATGTGTTGGAAGTGATGGCCTTATTCGTGCTTTCCGGCTGGCGGCGGGAGCATCTGAACGTGGATATCATCCCGCTGTTTGAGACCATCGGGGACCTCTCCCGTGCCGAGGAGGTGATGCAGGAGCTCTATACCACGCCAGCGTATGCTGCACATTTGCTGCGCCGGGGCAACCAGCAAACGATCATGCTAGGGTTTAGCGACGGCACCAAGGACGGAGGCTACCTCATGGCCAACTACAGCATCTATCGGGCCAAGGAAGCCCTGACCCGCATCTCTCGGGCGCAGGGGGTGGACGTGGTTTTTTTTGACGGGAGGGGTGGCCCACCGGCCAGGGGGGGTGGCAAGACCCATCGTTTTTATGCATCCATGGGCAGGGAGGTAGCGAACCGGGAGATCCAGCTGACCATACAGGGGCAGACCATCAGTTCAAACTTCGGTACGGCAGCGTCGGCACAGTTCAATATCGAGCAGCTCATGCATGCGGGCCTGAGCAATGATTTTCTGGCAGACCATGCCGTCACCATGCAGGAGGCAGACCTCTCGCTGTTCGCATCTCTGGCCGCCATCTCATTCGAAGCCTATCGCGCGCTTCGGGAAGACCCCTCTTTTATGGACTACCTGGTACAGATCAGTCCTCTTCGGTTTTATGCAGAAGCTAACATCGGGAGTCGGCCCAGCCAACGCCGTAGCGGTGGAAGGTTGGGGCTTAAAGACATGAGGGCCATCCCTTATGTTGGCGCCTGGAGCCAGATGAAACAGAATGTGACAGGCTATTATGGTGTGGGAACTGCCCTTCGTCAGATGGACGAGGCCGGCCGGTTTGCGGAAGTGCAAGGGCTGTATCAGCGGGCGGCCTTTTTCCGGACACTGATAGACAACTGTGAGATGGCCATGCAGAAATGCTTTTTCCCTCTGACGGAGCAGTTGCGCACGCACCCCCGGCATGGTGCGATCTGGAACAGGATACATGATGAGTATGTGCTGACCCAGCGATATGTATGCATGTTGTCTGGCCGGGCGGTACTGATGGAAGACCATCCGGTGGAGCGACTCTCCATTCAGATGCGCGAGCGGATCGTACTCCCACTCACCACGATCCAGCAGTTTGCCCTTGCCAAGGTCAGGGAATTCGAAGACCACGCAGTCTCGTCACCCCTCCAGCGGGTGTACGAGAAACTCGCGATGCGATGTTCCTTTGGAATCATCAATGCGGGGCGAAATTCTGCCTGAGAGGGGTGCGATGCTTGCTCGTTTCCCGGCAGATTTTTTAGAAGACTGACGGTCCATCTCCCAAACGATTTCTTCTATCTCTTGGGTTGCCATCTTGCGGCATTTTTCCATGCAGGTAGGACATGGAGGCTACTTCCAGGCAGGATGTCAGGATGTCTCCCGTCAGCTGCGCCTGTCCTTGGGATCGAAGCTTTTCCAGGATGTATAGATTGCCCTCGACTTTCCCCTCAATGGTGGCTTGCCGGCTCACGATGCTGCCTATGACGGAGCCGGTACCCAAGATAAAAACATTTTGATCGCATCGGATATCGCCCACCAACATGCCTTCCACCACCACCGCATGTTGGCTCAGGATCAGACCATGCATGACCACGTCTGAACTGATGTGGGAGTTCAGGACCTCTTCCTTTTGTGAACCGGATGCGTTTATCTCAAAAAGGTAGCCCGTCTTCGGTATATCGGCAATACTCGAAAATACTTTTCAATAAACTGCGCGGATCCCGCGGGAAAAGACCGGGTGGTCGTCCCCTGCAGGATCCGCACAGCATGGATCCTCTTCGCTGTGTTGCTAAAATTTGTACACGGCTGCCAGAAGCAGGCTGGCGTCTGAGCTCCGCACCTTTCCTGCCTTGTTGCGATAGATCCCCTGATTGGCGGTCTCTACTCGGAATTCAGGGATCAGGGTGAGGTCTCCCATGCGAATGTTGCCGGAGAGGGTATTGGACAGGATCCCTGCGCCGACCGGCGCCAGGGACATGGCAGAGAGCTGGTGTTTGTCGCTGAAGTACTCTGTCCGAAGGGTCAGGCCGAAGGCGGTGGAGGGGTCTATGTTCACATAGACGGCGGAGCCCCACCATGACTGAGACTTGCTGTCGTATTGGTTCTTCTTCTGAAACCGATATTGGGCGACGGTGCCATTATATCCTAGGCTCAGCCGTTCGTTCACCCTTGCGGTCAGTACTAGGTCGTATTGGCCGTACTTGGCACTGTCTGTATATCGCTTGCCACTTACATAATTTACATAAGCCTTGACGTCGTCGGAGAAGGCCAGGGCATATTGAGCCAGCAGGTATTTCGTGCTGTTGACGGGTGCCGTTTTATAGTCGGTGGGGTTGGCGATGCCCAGCATCAATGTACTTTTCCCCGATGTTGCCTCTGCTTTCAGGCCGGTATGGAAGAACGGCCCCCAGGAGAACATGTATGACATGCTGTAATTCCGGTTGGCGGGGGCATCGACCACTTCATATCCAACATGGGTGGCAAAGCTGCCTGCGGAGAATTTCAGCCATTCCTTGGCCTGGTAGGTGATGTAGAGTTGTTTGATGGCAGTGGTGAGGCCTTTCTCATTGTAGGAAAACTCTTCGGCCCGGCGTCCAACGCCCAGGTCGGCCACAAAGCCCACCTTTGCCTTGGCATAGTCGAGTTTCAGCGAGGCCATGCCGAGTTCGAAGGACTTGTCCGAGTAGGTGAAGCTGGTTCGGTTGTTGTCTGAAGACCGCATGAAGTCGTTTCGGAAATAGGCATCAACAAAGCCGGATAATTTGTAGGTGGAAGCGGACTCTTTTTTCTCAGATGCATTCTCTTGGGCATGTAGGCATACAAAGCTGCTTACACCCATCAGGGTGATGAAGATTTTTTGTAACATTGTATATCTGTTTATTCAGTGTTGGGTGCAGTTCGAAAAGTGTCATCCTAGACCGATACCACTTCTTCGGCTGTACCCTTTTTAATCAGTACGTCTAGTTCTTTTTTCTCCATTTCTCGCTCTGAGGGGTTACTGACCAGCAGCGTCCCCTGTACATATTTCTCATTGTGCTGTGAGGCGTCCAGTCCGATCTCCTCTTCTTCCGAGGAAACCCGCAGCGGCAGGAGGAAGTTGATGAATTTGAAGATGCCGTAGGAGACTACGAAGCTATAGCCGACTGTGATGGCCAGGGCTTTACACTGGGTGAGGAAAAAATCGACATTCCCGAAGAACAGTCCGTCGTTGCCAGCTCCATTGACAGTCTTTGTGGCGAAGATGCCCGTCATCAGCATGCCTACCATACCTCCCAGGCCATGGCAGGGGAACACGTCGAGTGTGTCATCGAGAGACGACTTCGATTTGTAGTACACGGCAATATTGGAGATGACTGCGGCCACGACGCCAATGAATATCGATTGGGGGATGGCCACAAAGCCTGCAGCCGGGGTGATGGCTACCAGTCCGACCACCGCGCCGATGCAGAATCCCAGCACAGAGGGCTTCTTGCCTTTCATGACATCGAAGAACATCCAGGAAAGGCCCGCGGCAGCAGCTGCCGTATTGGTGGTGGCAAAGGCAGAGACGGCCAGGGTATTGGCTCCCAGGGCGGAGCCGGCGTTGAAGCCAAACCACCCGAACCAAAGCAGCCCGGTTCCGATGAGCACATATGGGACGTTGGCAGGCGGTACTTCCATTCGCTGGATATGCACCTTGCGACGCTTCAACACCAGCGCGCCTGCCAGGGCAGCGCAGCCTGCGGAGATATGTACCACCGTGCCGCCAGCAAAGTCAAGGGCCCCCCATTGAAAGAGAAATCCCTCCGGATGCCAGCTCCAGTGTGCCAGCGGCGCATAGACCAGCGTTGAGAAGAGGACCGTAAATAATATGTATGCATTGAACCGGATGCGCTCTGCCACCGCCCCAACCACCAGGCCAGGGGTGATGATGGCAAACATGAGCTGGAACATCGAAAACAGCGACTTTGGAATGGTGGGTGCCAGGCTCCAGGGCGTTTCTGAAGTCACTCCTTTGAATAATAGATGCGTGGAGGGGTTGCCGATGATGCCACCGATGGAGTCGCCAAAGGCCAGACTGTAGCCGAAGGTAATCCAGAGGACGCTCACCACGCCGGCCGCTACCACGCTTTTGATCATGGTAGAGATGACATTCTTACGGTGCACCATGCCCCCATAAAAGAAGGCGAGGCCCGGCGTCATCAGAAATACCAGGGCTGTGGCCACCAATACCCACGATATGTCTGCCGCACTGTACTTGCCACCGTCATCGTAATTCGGCAAGCTGGGGATGAAAATCGCCGCAACAGCCAGCGTGATCAGTAGTAGAAACGGTAAAATCTCCCTGAGACCGATTTTTTTCATTTGCATGATGTTTTATTGTGAATAATCAATGAACTCATGCAATTCTAATCCATTAAATCTATCAAATGTTATAATTTTCCGAATAATTATACACATATGATTAAACATAATTTGATGTTCAAGTCGGTTCTATCTTTTACTATCATCAGAATATCAACGAGATATGTTAAAATCTGTTCTGTTATTCAAAATATGAATTTTGGAATACAATAAGCATATAAAAAATTATAATAAATAATTTTAAAAATCGATGGCTTAGTCCAGGGTGCGGGGACGGGCATGAGGGGATTGGGGGAGGTATCAAGTCCAGCCGCCTTGTAGATATCATCTCTTGCCTTTCGGGGCGGGAGTCTGCTGGTGCTCCACCGATAATCGAATCAGGAGAGGAGCAAGTTGCTGTCTTTGGATTCAAGCAGAGATTGGCCGCAGAGATATTCGTCGACTTTTCTGGCGCATTCGCGGCCTTCGCTGATGGCCCAGACGACAAGCGACTGTCCGCGGCGCATGTCGCCACAGGCAAATACACGTGAAATATTGGTCTGATAGTTTTTTTCGCCTGCCGCGACATTGCCCCTTGCGTCGGTCTCGATGTCCAGTTCCTGCAGCAGCCCTTCCGGCTGGGGCTGCGTGAAGCCCATAGCCAGCAGGGCCAGTTCGCAGGCTATCTCACATTCGCTGCCGGGCTTTTCTTCAAAGCGCGCCGGTCTTCCGTCTTCTGCCGACTTCCATTCCAGCTCGACGGTCTTTATGGCTTTGAGCCTCCCTTGTCCATCTCCTAAGAATTCTTTGGTAGCGACGGCCCAGCGGCGTTCGCAGCCTTCTTCGTGGGAACTGGAGGTTTTCAGCACCATGGGATAGCTGGGCCATGGCATCTGAGGGGTCCGGCTGGCCGGGGGCTTGGGCAGTAGTTCAAACTGGGTCACAGTGCGTGCCCCCTGTCGGTTGGAAGTTCCGACGCAATCACTTCCTGTATCGCCTCCTCCAATCACGACAACGTGCTTGCCGTGGGCTGTGACTTCCTCTCCCAGTACGTTCGACTCGAGCCCACTTCCTTCCAGGGGTGCCAGGCCAGCGACACGTTTGTTCTGTTGTTTGAGGAAAGGCATGGCGAAATGTATGCCTTGGAGCCCTCGCCCGGGCACATCCAGGTCGCGTGGCAGGGTCGCTCCTCCGCAAAGGACGATGGCATGGAATTCCTGCAGCAAATCGGAGGGCTGGACGTTGACGCCTACGTGTGCATGGCATCGAAAGTGGATGCCTTCTTCTTCCAGGATCTGGATCCTGCGGTCCAAGACGTCTTTCGATAGCTTGAAGTCAGGGATTCCGTAGCGCAATAGTCCTCCGGGCCTGTCATCTCGTTCAAAGACTGTCACCAGATGGCCTGCCTGGTTAAGTTGGGCGGCCGCTGCCAGTCCTGCCGGACCGGACCCAACAACAGCCACTTTTTTTCCTGTTCGCAGGTTTGGTACTTTGGCTTGTACATATCCTTCCTGGAAGGCTTTTTCTGCGATGTGTTTCTCGATTTCTTCAATCGCGACGGGTTGCTGGTTGATGCCCAGTACGCAGGCGCTTTCACAGGGGGCTGGACAGATGCGTCCGGTGAACTCGGGAAAGTTATTGGTGCTCGCGAGGATTTCATATGCTTCTTTCCAGTCGTCCCGATAGACGGCATCGTTGAATTCGGGGATCACGTTGCCCAGCGGGCAACCGTGATGGCAGAAGGGTACGCCGCAGTCCATGCAGCGGGTCGCCTGTCGGTGGATGCTTGTCGGTTCAAAAAGGGAGGTGAACTCTCCATAGTCGTGGATCCGATCGGTAGGACTTCGGTGGCTGGGGGTCTCGCGGGTGAATTCCAAGAATCCGGTGGGCTTTCCCATATGAGTGGTATTGGTGCTGCGCGAACGGGTGGATGGTTGGCCTTTGGTGGCTATACTGCGAGGCTATTGGTGCGTTTGGCTAGGACCTTCTTATAATCTTTGGGGAAGACTTTCAGGAAGTGGGCCGTCTGCTGTTCGAAATCATCCAGCACGAAGGCGGCCAATCGGCTACGGGTGTTTAGAAGATGTTCCTGCAGCAGTTGGCGAAGGGTCTGGCGGTCTGCATCGGTCAACGGGTCTAGGTCGACCATCTCGGGGTTACAGAAGGTCGGCAGCTGGTTGCCCGGGTCGTAGACATAGGCGATGCCGCCGCTCATGCCGGCAGCGAAGTTGCGTCCGGTGGCACCCAGTACGACGACGGTACCACCTGTCATATACTCGCAGCCATGGTCGCCGAGACCTTCCACCACGGCTGTCGCACCGGAGTTTCGGACGCAGAACCGTTCTCCGGCCTTGCCGCGGATGTAGGCCTTCCCAGACGTGGCGCCGTAGAGGGCTACGTTGCCGATGATAATGTTGTCTTCCGCCTGGAAGGCTGCTTCCCGATGTGGATGTATGATGAGTTTGCCGCCGCTGAGGCCTTTGCCAAAATAGTCGTTGCCATCCCCTTCCAAGGCCAGGGTGAGTCCTGGGGCGAGGAATGCGCCGAAGCTCTGTCCGGCAGTGCCTTCCAGCTGGAAGCAAATTTGGTCTTCCGGCAGGCCGGTGGCGGGGTAGGCGCGGGTGATCTCATTGGACAGCAGAGTGCCGGTCGCGCGGTCTGTATTGCGGATCGTGAAGGCGGCCTTCACTGCGATGCCTTCTTCCAGGGCGGGACGGGCTGCGTCCAGTAGTTTCCAGTCGAGCACGCCGTCGAGGCCATGGTTTTGTTCTTCCTGGCAGTGCAGGCCAGTATATCTTCCTTCAGGTTCCTGATAGAGGATGGGTGACAAGTCGAGGGTTCGGTGCTTCCAGTGGGTGATGCCTTCCTTGAGGCCAAGGTTCTTTACTTGCCCTACCATCTCGTCCACGGTACGATATCCCAGGTCTGCCATAATCTCACGGAGTTCCTTCGTCAGGAAGCGGATGAGGTTGACGACGTGGTCGGCGGCCCCGGAGAATCGCGCCCGGAGGGAGGGGTCTTGTGTGGCGACGCCGACGGGGCAGGTATTGAGGTGGCATTTGCGCATCAGAATGCAGCCTTCTACCACCAGTGCTGCGGTGGCAACCCCCCATTCCTCAGCTCCCAGCAGGGTGGCGATGGCGATGTCGCGGCCGGTTTTCAGTTGTCCATCAGCCTGGACTGTCACCCGGCTGCGGAGGCGATTCCGCACCAGTGTTTGATGGGTCTCTGCTAGTCCCAACTCCCATGGCAGTCCGGCATGTCGGATCGAGCTCACAGGGGAGGCACCAGTGCCGCCGTCGAAGCCTGAGATCAGCACGACGTCGGATTTTGCTTTGGTGACACCGGCGGCGATGGTGCCCACGCCGGCTTTTGAGACCAGCTTTACACTGATCCGGGCCCTGCGATTGGCATTTTTAAGGTCGAAGATGAGTTGGGCGAGGTCTTCGATGGAATAGATGTCGTGGTGTGGTGGTGGGGAAATAAGTCCAACACCGGGGGTGGAATACCTTACCCGGCCGATCCATTCGTCCACCTTATGTCCAGGCAGCTGTCCGCCTTCGCCGGGCTTTGCCCCCTGGGCCATCTTTATCTGGAGTTCATCCGCTTCTGTAAGGTAGCGGCTGGTGACGCCGAACCGTGCGGAGGCCACCTGTTTGATGGCCGACCGCATAGAGTCGCCATTAGGGAGTGGTTCGTAGCGGGCTTCGTCTTCTCCCCCTTCACCGGTATTACTCTTGGCCCCTAGCCGGTTCATGGCGATGGCCAGGGTGGTATGTGCTTCCCAGGAGATAGAGCCGAATGACATGGCACCCGTCGCGAACCTGCGGTAGATCTGCTCTGCGGGTTCCACTTCCTCTAACGGGATCGACGCATGCGTCTTTCGGAAGTCGAGCAGGCTGCGCAGCGTACAGGCTTTCTCTGCCTGGTCGTTGACTGCTTTTGAGTAGCGGCGGAATGCGGCGTAGTCATTGGTCCGAGTAGAAAGCTGCAGAAGGTGGATGGTTTGCGGGTTGAAGAGGTGATATTCTCCTTTCCGATTCCATTGGTAGAGACCTCCGGACGGCAGCTGGTCGTTGGGTACTTGTTTGCGGCTGAAGGCGATGCCATGTTTTGCCAGGGCCTCCCGGGCAATCTCGTCGAGGCCAAGCCCTTCGATACGGGAGACTGCGCCGGTGAAGTATTTATCTACGACTGTCTTGGAGATTCCGATGATCTCCATGATCTGAGCGCCCTGATACGACTGCAGGGTGGAGATCCCCATCTTGGAGAATACTTTCAGCAGCCCATCGTTGACGGCTTTGATATAGTTTTTCTTGAGGTGTTCGGGATCGAGGTCGGTCTGTAGGCGTCCGGTATTTCTAAGGTCCCGGATGGTCGACAGGGCGAGGTATGGGTTGATCGCGGTGGCTCCGAATGCCAGCAGGCAGGCGAAGTGATGGACTTCCCATACATCCCCGGCTTCCACGACGATCCCTACCCTTCCGCGAAATCCTTTGCGGATGAGGTGGTGGTGCACGGCCGAGGTTGCCAGCAGCGAGGGGATGGGTGCGTGCTCAGAGTCAACGGCCCTGTCTTGCAGGATGAGGACTTCGAATCCGTCTTGTACTGCATCGACGGCATAGCGGCAGACGCGTTCTAGGGCAGACTGCAGGGAGCCGAGCTTGCCATCTGCCCGGAAATAGCATTGCAGCGTCTTAGCCTGGAAGATGCCAGTGTCGATGCTTCGGATCCGTTCCAGGTCGTGGTTGGTGAGCACGGGATGCTTGAGTGCGACGGTGTGACAGCTCAGGGGGTCCTCTGTCAGCATATTGCCGTTATTACCGACAAAGCTGGCCAGAGACATGACGAGTCGTTCACGGATCGGGTCGATTGGAGGGTTGGTGACCTGCGCGAACAGCTGCTTGAAGTAGCTGCTGAGGTGTTGTGGCTGATCGCTCAGCACGGCCAGTGGGGTATCGCTGCCCATCGAGCCAACCGGCTCCTTGCCTTCCAGGGCCATCGGGGTGATGATCTTGTCGAGGTCTTCGCGGGTATAGCCGAAGGCCTTCTGGTATTTGAATATCTGGTCATGTTCTAGGTGTGTGAACATGATCCTGGGCTCTGGCAGTTCGTTCAGGCGGATCTTGTATTTGTTCAGCCATTCGGAGTAAGGCTTGCGATTGCAGATGTCGTTTTTGATTTCCTCGTCGCTGATGATACGCCCCTGTTCGAGGTCGACGACGAACATGCGTCCGGGCTGCAGCCTGCCGTTTTCACGTATCAGGGATGGATTGACGGGGAGGGCGCCGCTTTCGGAGGCCATGATCACGCGGTCGTCTGTTGTTACACAGTAGCGGGAGGGCCTCAGGCCGTTGCGGTCCAGGGTGGCGCCGATGATGCGGCCATCAGTAAAAGAGATGGAGGCCGGCCCGTCCCAGGGTTCCATCATTGAGGCATGGTACTCGTAAAAGGCTTTGCGGGCTGGGTCCATCAGGTCGTTCTCGTCCCATGCTTCTGGGATGAGCATCATCATCACGTGGGGCAGTGAGCGCCCCGTCATGCATAGCAACTCGATCATATTGTCGATGCAGGCACTGTCGGACTGCCCTTCTACTACCATAGGTAGAAGCATCTCCATCTCTTCTTTGGTGAAGAAGGGTGAGGTAAAGCCCCGTTCGCTGCTTTTGAGCCAGTTGAGGTTGCCCTGGAGGGTGTTGATTTCCCCGTTGTGGGCGATGAATCGGAAGGGCTGCGCGAGCTTCCAGGAGGGGAACGTGTTGGTCGCGAAGCGGGAATGAATAAGCCCGAAGGCGCTTACCAGCCGTCGGTTGCGCAGGTCTGAGAAATAATGCCGTACCTGTCCGCTCGTGAGCTGCCCTTTGTAAACAATCACTTTGTGAGAGAGCGATGCGATGTAGAAGCCGACAGGGTCTTTGCGGACGGTGTCTTGGATGAGGTGGCTGGCGTGGTTGCGTAGCACGAAGAGCTTGCGCTCGAACTGCATCGGGTCTGACACATGGTCTGGGCAGGCGACGAAGACCTGCTCCATCTCCGGCTCTACCGAGAGGGCCGTGGGGCCGATGCCGGTAGGGTCAACGGGCACTTTCCGCCAGGCCAGAATCTCCAGTCCCAGTGTGTCTGCCGTGCGTTGGAAGATCTCCCGGCATTCCTCCCGCTTCCGCAGGTCTTTAGGGAAGAACACACAGCCGGCAGCATAGCGTCCGAAGGGGGGGAGGTGTACGCCGAGGGCCAGGCACTCTTCGAAGAAGAACTCATGGGGTGTCTGGATGAGGATCCCGGCTCCGTCGCCTGTATTATCTTCACAGCCGCAAGCGCCGCGATGTTCCATGTTCTCGAGGATCGTTAGCGCGTCGGAGACGATCTGATGGCTTCGGTTGCCTTTGATGTTCGCAACGAAGCCTATCCCACAGGCGTCATGCTCGAATTCGGGGCGATATAATCCATAATCGCTTGCCATGATGCAGCGTCAAATTTGATAAAATTGAATAATAAAGGTGTTTAATAGGATGGAATCTAAAAGGGCGGCAAGCGTTCGGTTGAAATTACAAAACACATAGGTATTTTACGTTTTATGTT
>Ga0194129_10001248_pt1 | contig 42906 bp, 44 predicted proteins | sample TA2KigCa35mmetaG_FD_150862 | JGI IMG/M metagenome (GOLD analysis project Ga0194129, IMG submission 150862) | Freshwater microbial communities from Lake Tanganyika, Tanzania - TA2015038 Kigoma Deep Cast 35m | ecosystem: Environmental > Aquatic > Freshwater > Lake | place: Tanzania: Lake...
AGGGAGTAGGCTGTTGATTATAAATGATTCCGAGCGATAGAAACTAAGCCCTAAAGATTCAGCCGACTGCCTAAGACCTTACCCCTTCAATCAACGGCTTGAGTTTCGGTAACTTACCCGCTGCCACATCAAGAAAAGTGCGCACGCGTGGCGAGAGACGCAAATCAGGATGGGTGAGTAACCATAGACCTGTTGCAAAATCAAGATTGGGATCACTTTAACGCACAAGCTTCTCGCGGCGATCCGCAATAAGACAAGGCAAAGGGCCAATGCCGATGCCTTCCTCAACCTCTTCGGTTAAGCCAAGCACTGTGTTGATCTTGATCGCAATCTGAGCTTCTGACACGCGTTCATGCACATACCGAACAGCTCGTATATGTCCAAGCTGATCCCCAAGTGATACCCAAATTCGTAAAGCCAAACTGTCGAGATCAGGATGCACACCATGAACCGCATCCGGAAATTCGCTCTTCAAACCATAGATCGCCCAATTCAATCCACAAATGCGACGACCCACAAGAGTCTCAAGCGGATTATCGGTTACACGAACGGCAATGTCCGCATCGCGCTTTGAAAGATTAAGCAGTTGATTGGTGAGCACCACATCAAGATTGATAGTAGGAAACGCACGACGAAACGCCGCGAACACAGGCATCAACAAATAGACTAGCAAGGTGTCATTTGTCGTGACACGCAATTCACCGGTGGGGATCAAACTCTGCCCCGCCAATTTGCGCATAAAGGATTCAACATCATCATCCATGCGCGAGGCAAGTTGCGCCATTTCATCACCGGCAGGTGTTAGCGCTTAACCTGTACGATGACGCTCAAATAGCACGGTGCCGAGTCGCTTTTCCAAACCGTAAATCGACGAAACGCGGTCGAATGATTGATGTTCAAAATCGCCGCCGCACCATTCAATGAGCGCGTATCGGCAATCGCTTTGACCAAGCGAAAATCATCCCAAGCGACGTGGTTCATTTGCAGCCTTGCAAGAAATATTTGATTTGACGGATAATGGTTGTACGTGGCTGAAAGAGCAAGCTCGAAAATCAGACTTCGCTTCAGGAACGCGGGGCGGCTGCGCGTTGAAGCCGATCCTTGAGCGCTTCGCCCAAGCCAAAATCAGGAATAGGAGCGACGGCAATCACCGACGCTCCGGAATGATCAAGTTGCCTCAGAGCCGAAAACAAAGAGGCTGCTGCTTCTTTGAGATCACCGCGCGAGCTGAGATTGAAACTGAGGCGCGCTTTTTCCAAGCCTTGCGGGCGGAATGTTCCAAACAGTAACGCCGCTTCATCTTCTCGGATTGAATGCGCCTCAAGACGAAGCGAGGCCTTCGGCGCGTAGTGAGATTTCAAAAGACCGGGTGCGAGCGGCGCATCCTCATCAGATGAATGCTCTACCAATTCTGGCTCATAACCCAAAAAGGATGCAATATCGGCGCGCGTCACACCACCCGGTCGCAACAGAACCGCTCGCTCATCAAGAAGCGAGAGAATGGTTGATTCAACACCAACATCGGAGGCCCCGCCCATCACCACCGCGTCAATGCGGCCGTCAAGATCTTCAAGAACGTGTTCGGCAAGCGTTGGGCTTACATGGCCTGAGCGATTGGCAGAGGGTGCGGCGATGGGGCAATGAGAGGCTTCAATAATCGCCCGCGCAACAGGATGAGACGGCACACGCAACGCAATGCTCGAATGACCTGCAAGCGCCAAATCGGAAATCGCTGCTCCTTCACGCGATGGCAGAACAAGTGTCAAAGGGCCTGGCCAAAAATGGCGCGCCAGCTCTTCCGCACGCGGCGAGAAGACAGCGAGTTTCATTGCGTCATCAAGTCCGCTTACATGGATGATCAATGGATTAAAACGCGACCGACCTTTGGCCTCATAAATGCCGGCAACGGCCAATGCATTCGTGGCATCGGCCCCGAGCCCATAGACGGTCTCGGTTGGAAAGGCGACAAGCTTGCCCGCGCGCAACAATGCACCTGCCTCGGCACAACCGGCAGGGTCCGCACCCAAATGATGGGTTTTACGATCGAACATAAAGACACCTCGACAACAGCTGACCGTGCTTTATCGCGTTGCCCGCCAAAGGGCTACCGTGCAATTCGTAGGGCCTTGGCGTAATGTGAGGCTAGCACATTTTTGAACTCGGAATTCCGTCGATGAGTTTTACCGCCCCCGTTGCCGATATCATTTTTCTTGCAAAGCTTTTCGGGCTTGATCAGCTCGAGGCCGAGGGGCTCGCACCAGAGCTCGCCGATGGTTTGGCAGAAGCGGTTCTGGAAGAAGCGGGAAAATTCGCAACCGACCGGATCGCGCATTTGAACCGTGTGGGCGACACGATCGGCGCGCGTTTTGACAAGGGCCATGTCACCACCGCGCCCGGATGGATCGAAACCTATCGCGATTGGGCCCACGGCGGATGGAATGGATTGACGGCCTCCGTTGACCATGGCGGCCAAGGACTGCCGCATCTCTTACATCTTGCCTGCTCGGATATGTGGACCTCGGCATCGATGGCTTTCATGCTTGGGCCCATGCTTACCTCCGGCGCGATTGATGCGCTCGCTGCGCATGGCTCAGATGAATTGAAGCGCATCTATCTTCAGAAGCTCGTATCCGGTGAATGGATGGGCACGATGAATTTGACCGAGCCGCAAGCCGGATCAGATGTTGGTGCGTTGAAAACGCGTGCTGAACGCGCAGCCGATGGTACTTATCGCATCACAGGTCAAAAAATTTATATCACCTATGGCGAACACGATATGACGGAGAACATCATCCATCTCGTGCTCGCGCGTTTACCTGACGCGCCGCAAGGTTCACGTGGAATTTCGTTATTTCTCGTTCCCAAATTTCTCGTCAATGCGGATGGCTCCTTGGGCGCACGCAATGATGTGCGATGCGCTGGCCTTGAATCAAAACTCGGCATTCATGGCTCACCCACTTGCACCATGATTTATGGAGATGAAGGCGGCGCCATCGGCTATCTTATTGGTGAAAAAAATTGCGGTCTCAATGCGATGTTCACGATGATGAATGCTGCACGGCTTGGCGTAGGCTTGCAAGGTGTGGCGATTGGCGAACGCGCCTATCAACTCGCAATTGCTTATGCAAAAGAACGCAAACAAGGCCGCGCACTCCATACAAAAAATGAAGGATCAAGCGCCATCATCGAACACGCCGATATTCGCCGCATGTTGATGCTGATGCGGGCAAAAACTGATGCTGCACGCGCGATTTGTTATATGACAGCAGCGGCGATTGATCGCGCGCATCGTGAAAAAGATCCGCAGAAGAAAAAACAAGCAAAAGAACGCGTTGCCCTTTTGACACCAGTTGCGAAATCTTGGTCCACTGATATTGGTATTGAGGTGGCTTCACTCGGCATTCAAATTCATGGCGGTATGGGTTTCATTGAAGCCTCGGGCGCCGCTCAACATTTACGTGATGCGCGTATCGCCGCGATTTATGAGGGCACGAATGGCATTCAAGCCATTGATCTTGTCACTCGCAAAATCACTCTGTCCGATGGACAAGCGATCAATGATCTCATCCGTGATCTGATGGATGTGCTTGATGATTTAGATGAGTCAAACCGACCAGGCTTCGGCGCGACATCGGATCACCTCTCCGAAGCGCTCGGCGCTTTTGAACGTGCAAGCCTCTTTATGATCGATGCGGCAAAAACAAAGCCTGTAGAAGCGCTCGCTTCAGCCACCGCCTATCAAACACTTTTCGGAATCGCACTTGGCGGGGTGGCGCTTGTCAAAGTTGCTCTTGCAGATCAAGGCCCCACTGCCGAAAAACGTATCGCGCTAGCAAAATTCTTTGCTGAGCAAATTGCACCGGAAACAAGCGGGCTTGAAAAAATCGTCAAAAATGCTGCATCCGCTCTTGCCACAATCGACTCTGTGCTCTTCGCATGAAATCATACGCTGATGTGTGGACGTTTCGCTCTCACTGTCACGCCTGCCGATGTACAAGTGCTTTTCGGCTATGACGACATGCCGAATTTCCTACCGCGGCAGAATATAGCGCCGACTGAACCGATCGCCGTTGTCACTTATGAAAATGGTAAGCCTCATTTTCGCTTAATGCGTTGGGGTCTTATGCCCGCTTGGGTCAAAGAGACAGACAATTTCCCCACGCTCTTTAATGCGCGCAGTGAAACCATTGCGTCAAAACCTGCGTTTCGTGCAGCCGCACGTCATCGTCGATGTTTAATTCCCGCTAATTGGTTTTATGAATGGGCGCATCTCGGTAAAATCAAAATGCCCTATCGGATCATGCGCAAAGATCACAAAGTCTTTGCGATGGCCGGCCTATGGGAAACCTATATTCATCCCAATGGATCGAAGATTGATACCGCAACAATTGTCACAACCGATGCGAATGGCACGGTGAGCGTACTTCATAATCGTATGCCGGTCATTCTTGACGAAAAAGATTTTACAACTTGGCTGGATGCCGAGTTAAACGCGCCCGAAAAAATTGTACATCTGATGGTGCCTGCTTCGGATGAGCTTTTGATGATTGAGGCTTTTGATCCGCATCGAGGAAAAATTGAAGCGGATGCGGCCAACGAGAAAAAGCCAGCACGCAAAAAAGAAAAATCAGACGGTCAAGCGAGTTTATTTTAGTTTTTGTGAGCGAGATACTTATCGCTAAAGCACCTTGCCTGGATTCATTCGATCCTCAGGATCAATCATCGCTTTGATATGACGCATCATAGCAAGCACATGTGAATCTTTGGTTACGGCAAGCTGCGCGCGTTTAACCTGACCGATACCATGCTCTGCTGAAACAGAGCCTTTACGCTCTACGACATGGCGATAAACGAGCGCGTGAAGCCTCTCACCATGTTTTGCATAAGAAGCTTCATCCATATTTTTTGGCGCTTGCAAGTTAAAATGCAAATTGCCATCCCCCACATGACCAAAAACACATGGCCTCACACCTGGTAGATCTTCATTAATCTCCGCACAAACTCTCTCAATAAAATCAGGGATTTCGGTAATCGGTACGGAAATATCATGCTTGATCGAAGGCCCTTCACGCACCTGCGCCTCAGGAATAGATTCACGAATGGCCCAAAACGCATCGCGCTGCGATAGCGATTCAGAAATCACGGCGTCATCCACATAACCGGCTTCTATCGCTTCGCTCAGCCATAAAGCGGCTTTCTCATGCGCATCATCTGAATCAAAAAATGAAAATTCCGGCATAACATACCACTCATGCGGCTCCGTTAAAGGATCGCGAAGGCCGGGAATATGAGTGAGCGCGATCTCAATGGCAAAGCGCGGCATCAACTCGAAGGTCGTGAGCGAGGGGCCTGCATTATTTTTAAGATGATGAAAGAGTTTCAAAGCTTCACGCGGCGATTTCACACCGCAAAATCCCGTATGCCGCGCGCGTGGCAAAGGAAATAATTTCAAACTCGCTGCCGTAATCACACCGAGCGTGCCTTCGGCCCCCAAGAAAAGCGACGCAAGATGATAGCCTGTATTATCTTTACGCAAGGTTGTGAGTGTGTTGAGCAGAGTGCCATCCGGCAAAACAATTTCGAGACCCAAGACGAGATCGCGCATTGTGCCATAGGTTAATGCCGCTGTACCGCCTGCGTTGGTCGCAATCGCGCCGCCAACCGTTGCCGTACCCTCAGAAGCAAGCGATAGGGGAAAAAGCCGTCCAACCTCTTCGGCTTTGTCTTGAAGCACCGCAAGCGTTGCCCCCGCTTCAACGATCACCGTATCGGAATTTGGATCAATCGCGCGAATGCGATTCATACGTTGAAACGATAAAAGAATTTCATCGCCACGCCCAAGCGGAACGCTGCCACCCACAAGGCCCGTATTTCCGCCTTGCGGAACAATGGCGAGCGCGTGCTCCTTCGCTAATCGCATCACCGCGATCACTTCATCTGTCGTTGAAGGACGCACAACGCAAAGCGCTCGACCCGTATAGCGCTTTCGCCAATCCGTCAGATAAGGCGCCATCATCGTATCGTCAGTGATGACATGCGATGCACCAAGGAGCGCAGAAAGACCCGAAATCACCTGTTCACGACTCGGCATCATCTTGATGTTTCCTAACCCAACAAACGACGTTTGACTTTTGCTTTGGTCGGCTCGCGCTCAAAAAGCGCCACCGTTTCGCAGTGCGTCGAATAGCGAAATTGATCGATCACACTCACTGTACCAAGTCGATAGCCTCCGGCAAGAAGAAGTGCGGCATCGCGCTGAAAACTGCCGAGATGACAGGAAACAGAAATGACCCGCGGCACCGAGGATGATGCCAAGAGGCGCATTTGCGCCTCTGCCCCCGCGCGTGGCGGATCAATGACGATATGATCAAACACGTTTAGTTCTTGCGGCACGAGTGGCCGCCGAAACAGATCACGTGTCTCGGTTGTGATGGGTTTCAAACCGGCGATATCACGCGTCGCGCGGGCAATCGCGTGGATTGACGACGCTTCGACCTCAACGGCATGGACAGAAGCTTGTTCGGCAAGACGCAAGGCGAATGTGCCTATCCCTGCAAAAAGATCCGCAACGCGCTTTGGTTCTTTCAGATGCGAAAGCACTTCGTGTTGTAATGCCGCCTCACCCGCTTCTGTCGCTTGAAGAAATGAACCGGGTGGCAAGATCAGATCGGCTTTTCCGATGTGAAGTTTCGGCGTGCGACGTTCAACAATAACATCCCCATGCAAAGACAAACGTGCGAGATCGAGTGCTTCTGCCTCAAGCGTGAGCTTCATCCTTAACTCAGGAGACGCTGGCCCATGTCCACGAATATCAACATCCAAACCGCTAAGAGTCGCAGTCACCGCTAAATCAATCGGCTTATCATTTTTGAGAACGATCCGCGCCAGCGGCTTTAACAAAAAGGCACTTTTTTTTAGAGACGGAATAAGTACGGGACATTCTTCAAGATCAATGATCTCATGCGATTTTTGCCGCATAAAGCCGATGATGATTTCATCATCTCTTCGTCTCGTATGAAATGTGACACGACGGCGCCCTTTGCCATGCGCCTCAATGAAAGAACTCACACGATCGGAAAGTCCCAGCGGCGCAAGCGTTGTTTCAACCATTGCTTTTTTCCATTTTGTGTAAATCTCATCATCTACTTCTTGGATGACACATCCACCGCATTGTCCGAAGACAGAGCAGAAGGCTTTCACACGATGAGGCGATGGTGTTTCCAAATCGAAACTGTTTTCAGAATTCATTCTGAACACGTCGCCCGGAATGCTACGCGCGATGAAGACGGGTCCGTTTTCCCTATCAGCGACGCCGTCCCCTTTCGCACCAAGGCGATTGATTGTGATAAGCGCACTCATGAATGATGCTCGGCGGCTACAAGATATTCGAGATTGCCGTCACCTCCGGCAATCGGCGACGGGATTACGCCCTTAATTGACCAACCTTTTTCAATAATCGCATTCGTGACACGATCAATTGCGGCTTGTCGATCCGCGTCCTCACGCACAAGACCTTTTTTCAACGCAGCACGACCGACTTCAAATTGTGGTTTGATCAAAGCAATCAAAAAAGCATTCGGCGCGGCAAGCGACAAAATTTTTGGAATGATTAGCGTGAGCGAAATAAAACTCACATCGACAACAATCAAAGATAGCGCATCATCAAAATCATCGCACGTCAAAACCCTTGCGTCACAACCTTCACGAAGATGAATACAAGTGTTATTGCGTAATGAGTCATGAAATTGATCATGCCCTACATCAACCGCGTGAACAAAGCGGGCATTGCACTTCAATAAGCAATCGGTAAAGCCACCAGTCGATGAGCCTATATCAAGGCAAATACAATTATTCGGATCAATTTCAAAATGATCAAGCGCCGCTGCAAACTTCACACCACCGCACGAGACATAAGGATGTTCTGATTCCGCTTCGATTTTGGAGGTTGCTTCAATTAAGCGCGAGGCTTTTGTCAGTGCTTCGCCATTCACACGCACGGGTCCAGCGGCAATCGCAGCTTGCGCGCGCGCCCGGCTTTCATAAAAGCCGTATTCAACGAGGTAAAGATCAGCGCGTTTGTCGTGGCTCATAAGCCCGCTTTACTCGAAGCGGTGCGCCTCTGTCTATGCCTGTCACTCTGGCAGTGGAATGAATTCATGCTCGCCCGGCACGGACGAAAATTTGCCTGAGCGCCATTCGGCTTTCGCCTGCTCGATACGCTCCTTGCGTGAGGAGACAAAATTCCACCATATATTACGCGGTCCATCCATAGGTTCGCCGCCCAGAAGCATAATGCGCGCTTGGCTTGTCGCCAAAATCGAAATGCGGACACCCGGTTTGAAAATCAACAAGCGACCGGGTCCAAACACATCCCCCGCAATATCGATTTCACCCGATACAACATAGACCGCGCGCTCATCATAGGCTGGATCAAGCGGCAGAATGGCGCTCGGTGCGAGCACCGCTTCCGCATAGAAAATATCCCATGGAAATTTTGTTGGCGCCGTCTCTCCATAAAGCGAGCCCATGAAAAGACGCACGCGGTTCCCTTCGCCTGCAATGCGCGGCAATTTGGAGTCATCGACATGATCAAAAGCCGGATCCATTTCTTCATGGGCCTTGGGGAGCGCAACCCATGTCTGAGTTCCAAAAAGGCGCGACGTTGAAGCGCATGTTTCCGCACCTGTTCGCTCGGAGTGAACAATACCACTACCAGACGTCATCACATTCACAGCGCCCGGTTTGATTTCCTGCACAACGCCAATTGAATCGCGATTTATCAATGATCCATCAATGATCCATCAAAGAGATAAGTTACCGTTGAGAGTCCGATATGCAGATGCGGACTAATATCAATGCCTTGGCCGAGCAAAAATTCTGCAGGCCCCATCTCATCAAAAAAGATGAAGGGTCCAACCATTTGCTTTCGTACAGAAGGCAGAGCGCGACGCACAGAAAAACCGCCAAGATCGCGCGCACGCGGTACAATCACGCTTTCAATCGCGTCATAGCTCCAAGCGTCGCCGGGCGTCGGAACTTCATGCATGTCTGATGACATCTTTGTTCATCCTCTTTTGATGAAGAGAGATGTCGCGCTTTTGCCCGCGCGCTTCAAGATCACGAGATGCAAAAAGCCGCCTGCGTGGATGCCGTCCTTACGGATCGAGCGGCGCGGTTCCGGTGGGCTTACCTTGTGAATCGAGTGCGATTTTCTCGATTTTTGCCTCAGCCTTCCTAAGCAAAGCCTCGCATTGCGCCCGCAAAGCATCACCCCGCGCATAAAGCGAAATCGATTCCTCAAGCGGCACATCGCCCTTCTCAAGCCGGCCGACAATGGTCTCAAGCTCGGCAAGAGCCTTTTCAAAGGGAAGAACGGCAATATCGGGGGGAATAGACGGGGCCACGCGACTCAATGCTCCGGTTGGACTTACAAAAAGACTATCAGGCAAAGGCTTGCACAAAGGCAAGCGGTCAGATCGGCAAAGCGGTTGTCCGTTTCACGGTTCTGAGCGCCAAAGTTGATTGCACGCGCACGACACCCGGCAATCTTGTAACCACCGCGCGATGAATGCGCTCAAAATCTGCCGTATCCGCATAGACCACTCGTAAAAGATAATCGGCGCTTCCGGCGATGAGATAACACTCAAGAATTTCCGGATGCGCGGCCACCGCAGCTTCAAAGTGATTGAGACTGTCGCGCCCCTGCTGGTCGAGCGTTACCGAAATAAAGGCCGTGCCGGATAGGCCCAGCGCGTCCTCATCAAGGAGCGTCACCTTTGCGCGCATGAGGCCGCGCTCCTCAAGCAGTGTTACCCGCCGCAAACAGGCCGAAGGCGATAAATTGACCCGCTCGGCGAGCTCCGCATTGGTGATACCGGCATGGTCCTGCAAAATCCGGAGAATCGCACGATCGCGCGCATCAATCTCATTCATTCGAATATTTCTCCGAAAATCACAAATTATGGAAAATATTATTCGAATTTTGTGCCTCTGGCGAGATCTCTTTCGTATGAACTGCGACGGGCTTCGTGAAACTCTCTCCCCAATCGGCCCAAAGGGTCGTTGTGGGCGGGTAAGATGCTGATTGGCGTTCCAAAAGAGATTAAGAACAACGAGTTCCGCGTGGGTCTCGTACCGAATTCCGTGGCCGAGCTTATTCATGCCGGTCACAAAGTGGTTGTTGAAGCCGGTGCCGGCCTAGGCGCAGGGTGCGCTGACGCTGACTATGTCGCCGCGGGCGCCACGATCGAAAAGAATGTCGAAAAGATTTTCGCTAAAGCGGATATGATCGTGAAGGTCAAGGAACCGCAGGCGGTCGAGCGTGCGCGGTTGAGAAAAGGCCAGATCCTCTTCACCTATCTTCATCTTGCTCCCGATCCGGCGCAGACCAAAGATCTCATCAAATCCGGTGCGACCTGCATCGCCTATGAAACCGTGACGTCAGTCACGGGCGGCTTGCCGCTTTTGACGCCGATGTCGGAAGTCGCCGGTCGTTTGGCTCCGCAAATGGGCGCGCATTATTTGGAAAAAGCACAAGGCGGTCTCGGCATTTTGCTCGGCGGCGTGCCGGGTGTCCCTGCAGCGAATGTTGTTGTGCTTGGCGGTGGCGTTTCCGGAACGCATGCCGCACAAATCGCACTCGGCATGGGCGCGAATGTGACGGTGGTTGATCGTTCGGTTGATGTGTTGAAGCGAATTGCCACGCAATTCAACGGCGCTGTCCGTACGGTCTATTCAACGCGTCAGGCGGTTGAAGAGATGGTGAAGACCGCTGACATGGTGATCGGCTGCGTGTTGATCCCGGGAGCGGCTGCACCAAAACTCATCACCAAGAAAATGCTCAAGACGATGAAGCAAGGCTCGGTGATTGTTGATGTGGCGATCGATCAAGGCGGGTGCTGCGAAACGTCGAAAGCCACAACTCATGCCAACCCAACTTATGTCGTTGATGGTGTGATTCATTATTGCGTCGCGAATATGCCGGGCGCTGTGGCGCGTACATCCACCTTCGCACTTAATAATGGCACGCTGCCTTTCACTTTGGCACTGGCCAATAAGGGCTGGAAAAAAGCACTGAGTGATGATCCGCATCTGCGCAATGGTCTCAATGTGCATGAAGGTCATGTGACCTGCGAGCCCGTCGCGAAAGCACTGAAGCTTCCTTATGTCAGTGCTGAGAGCATCCTAAGCTTGAAATAATTCTTCGCATCAAAAACGCGCGCTGAAAAATGCGCGCGTTTTCATAGCGTTACCGGATCCTCCCAACCTCCCCTCTCGTAAGAGAGGGGTTTTTTATTCGGCCGCGTGATCTCTTATTGTTTCGGCAATGTCTCGTGAAAGCGAATAGCTTCACCGCGTGCGGGCGCAGCAAGTTCACCCTCCCACATCACACGATGACCGCGCACCACGGTGCCTACAGGCCATCCCGTCACACTCACACCATCATAGGGCGTCCACCCGCATTTTGATTTGATCCATTGATTGCGGATCGTTTCGTGGCGCTTCAAATCAACAATCGTAAAATCGGCGTTATAACCTGACGCGATACGACCTTTGCCCGCGATACCAAACAACCGCATCGGGCCCGCACTCGTCATATCGACAAAACGTTCAAGCGAAAGACGACCGGAATTCACGTGATCAAGCATCATGGGCACAAGCGTCTGCACACCCGTCATACCCGAAGGTGAATTCGGATAGGGTTTTGCTTTTTCTTCAAGCGTATGCGGCGCGTGATCGGAACCAAGCACATCGGCCGTTCCGTTCGCAATACCGCGCCACAGAGCGGCGCGCACATCTTTACCGCGCACGGGCGGATTCATCTGCACAAGCGTTCCCAAGCGGCGATAGGCTTCATCTCCGTCAAGAGTGAGATGATGCGGCGTCACTTCACAACTCGCGACATCTTTATGATGGCGCAAATAGTCGATCTCTTCGGCGGTTGAAATATGAAGCACATGAATGCGCGCGCCGGCTGCTGTTGCAATTCTCACAAGCCGCTCGGTGCAGCGCATCGCGACTTCAGGCGAACGCCATACGGGGTGAGATGTTGGATCGCCCTCGACACGCAGATTTTTCCGATCACGCAACATCATTTCATCTTCAGAATGAAATGCCGCTCGACGACGCGTATTTTTCAAAATTGCAACCACGCCTTCATCATCTTCAACAAGCAGCGACCCTGTTGATGATCCCATAAAAACTTTGATTCCGGCTGCACCCGGCAAAGCTTCGAGTTCTCTCACATGCCGCGCATTTTGATGCGTGCCGCCAACCCAGAACGCAAAATCACAATGCATACGATGCGTGCCGCGCTTGACTTTATCAGCAAGCGTTGCCGCATCCGTTGTTTGCGGATCTGTATTGGGCATCTCAAAAACGGCAGTCACCCCACCCATGACGGCGGCGAGCGATCCTGATTCGAGATCTTCCTTGTGAGTGAGACCCGGCTCGCGAAAATGCACCTGCGTATCAATCACGCCGGGTAAAATATGAAGGCCCGTGCAATCAATCACCTCGCCCGCGCGCGCCGGATCAAACAACCCGATGCCGGCGATTCGTCCCTGTTTGACACCGATATCAGCAGCAATGCGCCCATCCTGATTGACGAGCGTGCCGCCTTTGAACAGGCTATCAAATGTCTCGGCCATGGTATCGCACTCCAATCGTCAAGAACTGCTTGAGATGATGATCGTCCCGTCCTACCTAACGGAGGCGGACGGTTCCGGAAAGTGGGGAAAGATGGGCTCTTGTGTATTACCTGATCGCGGGGTGCTTGCTGTGAGCGGAGCCGAGGCAGGCGCCTTTCTCGATAATGTGATCACGGTAAATGTGAGCGGTTTACCTCTTCATGGCGCGCGCTTTGGTGCGCTTTTGACGCCGCAGGGGAAGATTATCGTCGATTTTTTTGTCATCCATAAAGATGATGGATTCTTGATTGATTGTCCGCATGCACTCGCCGCTGATCTTTTGAAGAAACTCACGCTTTATCGCTTGCGGGCGAAGGTCGCGATTGCCGATGTGAGCAAAACCTATCACATTGTTGCTCTGTGGAATGAAACCGCACCAGACAAAGGCATTGCCTTTCAAGATCCCCGCTTGCCCGCATTAGGATGGCGCGCGCTTGTGACGCGTGACGATACAATTCAAACTGATCAAACAATCTACGACTATGACGCGCATCGCATCATGCTTGGCGTGCCTCAAGGCGGGCGTGATTTTATTTATGGCGATGCCTTTCCGCATGAAGCTTTGATGGATTGTCTCAATGGCGTCGATTTTAAAAAAGGCTGCTATGTCGGGCAAGAAGTTGTCTCGCGCATGGAGCATCGCTCAACCGCACGCACGCGCTGCGTGCCTGTAATCTTCAAAGATCTTGTTTCACCGCTTGAAGGCACAGAGGCTTTTGCAGGTGAGCGTATGATTGGCGTAATTAGCTCTGTCGCCTCTGATGGACATGCGATTGCACGTCTCAGGTTTGATCGAGTGGCGGAAGCACAAAATGCGGGTGAAGCCCTTCATGCGGGCGGTCTTGCGTTTCAGGTTGAAACGCGGGATTTCATGAATTTCATACTCAATGATTTTATCGAAAGTTGATCTAATGGCTGAAAGAGAAACCCGCGTCGTCACTCATGAGGATGGAAAGAAACGCTGCCCATGGCCCGGCGTCGATCCGCTTTATGTCGATTATCATGACACAGAATGGGGCGTGCCTGAATATGATGATCGCGCTTTGTTTGAAAAACTCATTCTCGATGGATTTCAAGCGGGTTTGAGCTGGATCACAATTTTGCGCAAAAGAGAAAATTTCCGCAAAGCCTTTGATGGTTTTGACCCTGAAAAAATCGCGCGCTACACGCCCAAAAAAGTAGAAAGGCTTTTAAAGAATGAGGGTATTATCCGGCATCTTGGCAAAATCGAAGGCACGATTGCGAGCACGAAACTCTATCTTGAAATTCAAGAGCGAGGCAGCTTCTCCGATTATATCTGGAGCTTCACCGATGGTCGCGTGATCAACAAAAAACCCAAACGCATGACCGATATTCCAACCGAATCTCCTCAATCACAAAAAATGTCTAAAGACTTGAAAGCGCGTGGTTTTAAATTTTGTGGCCCAACAATCATTTATGCCTTCATGCAGGCCACTGGACTTGTGAATGATCATCTCGTCGATTGTTTTCGTCACGAGGAAGTGAAAAAATTCGAGCGTAAAAGGTGATCGACATGTGTGCTTCATCTCCGCGCGCTTGGCAATTGATGTTATCGGGTCGAAGACTCGATCTTCTCAATCCATCGACAGAAGATATTGAAGCAGAAGATATCGCACACGGGCTTTCACGCGTCGCGCGCTGGAACGGGCAAACAAAAGGCCCACATGCGTTCTCGGTCGCACAACATTCGCTGCTCGTTGAAGAGATTTTTTGCACGCTCGCCCCTTCGGCCCCGCACGAAGATCGGCTTGCTGCGCTTTTGCATGATGCGCCGGAATATGTGGTGGGTGATATGATATCGCCCTTCAAAGCGGTAATCGGCGGCGATTATAGAGCGGTTGAAACGCGCTTGCTTGCAGCGATCCATAAACGCTTTGATCTACAAACCCCCTCGACGGCCGCTTTAACATTGGCAATTAAAGAGGCTGATCGAATTACTGCTTATCTTGAAGCGGTTACATTGGCCAATTTTAAAGAAGAAGACGCGTTGATGATTTTCGGAAAGCCTCCTGTTGATCTCTCGTTTAACAATGAATTTTTAACGCCGATATCTTCTGAAAATGCCAAGGGCGCCTTTCTTAATCACCTCGCGACGCTCAAAGGGTAATCATGCCAAAGCTCTATGTCTGTTCTCTGTCGCGACTAGAAGAAACAGTTGAACGCACTGGCGCGCGGCATGTTGTTACTTTGCTGAGCGATGCGAATGGTATTATTCGTCCAAATGGAGTGAGTGAAGACAATCATCTTCGTTTGCTTGCAAGCGATATCGCTGAACCGCTTGATGGCCATACCCTCCCTGGCACAGCGCATGTCGAAAATCTGATCCGCTTCGTCAAAGGGTGGGATCGGACAACGCCGCTTGTGATTCATTGCTGGGCAGGGATCAGCCGCTCGACGGCGGCGGCTTATATTTCAGCGAGCGTGCTTAATCCTTCACTTGATGAAGAGGAATTAGCAACACGTTTGCGGGATGCCGCACCAAGTGCCACGCCCAATCCGCGGATCATCGCGCTCGCAGACAAGCTGCTCAATCGTGATGGTCGCATGATCAAATCGATTGTCGCGATTGGTCGCGGCGCTGACGCTTTTGAAGGCACACCTTTTGAATTGATTTATGAGTAAATCATAGTGACGGATCGCCTCACAGAAACGCTCATTGAAATTGGCCTCGCTGCGGCAGTCGTTGCTGTTACGCGCGGACAACCGCAGATTCTTGTGGCGCGCTCGGATTCCGATGGCGATGGTTTACCTTATGGCAATTTCGATCCGCTCGCGCATCGCACACTTGAAATTGCTTTGCGCGATTTTGTGACGGCGCAAACAGGCCTCTCGCTCGGCTATGTTGAACAGCTCTATACATTTGCAGATCGCGGTCGTCACACACGGCCGGATGATTGCGCGCCGCATGTGGTCTCGATTGGTTATCTCGCACTGACACGCATCGCCGCTCATGGTGATGATGGCGCTGATCCGTCCGCATTTCGCTCATGGTATTCCTATTTTCCGTGGGAAGATTGGCGTGAGGGCCGTCCAGCGATTTTGGATCGCGAGATTGTGCCGCGGTTATCCGCTTGGGCATCTGATCATAAAGCGGAACGCGCAGACACGCATCAACGCGCTTTGTTGCGTTTTGAAAGATTGAAACTCGCCTTCGGCATTGATCCTTCACCATGGGATGAAGAAAAAGTTCTTGATCGATACGAGCTTCTTTATGAAGCGGGATTGATCTTTGAAGCCATTCGTGACGGAAGACCGGGCGATCTTGATGAAACAACAGCTCGTCGTTTCGGTTTGCCGATGCGCCATGATCATCGTCGCATCTTGGCAACAGCGATGGGACGCTTGCGGGCAAAACTTAAATATCGCCCCGTTGTGTTTGAATTGATGGCGTCGGATTTCACTTTGACAGCGCTTCAACAAACGCTTGAATCCATTTCCGGCCACCATGTTCACAAGCAAAATTTCAGACGTCTTGTTGAAACATCTGCGCTTGTTGAACCCACCGGTCAGCAAACAACCACACGCGGAAGACCGGCGGCGTTGTTTCGTTTTCGCAGAGATGTTTTACAAGAACGTCCGTCGCCCGGTTTGCGTGTTGGTGTGAAATAGAAGCTTGCGAATTCGTCTTGTAAAAATCAGCGCCGCATAATCGCGAGTGCTTTATCAAGAATCACATTCAACCCTTTGGTCGTAGCGATCCCGCCAAGCGCATGAGGATCAGCCCACATCACATGCGGTGCCTCAGGCCCTATTGTCGCTTCACCCGCAACCCATTCGCCGACAAATGCATTCACGACAAAATGGCGTTTTACTTTTTTCTCATCATCATGTTCGATATATTCGACATGATCGACAAAGCCGATGATGCGCGCTTCAACGCCCATTTCTTCCATCAATTCACGCAAAGCCGCCTCGCGCAACGTTTCACCGGTTTCAACAAGACCTCCGGGCAAGGAATAAACCGGATTGGCCGCCGTTTCTTTGCGCGCGGCAAGCAACACTTTACCGTCGCGAAAGACCGCAATCGAAGCAGCGATGATGGGGCGTGCAGGATAGAGACGATCACTCATAGAAGATGAGACTCAAACGTGCTGACCGCCATTGATGTGAATTTCAGCGCCATTCACATAAGAAGATTGTTCGTTGCACAGAAAATAAATCGCTTTCGCCACTTCTTCCGGTGTTCCCAAACGACGCATCGGAATCTGCGCCACGATTTTATCCGTTCCGGGTGAGAGGATCGATGTGTCAATCTCACCGGGTGAAATCGAATTCACGCGTATGCCAAGAGGACCGTAATCCGAGGCCATTTCACGCGTAAGACCCGCAAGAGCAGCTTTTGAAGTTGCATAGGTCGCACCAGCAAATGGATGGACGCGTGACCCTGCAATCGATGTGACATTCACAACCGAGCCTTTGGCTTTCTTCAATTCATCGAGAAGCCCGCGCGCAAGCATAACAGGCGCAAAGAAATTGACCTGAAACACGGAGCTCCATGTTTCAAAATTCGTATCGATGGTGCCGAGCCGCGAACCGCCCTCACCTTTCGGTGAAATGGCCGCGTTATTCACGAGCGCATCCAATCGACCATCTTCAAGACGTCGTTTGATTTCGGCGATCGCTTCAAGCGTGTTTTGCGGATTGGCAAGATCGACCTGAATGTGATCTTGCGCGCCCATTTCCCAAGGACAATTCTCGGGAAAAGGTTGACGCGAACAACTGATCACGCGCCACCCGGCTGCAGAAAATCGTTTCACCGTCGCGTGACCGATGCCGCGACTGGCTCCTGTCAGAAGCATCGTACGGCGCGGGGCGTTATCGCCAGTCAGTGTCATCGGGTTCATCCTTCACACGCAAAACAAAAATTGAAAAAACAAAATTAAGGATAGAGACGAGCCTTAGTCCAACCGCCTTCGGGTGCGGGACGACGGAACACGATCCGGTCATGCAAGCGAAACGGTTTATCTTGCCAAAATTCAATTCCGACAGGACGAATGCGGAAGCCCGTCCAATGCGGCGGCCGCGGCACATCCCTAGTCGCATATTTGGCGGCATTAGTTGCCACCGCTTTTTCGAGCGCGAAACGGCTCTCAAGCGGGCGCGATTGCTGGCTTGCCCAAGCACCAATCCGGCTGTCACGCGGACGCGAGTGAAAATATTCATCCGCCTCGGCATCGGTTACGATTTCAACCGGACCCCGCACGCGGACCTGCCGCTTAAGGCTTTTCCAATGGAGCACGAGTGCAGCTTTCTTGCCGCTCAACAATTCCCGCCCCTTGGCCGATTCGGTGTTTGTATAGAACACGAAGCCCGCTTCATCCCAGCCTTTCATCAAGACCATGCGGACATTTGGCAGACCATCTGGATCGACGGTTGCGAGTGCCATGGCGTTGGGATCATTGGGTTCTGAGGCCGTGGCGTCAGAAAACCAGCGCTCGAACAGAGCAAAAGGCTCCGAAGCTTCAGTAAAGTCACCATCCGTTAAACTTTTCACGATTCTAATGCTCCGGACATTTACTTGCTGAAACATGGCCAGACGGTCGCATAGGATATACGGCGTAACACTGCCAATGGTTTTTCTTCACTTTGCCCGCCGAAGCTTCCGGCCCCTCGGTCAGCTTCTGGCCCTCTCGACGCTCGTAGCTCTTGCGGGCTGCGGCACAAGTCTTCCGATTTTTTCGGAACTGATCCCGGATCGCGGTCCGCTCTATACAAGTACAATCCGGTCCGAGTCCGCCGCGCTTTCGCCGGGCCTCACCGCGAATGATTGGAATGAGGCCTCTCTGGCTTTGTCCTCGGCACTCGGCCCGGATAATGAAGGCACCACAGTGCTTTGGAGCAGTAAAAGCGGATCGAAAGGCTCGTTCAGGGCGCTAGGGATGGCTTTCATGCGCGATGGCGATCTTTGCCGCGCCTTCGAAGCGGAAATCAAAACAACCAGCAAAGAGCCGCAGGTGACCAAGGGCACGGCATGCCGTTCGATGGCAGGCGCTTGGCATATTGTCGATACGACTTCGCAAAAAAGCTGACATCCCCCTTCCGTCACATTGCGGAGAGATGACGTGGCCCTTAAATAGGGATCGAGAACCGTTTTTCTCGATTTCCAAATAAAAGACTGCGTCAGGACCTGCTTCATGCGTGACCCTTATTCCGTCCTCGGCGTCGGCAAGACCGCGAGTGATGACGATATCAAAAAGGCCTTCCGCAAGCAGGCGAAGATTCTTCATCCTGATCGCAACAAAACGGACCCTAAGGCCAAGGATAAATTCGCCGAATTAAATTCAGCTTATGAGGTTCTGGGCGATAAAAAGAAGCGCAGACAATTCGATTCCGGTGAGATCGACGCTGAGGGCAAACCCCGCGCGCCTTTCGGTGCCGGCTTTGGTGGTGGGGGACCTTTTGGAGGCGCGCGTGGTGGCCGCGCAGGTGGTTTTGCAGGCGGACCTTTCGGAGGTGCTGGCTTTGGCGGCGGCGGTTTTGGTGGACAAGGCTTTGACGCTTCCGATCTCTTTGCGGAATTTTTCCGCTCCGGATCGGGTGAAGCCAAAGCCAAGAAGCGTGGACCTGAACCCGGCCCCGACATAAAAGTGGTTGCGGAGATTACATTAGCGGAGTCGCTTGCCGGCACAACGACGCGCGTTTCGCTTCCGACTGGACGCACGATCGAAGTTAAAGTGCCTGCGGGTGTGACTGAGGGCAAAGTGATCCGCTTGAAACAGCAAGGTCATGCAAGCCCGATGGGCGGCCCCCCGGGTGATGCCTATGTCACGATTCACATTTCGCAAGATCATCGCTTTCAGGTTGATGGAAAAAATCTAAAAGTCCGTGTACAGATCCCGCTTGAGGATGCGGTGCTTGGTGGTCGCGTTCGCGTACCAACGCTTGAAGGCGCAGTCGAATTATCCATTCCGCCCTATAGTTCGAGCGGGCAAACTTTGCGCCTTCGTGGCAAAGGCGTTCCCGCAGAAAATGGCGCAGGCGATTTGATGGTCACGCTTGAAGTGACCATTCCGAAAGAGCCGGATCTCGAGCTTGAAATGTTGATGAAGCGCTGGCGTGATCGTAAACCGCGCTAAGAAAATCGAGAGAGTCGCCGATGGCACAGCTTCAAGAAATCTCATGCATCGGTCGCGTTGTCTGCTGCTATCTCTCGCATGATCGCAAACCCAGTCTCGAAAAAATAGCGAAAGATCGCCTTGAAATTACGCTTGATGGCGTTGTGGGCGATTGTCATTCCGGCCGCACACGCGTCTCCGACAGCCGCACCCTAAAGCAATATCTGCGTGGCATTGATATTGTTAACAGTCGTCAATTTTCAATTGCTTCGATCGAAGAGCTTGCCGAAGTCGCCACGCGCATGGAGATTCCAAAAGTAAAGGCCGAATGGATCGGCGCCAATCTTCTCGTGAAAGATATTCCGCATTTCACGCTGCTGCCACCGTCATCTCGATTGATGTTTTCGTCTGGCGGAACGGTGATTATCGATCTCGAAAATCATCCGTGCAAATACCCCGCAGAAGTGATTGAACGCCATCACCCCGGCAAAGGACTCGCCTTTCCAAAAGTCGCGATGAAAAAACGCGGCGTGGTCGCCTATGCGGAAAAAGGCGGTGCGATTGCGATTGGCGATACGATCCGCGTTTTCATACCCACGCAAGAAGCGTGGCCGCATCGCGAGCGCTATTTGCGCGGCGAATAATCGCCGCACGCAATTTTAAGGTTAAACAGAAACCTGTGTGCCGACTTCCACGACGCGTCCGGTCGGAATCTGGAAGTAGCTCGTGGCATCATAGGCGTTGCGCGCCAGCGCAATGAAGAGCTGATCTTGCCAAAGCGGCATGCCCGATTGCACCGCAACTTTAATCGATCGACGCGACACAAAGAAGGATGTCGACATAATGTCGAAAGCCCAACCATGTTTGCGCGCAATCGCGAGGCCTCGCGGCACGTTCGGCGTTTCCATATAACCAAATTTCATGGAGACACGAATAAAACGCGGACTCAACTGTTTGACATGGACGCGATCTTTGTCGCTCACACGTGGTGTGTCACCTGTTGATATGGTCAATACGACATTCTTTTCATGCAAAATCTTATTGTGTTTGAGATTGTGCAGAAGCGAGGTTGGTGCCGATTCCGGATCAGATGTCAAAAACACCGCTGTACCGGCAACAATATGCGGCGGCTTCTTTTCAAGTGAATGAATGAGCACTTCCAAAGGCACTTCGCCTTGTCGCGTTTTCTCAAAAAGAATGCGGATGCCCTTCCGCCATGTAGCCATAAGCAAAATTAACAAGAGGCCGAAGGTCAAAGGTGCATAAGCACCATCGAAGAGTTTCAGCAAATTAGCCGAGAAGAAGGTGAAGTCGATCATCATAAAGGGAATGATGGTGATGCCCGCAAGCCAAGGGCTCCACTTCCACAATTTCCAAATCACGATAAAGCCGAGCGTGGCATCCACCACCATTGTGGTTGTCACCGCGATGCCATAAGCGGAGGCAAGTGCGTTCGAAGATTTAAACACAACAACAAGAACAACAACGCCGATCAACAAAAGCGAATTGATGCGCGGCAAGAAAATTTGACCCGCATGGGTTTCAGATGTGAAGCGAATTTCCATACGCGGCAAGAGACCGAGCTGAATGGCCTGGCTTGTCATAGAGAAAGCACCCGTGATCACCGCTTGGCTGGCGATCACCGTTGCAAGAGTTGCCATTGCCACAACCGGCACCGTCGCCCATGTCGGATAAAGATGGAAGAAAGGGTCGGTTGCCAATTCGGGATTGGCGAGCACCATCGCGCCCTGACCAAAATAATTGAGCATCAAAGCCGGAAGAACAAAAAATAACCAGGCAGAGCGAATGGGCTTCCTACCGAAATGACCGAGATCGGTGTAGAGCGCTTCACCCCCTGTGACCGCAAGGAACACCGCCCCCAAACTCACAAGACCAATTACCCGATGTTCGATCACAAAGCGAATGCCATAAATCGGATTGAGCGCATTCAAAATCGAAAGATCATCGCTGATATGCATGATGCCGCCAAGCGCGAGCATCAAAAACCAGATGATCATGATCGGACTAAAAAACGTCGCTACACTCGCGGTGCCTCGGCTTTGCACCGCAAAGAGCACAATCAAGATCACAAGCGTGATGGGAATAATAAAGGGATCAAGCGCGGGCGTAATGAGCTTCACACCTTCTACCGCTGATAAAACGGAGATCGCGGGCGTGATGATCGAGTCGCCATAAAACATCGCGGCGCCAATCACGCCCAAAAAGAAGATTCCGTTGCCGCCTTTGCCCACCGCTCGTTGACAAAGCGCCATCAAAGAGAGCGTGCCACCTTCACCATTATTGTCGGCGCGCAGAAGAATGATCACATATTTTGCTGTAACAACCAGAAGCAGCGCCCAAAAGATCAAAGACAAGACACCATAGACGGCATCTTTAGGAACCTCAGGCAGAACAGAGCCTTCCTGAAATTGGTGAGCGCCAACGGCAGCCAGCAAAGCTTCACGAAACGCATAGAGTGGGCTTGTTCCGATATCGCCGAAGACAACCCCGATACTGCCGATCGCCAAACCCCAAAAATGTTTTTGGCCATGGCCTCCGTTATGCCCGCCGTGACCATGATGATCATCATCATGATGACGGTCGTGACCGTGCGAGGCATCGTCTAAATCAATTCTATGGGGGGGCATGGTGACACCACTCTTTACGAGCCCCGAGTCCTCGCGGGGTGGGGCGGCGCGTCTATAGCACTTTCCGGATCGATTACCAGTGGGGACACGCCCGCTCGTTCCGAGTTACCCCGAGGCAATTGGATAAGAGACGTGACGCCTTGGCGCTTTCATCGGGAAGAGGCTTGGGCTAAGGAGGGAGCAAGGTCTGTGGACCACCCCCTTTCCCTTTCCCTGTCTCTGGCTCAGGTAATTATGACGTCAACTTCTCCTTCAGGCATTCTTAGTGGCAAACGCGGGCTCATAATGGGCCTGGCCAATAATAAATCGATCGCCTGGGGCATTGCCCGCTCGGCCCGTGACCAAGGCGCGGAGCTGACCTTCACCTTTCAAGGCGAAGCGCTAGAAAAGCGCGTGCGCCCGCTGGCCGCCGAACTCGGCGGCCGTGTGGTGGGTCATTGCGATGTCACCGACTCCGCTTCAATTGATGCCGTTTTCGTGGAAGTCGAAAAACAATGGGGTGGCATTGATTTCCTCGTCCATGCGATCGCCTTCTCTGATAAGGACGAATTGACCGGCCGCTATATCGACACGTCGGAAGCCAATTTCACAAAATCGCTTTTGATCTCCTGCTATTCCTTCACCGCAGTGGCGCAACGCGCTGAAAAGCTCATGAAGAATGGCGGTTCGATGCTGACGCTTACTTATTATGGTGCTGAAAAATGGATGCCGCATTACAATGTGATGGGCGTTGCAAAAGCCGCCCTTGAAGCCTCGGTGCGTTATCTCGCAGCAGATCTTGGCCCGCAAAATATCCGCGTGAATGCGATTTCAGCAGGCCCCATCAAAACGCTTGCAGCTTCGGGCATTGGTGATTTCCGGTACATTCTTAAATGGAATGAATTTAACTCACCGCTACGTCGCACAGTAACGATTGAAGAAGTCGGTGATGCGGCCGCTTTCATGCTCTCCGATATGGGCCGTGGCATTACAGGTGAAATCCAACACGTCGATGCCGGCTATCATGTCGTCGGCATGAAGAACCCCGAAGCGCCCGATATCACGCTCGACAAAGGCTGAGTTTCGATGTCAGCGCGGCCGCGCATTCTCTTCGTCCGTCATGGCGAAACCGACTGGAATGTCGAAGGACGTTTGCAAGGACAACAAGACATTCCTTTGAATGCGCTTGGTCGTATTCAAGCTGAAGATGTTGGCCGTCGCCTTGCCAAACTCATCGACAATACCGCGCACTCAAAATGGCTCGTCAGTCCTTTGGGCCGCACGCGCGAAACCGCCGAGATCGCCCGCCACGCACTCGGGCTTGATCCAAAAGCCTATCAAACCGAAGACCAGTTGAAAGAAATCACTTTCGGCGCTTGGGAAGGTTTCACATGGGCGGAGCTGAGAAAATCCGAACCGCTGGCCGAAGCCGAGCGCATGAAAAACAAATGGGGTTATGTTCCCCCTCAAGGGGAGAGTTATGAAATGCTCACCCACCGCATCGGTTTGTGGCTTGAGACTGTGAAAAGCGAAATTGTCGCTGTCTCACATGGCGGCGTCGCCCGCGCTCTGATGGTGCTGGCCGCAGGGCTTTCGCCTAACGACGCGCCGCGCTACGAAATCCACCAAGGCCGCGTGCTGGAATTCGCGGAAGGCCGTTTTCGCTGGCATTAACCCTGTTCGCGCGCCTTGGTTTGACCCTGCCGCGCGCGCGCCCTAGAAAGGGCGCTTCCGAACTCATCACGCGTTTAAGCTCATGTCTTTCAACACATTCGGCCACATGTTCCGCGTCACGACCTTTGGCGAAAGCCACGGGGTGGCGGTTGGCTGCGTGGTCGATGGTTGCCCGCCGCGCATCGAACTCGATGCGGCGGATATTCAAAGTGATCTTGATCGCCGCAAGCCCGGCCAATCGCGTTTCACCACGCAACGCCGCGAAGCCGATGAAGTGAAAATTCTCTCGGGCGTGTTCACCGACGAGAAGACCGGCAAGCAAGTGACCACCGGCACGCCGATTGCGCTGGTGATTGAAAACACCGATCAGCGCTCGAAAGATTATGGCGACATCAAAGACAAATATCGTCCCGGTCATGCCGATCTCACTTATGATGCGAAATATGGCATTCGCGATTATCGCGGTGGTGGTCGTTCCTCCGCGCGCGAAACAGCCGCGCGTGTAGCCGCCGGTGCGATTGCGCGCAAAATCATTCCAAACGTGATCATCCGCGCGGCACTTGTGCAAATGGGCCCGCATAAAATTGATCGCGCGCGGTGGGATTGGAATGAAGTGAACAACAATCCCTTTTTCTGCCCCGATGCGACGCAGGCGAAATTTTTCGAATCCTATCTCGATGAGATTCGCAAAAGCGGCTCATCGGTTGGTGCGGTGATCGAAGTCGTCGCCGAGAATGTACCCGCCGGTTGGGGCGCGCCGCTTTATGGCAAGCTCGATGGCGACATCGCCTCGGCTTTCATGGGCATCAATGCGGTCAAAGGCGTCGAGATTGGCGATGGCTTTTTAACTGCTGCGATGACGGGCGAAGAAAACGCCGACGAGATGCGCATCGGGCCGGATGGCAAGCCCTTATTTCTCGCCAATCACGCGGGCGGAATCTTAGGCGGCATTTCGACCGGCCAACCGATCATCGTGCGTTTTGCGGTGAAGCCGACGTCATCGATCCGCACGCCGCGCAAAACAATCGACAAAGCCGGACATGACGCGGATATTTTGACCAAAGGCCGCCATGATCCCTGCGTCGGCATCCGCGCCGTACCTGTGGGCGAAGCGATGATGGCCTGCGTGCTCGCCGATCACTTCCTGCGGCATCGCGGGCAGAACGGTTAGTCGGCAAACGGTAAAAAATTTCCCTCCCCTGCAGGTGAGGGTGGCAAACGCGCAGCGTTTGACGGGTGGGGAAAATCTACACATTGCCCCCTCCGATCCCTTCGGGATCACCTCCCCCTACAGGGGGAGGAAAGGATATAGCGTTCACGCCGTTTTCGCCCCACCACTGCTGATTGCCACCCCCCCCCTCATTTCATCCAAACTGAAATTTGCGCTCCTGCAAGCGGCTTTGACTAGGCATAGTATTTTAGTCGTGCTAAAACGCCGCCATGAAACTCGCAGAATGGCTCAAACTCAACGATGTCAGCCGGATCGATTTCGCTCGTAAAATCGGCGTGTCGCCCGGCACGATCACCCAATTGTGCAACCAGGACGACGCCTGGCTCTCCCGCGAGACGGCCGAACTCATCTCGCGCGAGACCAAAGGCGCGGTGACGCCGAATGATTTTCTGTCGCTGACCCCCGCCGCACAATCCCCTGCCCCGCTTACCCCTCAAACCGGACCCGCCGCCATGCATCATCATGTTATCGAAGCGATTGAAGCCTTTGCGAAAGGCGCGCTTGTCATCGTCACCGATGATGACGACCGCGAGAATGAGGGCGATCTGATTTGCGCGGCGGTGCATTGCACGCCCGAGAAAATGGCCTTCATCATCCGCAACACCTGCGGGATTGTCTGCGCGCCCGTCTCGGTAGGGGAAGCCAAACGCTTGAACCTCACGCCGATGGTGGCGTCTAACGACGCGCCGCTCGGCACCGCCTTCACCGTCACGGTGGATGTGAAACACGGGCTCACGACAGGCATCAGCGCGGAGCAACGCTCGAACACTGTACGTGCGCTCGCGAATGGCAATATGGGTGCGGATGATTTTGTACGCCCCGGCCATATTTTTCCGCTGATTGCAAAGGATGGCGGCGTGCTCATGCGCTCGGGCCATACCGAAGCGGCGGTGGATTTATGCAAACTCGCAAACCTCCCGCCTGTCGGCGTGATTTGCGAATTGGCGAATGATGACGGCACCGTGATGCGCGGCGATCAAATCAAAGCCTTTGGCGAGACGCATCAAATCAAACGCATTTCGGTTGCCGATCTCATCGCCTATCGCCAAGCGCGCGAAAAACTCGTGGAACGCGTGGCGACCTTCCCTGTCACCACTACGATTGGCGAAGTGACCGGCTATGCCTATGTGACGCCTTTTGACCCTGTGCATCATTTCGCTTTTGTGCATGGAAAAATTGGTGATGGCCGCGCGATGCCGACGCGCCTTCACCGCGCCAATGTGCTCACCGATGTGTTTGGCGGTGGCGAAACCATTGCGCGCGCGCTTGAGCATTTCCGCAAAGAGGGCCGCGGCGTGCTCGTCTATCTGCGCGATGGCACATCGGGCGTGCCGGTGCAGGCGCTGAAAGGTCAAGCCAATTCAGATGATGTGCGCCAACAACAATGGCGCGAAATCGGCCTCGGCGCACAGATTTTGAAAGATCTCGGCGTAAGCTCGATTTTGAACCTCACCTCGTCTGCCCGCTCTTATGTCGGCCTCGCAGGCTTTGGCATTGAGATTTTGAAGAGCGAGGCGGTGTGAATTAGGCTTTTCGAATTTCTCGTTCAATCATGCCAAATTACTTGTTAACGCACATGACAAAAAGACATTTTCCATCGGATGCATCGGCCCACGTCTTACCGAGTTTAGTTTTATCAATCGTGTCGGGCGTTTCGGCCAGATGAGCGCCTTTATATTCAACAGCGATAATACGCCCATCATTGAGCAGCGCTACAAAGTCCGGATAAAACTTGTCCGATGATGTTTGAAGCCAAAAAGAATTTTGCTTTTTATCGGTATTGCGCAACCAAACTTTGACGTCATCGCAATGATCCAGGTAGCGCGCGCAATCATATTCTTCACCATCTGAATCAAGATCGCCAACAATTTGGAACAGGTGTTTTTCAAATTTTGGTCCCGTGTAGGGACCGTTATAACTATAGTCATGCTCGTTCTTGCTATTAAATAAGAATAACTCGTCAGAACTTGTTTCAATTTCAAGCGCATTGGGTCCGAACAATGCACTTTGCCATGCTTCGGTCTCGCGCTCTTTGCGATGATGTCCGATCACTTTGACCAAAGCGTCAAGAATATGAAACTTTACGCGAACAAGTCGATCAAATTCATATTTGTATGACGCCGCAATCGCATCCAATGCTTTATCGATAAAGAGCTTTGATGAAACGGAAGTAATGTTGCGTCTTTCGTCACGCGGCAATCTGCGGTCGAGCCAATTAATTAAACCTGCCTTTGTCCAGCCTCTCTCAGATAAAAGGCCCGGAATATTTGCCATGAGCTCGAATTTTATTTCAATGCGCCCTGAGGTTTCGACATCAATCTTCGCTTCATCGCCTTCGGAAACAGCAGTGAACATATCCGGAATTTTGGTCGCATCATATTTTTCGAGATACCAAGGCTCGTCAATATAAACTGATTTATCGAATGGCAGAATTATATTGCTACGTCTCATGACAAGAAAGGGAATTGAGATTTCGATTAGATCTTTCGCGTCATCGGGCGGCCCTAATCTTAAACTGCTCAATTTATGGGCCAAACGTTGAATGACAGGTTCACTCTGCGGCCAAGCCAATGCGATATGTTTGCGCTCATATTCGGTAATTGCTCCGCGCGCGATGATTTTTTGATTATCCAAATCAATTGAAATACGACCGCGGGTGAGTGTTTCGATTTTTTCTTTTATCGATGTTGCATCAAGCGTCGGGGGAATTGATTCTTCATGCTGATAGGCAGAGCCACCTTCTTCCATTCCACTAAAACCGGTCGCCTGATAAACAAGGGTTTCGGCCTCGATTTTATCAAACTCGTTGGCGACGAGACTATCGCGCAAGGTCTCGGCGGTTTCACGAAAACTTGTCGTGGTTGAATAAGCATAGGCGCGATTTAAATCTTCTTCTTGCTTTCGTTTCGCGCGCGGCAAACACAAAATACGACCGAGCAATTGCTCAACAGCGCGCTCGGATTTTTGTTCGGCAACCGAGCAGAGAATATAGGCAAAAGAGCAATCCCATCCTTCCTTCAATGCTTGCTTCGTGACGATGAAATTGATTTTGCACTCCGGATCAACCAAATTGACATTATCGATTTCACAGGAATCCCCGGTTGCCAAAGCGATTTCATCAGACGGAACGTGAAAATCTTCCGTCAGCATAAATTTCAGCTTTTCGGCATGAAGCGTTTCCCGATCATTTGAGCGCGCCTTGGCCTGAAGAAGCAGTACCGGCCTTATAAATTCACCCGTTATCGACAATTCCCTCGTTACTTTTTCTTTGAGGAATTGAAGACCGGAAATTGCATCGCCAAGCGTTTCGCGTGGATCAGCGCGGCCACGCAAAATGACCGGAAGTTTGATCATATCCGCCGCGCACAATTCAGCGGCTGAGACGTGATGCAATATATTGGACGCGAACTTTCCCTTTTCGGGCTTATGTTCAGCACGGGTTGTTGGTGTTGCTGAAAATTCGACAATCGCCGAAGGCAAGAGGCGTCCGAGCGTGTCAAATGACAAATCCTTCCGCATATTATGGGCTTCGTCGGCAATAATCAGAGGCCGCCTTAAGCGAAACTAATTGGCAAGTGAATAAATAATGTCACCACTATCGCCATGTTCAAGTTCGGGGCGGAGTTGCGGTGGCACGTCGAGGAAATGATCCATCAACTCGCCATTCGATTCATAAACCTTGCGGCCCTCTTTGTTATCGACGCGGAAGGCTTGAATGGTTGCGACGATCACAACCGCACCGCCATCATAATCGGCACGCTTGGCATAAAGCGCTTCGTTAATATCCATGATCCGCACATTCTCGCCAAAACGGTCCGAAAGGGCCAAACGGTTGGGATTGTTCCGGTCGCGTAATCCGGCAAGGGTTTGATCGCGGATCGTCTGGGAAGGCACAAACCAGATCACAGTCGGCTTGTCTGTTTTCATCCAATACATGGCGGCAATATTCACCGCATGGGCGGCAAGGAGTGTCTTTCCGCCGCCGATCGGCACACGCAAGCAGATATAGGGGATGGGACCCAGTACAGGAGGCGCGAGATAAGGAAAATTTGTTTTGATAATGACGGCCTTATCCGGCGCATACATCTGGTCGGCCGTGACAAAATAATCACGCAGCGCATCAAGCGTTTGGACTTGATAATCTTTCAGCGCAACAGGAGCGGACCTTCAGACCCCCGCAATATGATAGGGAATATGTTTGAAAATCACGCCTTCTTTCGCAAGGCGGCTCTCGAATAATGTGCATCCTTCAGCATAGACAATGCGATGGCTGACACCATCTTTTGCTTTCGGCAAAGCTTCGAGCGTTTTGCTGTCGAGCACATTGCCCAATTTTGCACTCGGCACGCCGATCGAATCTTTAGCGTAGAGGAGATGAATGGCGTGGTCTTGAAATATCCCGTTCAGTGTGGACGTGCTCACAGCGCGTTTTGGAATGGGCGCCTCTGTTTCACAAAAAAACATATGCGCTGCCAGATCAGAAAAACTCACCGCATCGGCAATATTACCGTCAGCATCAAATAATGTTTCGCCGAGCGTGCAGTAGCGGAAACCGCCTCCACCTTGCCAGCCAACGCTTTCGCTGATGCCACCTTGATCTTCGCCAGATATGACTTTTTGGTAGCGTGGAACAATATGACTTGTCGCGTGATCGCCCATTTCAACGCTAATATGGCGACGTCCCATTTTATGAGCGACGGCCCTCGTTGTTCCTGAACCGGCGAAGGAGTCGAGAAAGAGGTCGCTTTCAATCGTTGAAATATGAATGATCCGATTTAGCAAACCTTCAAGTTTTGGCGTCGGAAAAACTTCGGTTGGGTTCGCTAATTTAACTTCGGTTTTTGCATCTTGATTATCACCAACCTCCTCGCGTAACCAAAGTGTCGTAGGCACTAAGCCATCCCTAACGTCGGACTTAAAACGCTTGAATCTTGGAATGTTATTTCCGCTCGGACCAAAATATATCCTGTTATCTAACACTAATTCTTCAAATTTAGTTTTATTAAACCGCCAACTTGTTCCTTGAGGAGGCATAATTTTCCGCCCAGATGGCGTTGTAATTTCATAAATATCTTTTGGATTAGGTGTTTTTGCATGGCATGGGCCACTTGCCCAATCACCTCTTGGATCGTTATCAATATTTGAATAATTCGAGTCGTAACCTTTCGTCCTTTCCAACAGATTTAATCGCCAATTTATTTAACTTCGTGAGTAGCAAATTATGAAATCATGATTATCAGAAAAATATTTTGCATCGTTTGATCTAGTATGCTTTTTTTGCCAAATGATCGAGGCTACAAAATTTATTCTTCCAAAAATTTCATCGCAAAATAATTTCAATCCATGCGCTTCATTATCATCAATTGAAATCCAGATGCTTCCGTCCTCGCGCAAAAACTCTTTTAGCAAGCGCAAGCGCGGATACATCATGCAGAGCCATTTATCATGGCGAGACAAGTCCTCCGCTTCTTTGCCGACGACCTTGCGAAGCCAGACTTTGATTTCCGGTGAATTGACATTGTCGTTATAAATCCAGCTTTCATTGCAGGTATTAAAAGACGGGTCGATAGAGATGCATGTTACCTTGCCGGCATAAAAAGGCAACAGTGCCTTTAAGGCTTCGAGATTGTCGCCTTGCACCAATAGGTTGCCGGACTCGGGATCGCCGAAACTCGTGTCCTTGTCGCATTTCAACAGGCGGTACGGGACTTCACGATGATGATTGATGACGGCTCTTTTGCCGATCCAATCCAGACTAGGCATAGGTGATACTGCGACTCTGACACGAATCGCCGGATACGCAGGCGTGGCGTTACATTACCTTAGGAAAGTATGTTGACAAGAGGGGGCGGGCAATCGGCAGTTGACAGTCGGCAGTCGGCAGTCGGCAGTCGGCAGTCGATTATCGTCCTTGCGAACGAATGTGAAGCAATCCAGTTAATGGTTCTTCTTAGATGTAGCGAAGCCGTTGCGCCTCTTTTTGAGACTCCAACTGGATTGCTTCGCTCACGCTCGCGGTGACGGGCGCGGCTTTCTCGCAATGACGGGCACGGTTCGCTCGCAATGACGGTTGAGGTTTACGCGCGCTCCCAAAGCCCTAAACCCTTTCCGGCGCTTCGCTTTCGCTCCGCGCGTTCGTTGTTCAAAACGATTCACAGGATCGTTTTGTCGCGCGATGCGCGATCACGCCTCACCCCCATCCAACGCCCACGACTTCATAATCGCATTGGCAATCGCCATGGGTTGGGGCGCGAGAAGGCCCTCTGGGTGCGTGCCTTCAAGCATCAGCCGCACTTCGTCACGCGTGAAGAAACGTGCGTCTTCCAATTCCGTGTGATCGATGGTCACATCATCATTCAATGCCTCAGCCAAACAGCCGATCATCAGCGAGGCGGGAAAGGGCCAAGGCTGCGAAGCGAGATAGCGCACGGCGCCTGTGCGCACGCCCGCTTCTTCCAAAGTCTCGCGGCGCACGGCCGCTTCAATCGTTTCGCCGGGTTCGAGAAAGCCCGCAAGGCACGAATACATGCCGGGCAGAAAGCGTGACTGTCGGCCAAGCAAACATTTGTCGCCCTTGATCGCGAGCATGATCACCACAGGGTCGGTGCGCGGAAAATGTTCTGCCGTGCATGCGTCGCACACACGCTTCCAGCCCGCGCTAGAAACACGCGATGGCGCTCCACACGCGGCGCAGAATTGATGTTTGCGATGCCAATGCAACAGCGCTTTCGCTTCCGCGAGCGGGCCGATGAGCGCCTCGGGCAAAAGCCCTTGCACCGCAATCGAGCGCGTATCAATCACGATGAAATCATCACGTGTGCTCAAACGCTCGGCGGCTTCCGCCTCAATCTCTTCGGCAAAAATCGGGCGCTCACCATGAAGCCCCAAAAACAAAGTCGCATGCACCGTGCCAAGCGCGCTCACTTCATGCGACGCGAAGAGCCCTTCAAGCGCCTCGCCTTCGCGTTTCAAAATCGATTGATCGCCCGCAAACACCAGTACGCCCGCGTGTTTTTGCGCGCGGAGATTTTTGAGCGCGTCGGCTTGATCGCGTAAATCCGCGCGACGGTTAAGCGGGTTCATCACATAACCCAATTTAGAAAAGCGATCATTCATTCAGAGATACCCCAAAACACGCGAAAGCGCGGTGATGCGCGTGCGTGCCGCTTCCTGTGCATAGAGTTCGCGCGTGCCTACGCCCCAGACCGGCTTCGGCCAGGCGTCGTCCGTATCGAACCGCGCGATGATGTGCACATGCAATTGCGCCACCATATTGCCGAGTGCGGCGACATTGAGCTTCGTCGGCGTAAACAGGCGCTGCAGCGCTTCGCTCACGCTTTCCATTTCGCGGTAAAGCGTCGCGCGGTCTTTGGGGTCAAGATCAATAATCTCGCGAAGCCCATCGCGGCGCGGCACGAGGATCACCCAGGGAAACCGCGCATCATTCATCAACAACACGCGGCTAAGCTGCAGCTCGCCAATCAGATGCGTATCGGCCTCAAGGCGCGAATCGAGGGTAAAATCACTCATGGCGGGGTTTTAGACCCTGCCCCGCCGGTCCCGAAGTGAAAAAACGGGGCGCGATCGAATCGCTTGTTTTTTCCCGTCCGATCCCCGATATAGAGGGTGGAAGGTTGGCGTTGGACGTACCACTCGCCAACCGGGTCAGGTCCGGAAGGAAGCAGCCCTAACGAGCCCGGGCGGGTCATCGTCCAGCCTTCCACCCTCCTTTTCGTTGAAAATGGGGAGGCACGACCGCCTTCCTTACCGGTTTGTTGAAGTTTCTTGCGGGGGACGACGCCACAAATGAGCGACACGCCCGCTTCCGATACCGGCTCCTCTCTCTTTGGTGACCTGCCAAGCGCGCCGCAAACGGGTGGCGCCTATCGCGTGCTCGCGCGCAAATATCGCCCGCAAACTTTCACCGATCTGATCGGCCAGGAAGCGATGGTGCGTACGCTTTCAAACGCGTTTGATACGGGTCGCATTCCGCAAGCCTGGATGCTCACGGGCGTGCGCGGGGTGGGCAAAACCACAACCGCCCGCATTCTCGCGCGTGGCCTTAATTATCTCCTGCCCGATGGCACGGGCGCGCCAACCATTCACATGCCGGTTGAAGGCGTCCATTGCCGCGCGATTATGGAATCGCGCCATTTAGATGTGCTTGAAATGGACGCGGCCTCGCATACCGGCATCGATGATGTGAAACAGCTCACCGACGGTGTGCGTTATTCGCCCGCATCGGCGTGCTACAAAGTCTATATCATCGACGAAGTGCATATGCTCTCGGACAAAGCTTTCAACGCGTTTTTGAAAACGCTTGAAGAGCCGCCCCCGCATGCGAAATTCATTTTTGCCACGACGGAAATTCGCAAAGTGCCGGTGACGATTTTGTCGCGCTGCCAGCGTTTCGATTTGCGCCGTGTCGATGCCGATATGCTCATCGCGCATTTGAAAAAAATCTGCGCCGCCGAACTTGTGAAAGCCGAAGATGATGCCTTGGCTTTGATCGCGCGCGCGGCGGAAGGCTCAGTGCGCGATGCGCTCTCGCTGCTCGATCAGGCCATTGCGCATGGCGCGGGAACTGTTGAAGCTGAAACGGTGCGCGTGATGCTAGGTCTTGCAGACCGGGCACGCATCATCGATCTCTTTGATCATCTCATGCATGGCCGCATGCATGACGCCTTGATGGAATTCAAAGCGCAATATGATCTTGGTGCTGATCCGCGCCAGATCATCGCCGATCTTGCCGAGTTTTCACATTTCATCACGCGGTTGAAAGTCGTGCCCGATGCGGCGATCAGCCAGGATGTGACTGAAGCTGAACGCACACGCGGCAAAAATTTTATTTCGCTGCCTATGAATGTGCTTTCGCGCGCCTGGCAGATTCTGTTGAAGGGTCTTTCTGAAATCGATTCAGCGCCGCGCCCTGTAACCGCTGCCGAAATGGTGTTGATCCGCTTGGCCTACGCCGCCGATTTGCCAACGCCCGATGAAGCGCTGCGCCGATTGAAACAAGAGGGCGCGTCGCAACCGCAAGCATCTTCTTCATCGCCTTCTGGCAATGGTACAAGCGCGCGCCGCGTTTCGAATGGCGCGAAGACAATTGCCGCACGCGGTGAGCCCGCATCGCTCCCGCAAATCGCGCCGGATGCACAGGCCCCGCAAGCCTTAAAGCTCAATTCGTTTGAAGCGTTTGTGGCTTTGGCTCACGAAAAGCGTGACATCACGCTTAAAACCGCTCTGGAGCGCGATCTGCGCTTGGTGCGTTTTGAAGACGGGCGTATGGAATTTTCTCCCGTTGAAGGCGCGTCATCCGATCTTGCAGCGACCATTTCAAAACGTCTTTATGAATGGACCAATCGCCGTTGGGTGGTGGCCATCTCTTCCGACAAAGGTCAAGCGACTTTGTGCGAGAAAGCAGAAGCCGCGAAAGCCGAAAAGCTTAATGATGTGCGTATGCATCCGATTATCAAAGCCGCGCTTGCCGCGTTTCCGGGTGCGGAGATTGTCGACATTCGCGAAGTCGCCACACGCATCGAAGCAACAGACAACAATGATGAGCTTAGTGAAGACGGTTTCGACTTCACCCTGCTTGATCGTGATGATGACTAAACCCTCTCGCAAGAATTTTACGGAGCCTTCGCGGTGAAAGACATGTTCGGCATGATGAAGAAAGTGCAGGAAATGCAGTCAAAACTCGGCCAAGTACAGGCCGAGCTTGATGCGATGGAAGTCTCGGGTCAATCGGGTGGTGGGCTTGTGCAGGTCACACAAACCGTCAAAGGCCAGACAAAATCAATCTCGATTGATGCCTCGCTGTTAAAAGCTGATGAAAAAGAAATCGTCGAAGATCTTCTTGTGGCCGCCTTAAATGATGCGCGCGCGAAAGCCGATCAACTCACCGCCGATAAAATAGGCGCTTTGACCGCCGGCCTTCCCATTCCTCCGGGCATGAAATTGTTCTGATGGCCTCAATCGCCGGCCCCGAAATTGAAAGACTGATTCAGCTTCTCGGCCAAGTGCCGGGATTGGGTCCGCGTTCAGCGCGTCGTGCCGCGTTGCATCTCATCAAAAAACGTGAACAGCTCTTAAGTCCGCTCACTGATGCCATGCAGATGGCGCGTGAAAAAATCATCACCTGCGAAACATGCGGCAATATTGATACGCTCGCGCCCTGCACGCTGTGCCGCGATGCGCGACGCGATGAGACAATCCTTGTTGTTGTCGAAGATGTTGCCGATCTTTGGGCGCTTGAACGCGCAAGCGCCACCAATGGCCGCTATCATGTTTTGGGCGGCGTGCTTTCCGCTCTAGATGGCATTGGCCCGAAGGATTTGGCCTTGGATCAACTTGTCGCCCGCGCTTCATCTGGCGGTGTGCGCGAGGTTATTCTCGCCTTGAATGCCACGGTCGACGGGCAAACAACCGCGCATTACATCACGGAACTGTTGTCGCCTTATGGAATAACGGTCACGAAATTGGCGCATGGTGTGCCGGTGGGCGGTGAGCTTGATTATCTCGATGAAGGCACATTGTCAGCTGCGATGCGGCAACGGACCGCATTATGATTTTTAGCAATAAAGGTGAACAATTTGGCTCTCCATTCGTTCTGATTAAGTTGTTATAAGGAGTGAACTCACGTGCACGGTCGTTTCATTGCGTTTTTGTTCCTCGTTTTCGGTTTCATTCCCTCACTCGCCTTTTCCGCTGATCTTCAGTGGCGTCATGCGCTTTCGCTGATGGGGGAACCGAAATACAAACCCGATTTCAAATATTTTGACTATGTAAATCCATTAGCGCCTAAAACTGGCGTGGTGCGTATTGCAGCCACAGGCGCTTTTGATAATTTCAATCTTGCGGTTGCCGGTGTCAAAGGACAACTCGGCGCGGGTATTGGTCTTCTTTACAACACGCTTCTTACACGTTCGCTTGATGAAGTTTCCACTGCCTATGGCGAATTGGCCGAAGCGGTCGCCTATCCCGACGATTTTACTTATGTGGTCTATCGATTGCGGGCGAATGCCAAATGGCATGATGGGACTGCCATCACACCAGACGATGTGATTTTCTCCTTTGAAGCGCTTAGGGCCAATAGCCCACAATATGCGGCTTATTATGCTCACGTTACGAAGGCAGAAAAAACAGCAGAGCGCGAAATCACATTCCGTTTTGATCAACCGGGCAATCGCGAATTACCGCAGATCATCGGAGAATTTCCAATTTTGCCCAAACATTGGTGGAGCGCGAAAGATGCCTCCGGCAAACAACGATCGATCAACGAGACAACGCTTGAAGCGCCTTTGGGCTCAGGTCACTATCGAATAAAATCTGTCTCACCGGGTCGTTCGATCACTTATGAACGTGTGAAAGATTATTGGGGCACTGATTTACCAACATCGGTGGGCACAAATAATTTTGATGAGTTGCGCTATGAATATTTCCGTGATTCCACAGTTCAGCTTGAAGGCCTCAAGAGCGATCAATATGATTTCCGTCTTGAAAATAGCGCGAAGAATTGGGCGACCGCCTATGAATTTCCGGCGGTGAAAGATGGCCGCGTTGTGCGTGAAGAATTTGCCGAACGCGCAACGGGCCGAATGCAAGGCTTCGCCATCAATCTTCGACGCGAGAAATTCAAAGATCAACGCGTGCGCCGCGCGCTCAATCTCGCATTTGATTTTGAAGAAATGAACAAGACCGTGTTCTTTGGTGCCTATAAGCGCATAGATTCCTATTTTGAAGGCACAGAGCTTGCCTCTTCAGATCTTCCGCAAGGATTAGAAAAGGAAATTCTCGAGAGCATTAAAGATAAAGTGCCGGCGTCTATTTTTACGACGCCCTATAAAAATCCGGTCAATAGCACGCCACAAGCCGTGCGTGACAATTTGAAAGAAGCGGATCGTCTGTTGCGCGAGGCGGGTTATTCCGTGAAAGACGGCAAATGTTTGAACGCAAAAGGCGAACCCTTTACGATTGAGCTTCTTGCGAATGATCCAACATTTGAGCGCATTCTATTGTTCTGGAAACCATCGCTCGAAAAATTAGGCCTAACCGTCACAGTGCGCGTTGTTGATCCCGCGCAATATGAAAACCGCATGCGTGATTTTGATTATGACATTACCACTGATCTTTGGGGACAATCGCTCTCGCCTGGTAATGAGCAACGCGAATTTTGGGGTACAGAGGCCGCGGCACAAAAAGGATCCCGCAACACAATGGGAATTGCGGATAAAGCCATTGACGCTTTGATTGATCGCATTGCCTTTGCAAAATCACGCGACGAGCTCGTGGCTGCAACGCGCGCGCTTGATCGCGTTCTATTGTCTTATGAGTTCATCGTCCCGCAATGGACTTATGGCTTCTCACGCACCGCGCGCTGGAACCGCTTCTCGCATCCCGAAAAAATGCCCGAATATGGCGCCTCGGCTTTCCCCACAATATGGTGGTATGATGAAGCGAAAGCCAAAGAGACAGCTGCAAAGAATTAAGGCATAAACTCACCTCCATGCTCGCTTATATCCTCCGCCGCATTTTGCTCATGATCCCGACGCTCTTCGGGATCATGCTGATTTCGTTTGTGATGGTGCAATTTGCGCCCGGCGGCCCGATTGAACGGATCATTGCGCAAGTGCAACAAGGCACAGACACATCGGCAACCGCGCGAATTTCAGGTGGCTCTGGCGGTGATTTCGGCGGCCAATCACAGCAGATGCAAGCGGGCTCGGCGGTGGCTGATGGTACGGTTTCAAAATATCGCGGCGCGCAAGGGCTCGATCCGAAATTCATCAAGCAGCTCGAAGCGCAATTTGGTTTTGACAAGCCGGCTTATGAGCGTTTCGCGGTGATGCTTTGGAATTATCTAAGATTTGATTTCGGAAAAAGCTATTTCCGCGATGTTTCAATCCTTCATCTAATCAAAGAAAAACTTCCTGTTTCGATTTCGCTCGGGCTATGGATGACGCTTCTCTCCTATGCGATATCAATTCCGCTTGGTGTTGCCAAAGCCGTGCGTGAAGGGTCCCGCTTTGATATATGGACATCGGCAATTGTTATCATCGGCTACGCGATCCCGGGATTTCTCTTCGCAATCTTGCTCATCATTCTTTTTGGAGAAGGATCTTCTTTTGCGCCCCTCTTCCCTTTGCGTGGTCTCATATCAGAAAATTATGCTGCTCTGCCTTGGTATTTAAATATCGCCGATTATGCGCATCATCTCGCACTTCCTATTCTCTCGATGGCGCTTGGTGCCTTTGCGACGTCAACGCTGCTTACTAAAAATTCTTTCCTCGAGGAAATCCGTAAACATTATGTACTGACCGCGCGGATGAAAGGCCTGTCCGAATCCCGTGTTCTTTATGGGCATGTGTTTCGAAATGCGATGTTGATTGTGATCGCAGGCTTTCCCGGTGCATTCATCTCGGCTTTTTTTGCCGGCTCACTTCTGATCGAAACCGTCTTTTCACTCGATGGTTTAGGTCTTCTTTCTTTTGAGTCGATTGTTAATCGCGATTACGCCGTCGTTTTTGCTACGCTTTATATTTTTTCGCTTTTGGGCCTCATCGTAAATCTCATCTCGGATCTTATTTATACTTGGGTTGATCCGCGCATTGATTTTGAAACGCGTGAGGTGTGATAAAATGGCGCGCGCCTCGCTCTCGCCGATCAATAACCGCCGTTGGCAAAATTTCAAAGCCAATCGGCGTGGCTATGTCTCGTTATGGATCTTCTCAATTCTTTTTGTTCTCTGCCTTTTTGCGGAATTCATCGCCAATGATCGACCGATCTTCGTATCCTACAAGGGCGAATGGCTTGCTCCCGTCTTTATCGATTACCCGGAAGAGAAATTTGGCGGTTTTCTTGCTGAAACTGATTATCGCGATCCGGTGATCGCGGATGAAATTAATGCGCATGGTTTCGCGCTGTGGCCGCCGGTCCGCTTTGCTTCAAACACCATTAGCCGCGATCTACCAAGTCCCGCACCGGCACCTCCGACATGGATGGAGCGTGAAGAAAATTGCGCCGCGATTGCCATGAAAAATGGTGGCGAGACCTGTCGTGATATCGAATGGAATTGGCTGGGCACAGATGATGGCGGTCGCGATGTGTTGGCGCGCATTATATATGGCTTTCGAATTTCAGTATTGTTCGGCTTGATCCTTGCGGCGATTTCATCCGTGATCGGCATTTTTGCGGGAGCGTTGCAGGGTTATTTTGGCGGTCGCCTTGATCTCATCTTCCAACGCTTTATCGAAATCTGGTCGGCTATCCCTGCGCTTTATCTCTTGATGATTTTATCCAATTTCTTTCAGCCAAGCTTTTTCACTTTGCTTTTTATATTGCTCCTGTTTTCTTGGGTGGCCCTTGTTCATGTGGTCCGTGCTGAATTCTTACGCGCACGAAATTTCGATTATGTGCGTGCCGCCCGCGCACTTGGTGTGTCAGATGCACGCATCATGTTCCGCCATGTTCTCCCCAATGCGATGGTGGCCACACTTACCTTTCTGCCCTTCATTTTGAATGGCTCGATCACGACGCTCACTTCGCTTGATTTTTTGGGTTTCGGCTTACCACCCGGTTCTCCTTCGCTTGGGGAACTGCTTCTTCAAGGTAAAGCCAATATCACCGCGCCGTGGCTCGGGTTGACAGGCTTCATGGTCATCGCGCTCATGCTTTCACTTTTGATTTTTATCGGCGAAGCGATCCGCGATGCGTTTGATCCGAGAAAGACTTTCTCATGAATGCAACGCCCCTTCTCTCCGTCTCAGACCTCTCCGTCGCCTTTCACAATGGTGACGAGACGACGCTTGCCGTTGATCGCGTCTCGTTTTCGATTCAGAAAGGTGAGACCGTCGCTTTGGTGGGTGAATCAGGATCAGGCAAATCGGTAACCGCCCTTTCGATCTTGAAATTGCTCACTTACCCGCCAGCATCACACCCATCAGGCCATGTTTTATTCAAAGGCGAAGATTTGCTTCATGCCGATGAAGAGGCGTTAAGGCGCGTTCGCGGCAATGAAATCACGATGGTATTTCAGGAGCCTATGACCTCGCTCAATCCGCTTCATACAATTGAGCGACAGCTTGGCGAGATTATTGCGCTGCATTCTGGATTTAGCGGAGATCAAGCGCGCGCGCGCATTCTCGCCCTTCTCGAAGAAGTGGGTTTACGAGACGCGGCATTGCGTTTGAATGCGTATCCGCATCAATTATCGGGTGGTCAACGCCAACGCGTCATGATTGCCATGGCGCTTGCGAATGAACCTGATCTCTTGATCGCGGATGAACCGACCACGGCTCTGGACGTCACCATTCAAGCGCAGATTCTTGATCTTTTGAAAGAGATTCAAAAGCGCCGCAATATGGCGATCCTTTTCATCACCCATGATCTTGGCATTGTTCGCCGGCTAGCCGATCGCGTTTGCGTTATGACAAAGGGACAAATTGTCGAGCAGGGAGCGGTCAAAGACATTTTCACTTCACCACAACATGATTACCCGAAAAAACTTTTAGCCGCAGAACCGAAAGGCACGGCAGAGCCGCTGCCTCAATCAGCACGGCTTCTTTTGAAAGCCGATCGCTTAAAAATCTGGTTTCCCATCAAGCGCGGCTTTCTGCAACGAACAGTAAGACATATCAAAGCCGTTAACGACATTTCGCTTGCGCTTCATGAAGGCGAAACTTTAGGCGTTGTTGGTGAATCAGGCTCCGGCAAAACCACGCTTGGTTTGGCGTTGTTGCGGTTGATTTCATCTGAGGGCCCAATTGTCTGGTTTGGCTCTTTGATCGACTCCTATTCATCAAAGATGATGCGGCCCTTGCGGCGCGACATGCAGATCGTGTTTCAAGATCCTTTCGGGTCCTTGTCGCCGCGCCTATCGATTGCTGACATCATCGCCGAAGGTCTTGAGGTTCATCAGCCCCATCTTGGTGAACAGGAACGCGAGGCGCTTGTATCTTCTGCCCTGCGTGATGTCGGACTTGATCCCAAAACGCGTCATCGCTACCCGCATGAATTTTCGGGCGGCCAGAGACAACGTATCGCGCTCGCGCGCGCGATAATACTCAATCCGAAATTTATCGTTCTCGATGAGCCAACCTCCGCGCTTGATATGTCCGTGCAAGCACAAATTGTTGAAATCCTTCGGGATCTACAAAAGACGCGCAAACTTGCTTATCTCATTATCAGTCACGATTTGAGAGTCGTCAAAGCACTCGCTCATCGCATTATGGTGATGCGCGAGGGTGTCGTCGTTGAGGAGGGGGAATCGGAAACGCTTTTCGCCAACCCGAAACAGGCCTATACAAAGGTGCTTTTAGACGCGGCCTTTCATCACAAGACCCGACAGGATTTACAATGAGCTTCTCAAGAAAAGATCTTTTGATTGTTGCTGAAGTCTTGCGCGAAGCCGCGCGCGCAGAAATCATGCCGCGTTTTCGTTCCTTAAATGCGGATCAGATACGTCAAAAATCTTCAGCACTTGATCTTGTCACCGATGCGGATGAGGATGCCGAACGGTTTATCACCGCGCGTCTAAAAGTGCTCTTTCCACAATGCGCGGTCATCGGCGAGGAGAGCACTGAGAAAGACAAATCACTCCTATCAAAGATTAATGACCCTGATCTTCTATTCATTCTGGATCCCGTTGATGGCACGGCCAATTTTGCATCAGGACTCCCGCTCTTTGGTGTGATGGCGGCTGTTATTTCAAAAGGCGAAATCATTGGTGGATTGATTTATGATCCACTCGGTGAAGATTGGGCACTCGCTCTTCGCGGTCAGGGCGCTTGGTTTCAAGCGCTTGATGGCAAGACTCGCGATATGAAAGTGGCTCAACCCGCGCCGCTAAATCAAATGGTCGGGGGCGTGTCTTGGGGCTATGCTGATGAGCCTTTGCGCTCAACGCTCACAAAGAACATGTCGAAAGTCGCCGCTGGTGTTGCGCTTCGATGCGCGGCACACGAATATCGTTTAATGGCATCAGGCCATACGCATTTTACATTCTACAACAAGTTGATGCCATGGGATCACGCGCCCGGATGGTTGATGCATCAAGAAGCAGGCGGCTATTCAGCGCTTCTTGATGGCGCACCCTATCGACCCGATATTCATAAAGGCGGCCTTCTCTGTGCGCCCGATCAAGCAAGCTGGCAGGTGCTTCATGATGCGCTTATGGTTCGTTGATCGCGAATAGACATGGCGCGCGCTTTTCTCATCATTCTTGACTCGGTTGGCTGCGGTGGCGCGACAGATGCCGCGCTTTATGGTGATGAAGGCGCAGACACACTAGGCCATATCGCTGAAGCCTGCGCGATGAGTGAAGGTGATCGCAAAGATTTGAGACAAGGCCCCCTTCGACTTCCTTATCTTAGCGCATTGGGGCTAAATGAGGCGTGCGCATATGCGACCGGCAAGCGCCTTCCTCTCGCACCGACAGAACTGCATCCGTATTGTTTTTTTGCTACCGCAGAAGAAATTTCAAAAGGCAAAGATACGATTTCCGGCCACTGGGAAATTGCTGGAGCGCCTGCTGATTTCGCTTTTGGATATTTTAAAGAGATTCAATATTCCTTTCCGCCTGAGTTGATCGAGGCCATATGCCGTGAGGG
>Ga0194129_10001251_pt1 | contig 42815 bp, 44 predicted proteins | sample TA2KigCa35mmetaG_FD_150862 | JGI IMG/M metagenome (GOLD analysis project Ga0194129, IMG submission 150862) | Freshwater microbial communities from Lake Tanganyika, Tanzania - TA2015038 Kigoma Deep Cast 35m | ecosystem: Environmental > Aquatic > Freshwater > Lake | place: Tanzania: Lake...
CTATCCTGGTGTCCATGGCGCAGTGGAACCACACCGATCCATCTCGAACTCGGTTGTGAAACGCTGCAGCGCCGACGATATTTGGGGGGTAGCCCCCTGAGAAAATAGGTCGATGCCAGGTAAAACATTTGCTCGAACAACCTCCAATGACTGATCACACTTCCTTGAGGGAAGTGAACAGGAGTTGGAGATGAGAAAGCCACCTGAAGGGGTGGCTTTTTTGTTGCCTATCCCTCAGCTGCGCTGGGTTCAGCTCCTCACTCGCCCCTATTGTTGGTGGATGCAGGCAGTTGCGTCGGTTCGAGCGCTGATGGCGTCGCGTCGCTGGCGACGATTGGTGAAGCCCTTCTGGAAGGCCTATCGCCTCTGGGATCGCGAAGACTGCATCGATCTGAGCGCTGCCTTCGCATATCACAGCCTGCAATCCCTGTTCCCGATCCTGTTGATCGCCTTGGGGATTGCTGGTTTGGTGTTGGGGCGGATGGATGGTCTGGCTGATCAGCTCCTGGATTTTGCTGATCAGTTTCTTCCACCAGCTGCCTTGCCCCTGGTGAGTCAGACCCTGTTTCGTCTGTACCGGCAGGGCACAGGTGCAGGGCTGGTTGGTGTTGTCTTTCTTGTGATCTCCTCAACCAATGCCTATCTCAGCCTCCAAAGAGGCTCCGATCGGTTGTGGGGATTTCGGCCGATCCTGCAACCTCCGGCGCACTGGAAGTTGCCGGTTTGGCGTTTTATTCGCAATCGGATTGAGTCGTTGGCCGTTGTAGCCCTGATCGGCTTTTTTGTCGTTCTCGATCAGGTCACCACCAGTCTGCGTCTGTTGCGACCTGGCAGTTGGCGTTCCCTGCTTCAGAGCATTCTTCCGGCTGATTGGCACCTCTGGGCACCTGTGCCCCTCCTGGTCGATCTGGGCCTCAGTGTGGCCATTAGCTGTGCTTTGGCCTTCGCCTTGCTCGCCCTGTTGCCGACCCGCAGGGTTCCGCTGCGGCCTTTGGTACCCGGAGCGCTGCTGATTGGTATTGCCTTAACAGCTCTGAATGCAGCCTTGGGCCGCAGCTTGATCTCCCTTGGTGCTCGCTTTCAGGCTTACGGGGTGATCGGGGGCGTTCTTGTGCTCAGTTTGTGGGTCTGGCTGGTGGCTTTGGTCGTCTACTACGGCATGGCCTTCAGTGTGACCTGCAGTCGCCGCCGCCCCCTGGACGCAGGATGATTGAGACGCCGACAGCCTCTGACTCGAGCCTGCCTTGATGCAACGCCCCATCCCCTGGTTCTGGATCGCAGCACTTGGCGTTCTCCTCGTGGCCCCGGGTTTGGCAGGTCGCCTGTTCGTCGATGTCCTGGAGGGCATCACCCTGCTGCTGGTGTTTGGCCCCCTCGTGCTCGCCGGCGCTGGCTTCCTCGCCTGGCAGTGGTTTAAGCGCCGGGTGGTCACTTGCCCGGCCTGTGGCACCCCGAGTGTTGGATCCGCCCTCTGCCCAGCCTGTGGAGCTGATCTCACCGGTGTTGCACCCGCTGCTGCATCAGCTGCCCCGAGGGAAAGCTCTGCCAGTGATGCCGTGGTGGATGTGCAGGTGAGCGAAGTTCGCGACGACGACTGATCGTCGACGTGCTCAGGCCTGTTGACTCTCCAGTTCCGCCAGCCTGCGTTCGCGAAGGAACAGGAAGAAGGGAGCTGCGAAGGCGAAGGCAATCGTCACGGCGCTGAGTAAGACGATCCACAGGTGCTTCATCTGCAAGCGCTTGCTCTCCACCACCATCCAGATCGTGATGGCTGATGCACCCACGATCAGGTCACGCGACAACGATTGAGCCGCTGGGTTGGCATTGGCCAGGGCAATGAACTGCGTCAGATCAAAGCTGGATCCGTACTCGCGCATGAAGTCGAGATTCGCGAGCCAAGGCAGCACGCCACCGGCCACCGCCAAGGCCAGATAGAGCCAACTCAGCCAACGCTGTTGCTTCGTGGGGGTGTTCATTGCGGCCATTCAGCTGCTCTTCGCTTCCCATTCGACCACTTCCTGCTCCACTAGCTCCAGTAACACCTCGCAGCGATCGGCGTAGGCCTGGGCACGCCGATAAAGACCCGCCATCTGCTCCACCTCCAATTCGCTGGATTGGAGTTGACTCAGTGCCAACTCCAAGGCGGTGCTGGCCTCCTGATAGCTAAGCCCCTGCACCTCCTTCAGCCACGCGTCCGGCTGATCAGATCTGTTCGCGGCTGCTCGGCTGCGTTTGGTTTCCGCTTTGGCTTTGCGCTCTGTCATGGCTATTGATGCACCCCTTTCACCACGGCCTCGATCTTGCCGTCTGCCAATTCCAACTGGATCCCGTCGTTGGCTTTGAGACCGGTCACGGAGCGCAGCACCCGTCCATCGCTGCCCCGCACCAGGGCGTAGCCCCGCTCCAGCAGGTGTTGCGGTGAGAGGGCCTGCAGCAGTTGCAGGCGGTGCTGCAAGCGCTCACGCTGCCGCGCGATCAAGGCTCGGGGGTGGACCAGCAGCAGGCGCTCGCGGCGGTGCCCCTGCAGAGCGCGTTCCTGCTGCAAGCGGTGATGCAGCAGTTGCCGCAGCAGGCTGCGTTTCTGCTGCAGCCCCAACCTCAGGGTTTGGCGATCCGGCAGCAGGGCCACGATCGCAGCCGTTGGAGTCGCGGCGCGGTAGTCCGCCACGAGGTCGGCCACGGTGGTGTCATCCTCGTGCCCCAGTCCGGTCACCACAGGAAGCGGGCAGGCAGCCAGATCACGGGCGAGGCCCTCATCGTCGAACACCGCCAGGTCTTCCCGGCTGCCTCCACCGCGGGCTAGAACGATCGCCTCTAGACCCAGCTCAGACGCTGCCGCAATCACCTGCCGCAGGCGGTCGCGGATCTGCTCCACCACCGCCCCTTGCACGGGAATGGGCACCACATGCACGGTGGTTTCGGGCCAGCGCTCACGGGCGGTGCGCAGCATGTCCGCCAGGGCTGAGCTGGGCACGCTGGTGAGCAAGGCCACCGCCTGAGGCATGGCCGGTAGGGGCCGTTTGCGCTCCGGCTCCAGCAGACCCTCCGGGGCCAACACTGCGCAGACCCGCTCAAATTGCCGCAGCACGGCACTGAGAGCAGGCCGGAGATCCAGCACCTGCACGCAGAGGTTGGCGCGGGCTGCCCAGAAGTTGAGCTTGCCGACCACGATCACCCCGTCGCCTTCGCTGGGCTGATAGCTGAGCTTGTCTCGTTGGGAGGCCCAGACCACCGCGGAGATGGAGGCCTGCTCATCCACCAGGGTGAGCCAGAGATGCCCCTTTTTGAGCTGGGGCCGCGACACCGTGCCCTCCAGCAGAAAGCGGGGTGCAAACCCTCGCTCTAGCAGCGATCCAATCGCCTGATTCAGCTCAGCAACGCTGTATCTCGGTAGGCCTGACTCGCTGCTCAAAGCTCTGCCGCGTCAGCGTTCGAGTTGGCGATAACACCACCACCAGTAAAGGCACACCAGGCTGCCCACGGCGGCCACCACCTGGCCGATCGGGTGATCGATGCGCACTGCCGCCACTGTGGTGATCACCAGGGCCGAGCTCAACAGACGGGCACCATCGCGGCGGTTTTTGGCGTAGAAGCGGGCCAGGGCTCAGCAGTGCACACAGGTGCGGTCAGTTTGACCCACGAATCTTCTGGTTCTTGCCGATACGGTTGACGCCTCCTGCGCTTGAGCTCAGTGTTTCCATCCCGGCAGCTGTTGCAGAGCCAGCTTTCAGCTCCGCTGCCCGCTGCGCCTGAGTTGGTGCTGGTTACGGATCTCGATGGAACGCTGCTCGGTGGGGCCAGCGAAGAGCGCCGCAGCTTTTACCGCTGGTTGGCGCAGCAGAGGGAGCGAGTCCTGCATGTGTTCTGTACTGGACGCGATCTGGGGGCGATTGCGGCGGTCCTGCAGGAGGACGAGCCCCTGGGGCTGTCGGCCCCCCATCTGGTGATCGGCGATGTGGGCTGCACCGTGGCCTGTGGTGCCTCTCTGCTGCCGGTGCCTCTGGCCGTGGATCCGATCGAGGCCCGCTGGAAGGAGCTCGAGGCTCCCCTCAGAGCCCTGCTGCAGGGCCAACCTGGCTTGGAGCTGCAACCCTGCAGTTCGAACCGACGCCTGGCCTATTACGTCGACCTGGAGCGCTTCAATCCAGGGCTGATTGATCAGCTGGAGGCTGCAGGGGCCTCCTGCGTCCTCTCGGATGACCGCTACTTCGATGTGCTCCCGGCGGGCGTGAACAAAGGGGCAACCCTGCTCTCCCTCCTGGAGTGGTTGGAGGCTGATCACGCCACGGTGGTGACCGCCGGTGACACCCTCAACGACCTGGCGATGTTTGAGACCGGTCTGAACGGGGTGATGGTGGGCAATGCGGAGCCCGCGCTGGTGTCCCACCTGCCAAGGCTGCCCTCGGTGTATCGCGCCCAGGCCCCCGGCTGTGCCGGCATCGCCGAGGGGCTGCGGCACTTCGGGTTTGATTACCTCTGGGATTGATCCTGCTGCAGGCGTCTCTTCGTGAGTGCGGTCGGCACCGCCTCGCTGGGATCGTCGGGCCAGGGGTGCTTGGGGTAGCGGCCCCTGAGCTCGCGCCTCACCTCCTGGTAGGTGCTGGCCCAGAAGCCCTCCAGGTCTTGGGTGATGGCGGCGGGGCGCCCCGCAGGTGAGAGCAGATGCACGGTCACAGGCAGGCGCCCGGCCAGCACCCGGGGGGTCTGCTTTGCGCCGAACAGCTCCTGGAGCTTCACCGCCAGCACGGGAGTTCCGCTGCTGTAGTCGAGGCTGGCCTGACGGCCGGAGGGGATCGAGAGGCTTGTGGGCAGCAGGCTCTCCAGCTCCGCGCGCCGGCTCCACTCGAGCCCGCTCCAAAGCGCTTCGCTGAGGTTGAGGCCCTGAAGATCCTCACGGCTGCGCAGCCCCGTCAGCTGATCCCCAAGCCAGCTCAGCGGATCGGCCAGCAGCACCGCATCCTGGCGATCGGGCCAGGGTGCTCCCAGCTCGGCATGGGCGAGGTTCAGGCGACGCTGCAGTTGACGGTTGGCGAGATCCCAGGGCAGGGCCTCCAGCCCGAGCTGCTGCAGCCCCTCCACCATGGCCTCCAGGAGGAGCTCTGCCGGGGCGTCGGGCCAGGGTCTGCGCTCCAGCACCAGGGCCCCCAGCTGCAAGGCCCTTTCGCAGCGCACCCGTTGCGCCTGGGGGTCCCAGCCCACCAGACTTTGCTCCTGCCCGCCCGCATCCGCCATCTGCAGCAAGGCGCTTCGGGAGAGGGGCAGTGCCAGCTGGATGCGGCAGTTGCTGCCTGCCCCATCCGCTCGGGCCACCGCCAGGGCGTCGCAGCCCTGCAGGGGGTCGCTGGGATGCAGCTCCGCGCCGTGCCCTCCGCGCATCAAGAAGCGGCCAGGGCTGCCCTCGCGCTGAAGGCTCACCCGTTCGGGATAGGCCTGGGCAATCAGTTCGGCGGCCAGGGCGCTGGTGTCAGAGCTGGCGCTGCTCTGGGTCGCGCTGTCTGAGCGGATCTGCCGCAGCAGTTGGGCCTGCAGCTGCTGGATCGCCTGGCGGCGGGGATCGCGGCCGCCAGCCTGCAGCCAGTCCAAGCGCCGCATCAGATCGCATCCGGCCTCCCGAGGATCGAGGGGATCGCGCTCGCTCAGCAGAGCGGCGAGGGCGCAACCCAGTTCTGCCGCCCCTACATCCTGGGCCTTCAGCAGCAGCTGGGCCAGGCGGGGGTGCAGGCCCACCTGGGCGATCCGCCGGCCATGGTCACTGAGCTGTCCCGTCTCACTGAGGGCTCCCAGCTGCTGAAGCAGTTCTCGGCCTTCCACAAGGTGGGGCTTGGGCGGGGGCTCCAGCCAGGGCAGTTCCTCCCCCAGTCCCGCCCCCCACTGGGCCAGTTGCAACACCAGAGGGGCGGGATCGGCCTCCAGTAGGGCCGGTGGGTCAAAGGCCGGGCGCCTCTGCTGCTCCGCCGGACTCCAGAGCCGGATGGCACGACCAGGGCCCAGGCGACCGGCGCGGCCCGCCCGCTGCTCCGCACTGGCCTGGCTGGCGGGAACGGTCACCAGGCTCTCCATCCCAGTGGTGGGATCAAAGCGGCTGCGTCGGCTCAGGCCGCTGTCAATCACCAGGGTCACCCCGGCGATGGTGAGGGAGCTCTCGGCGATCGACGTGGCCAGCACCACCTTCCCCTCGGCGCTCCGGCTCGCCTCAATCGCCCGGCTCTGCTCCTTCAGCGGCAGGTTGCCGTGCAGTGCACAGATCTCGTGCCCCTCGCTCCATTGGGCCGTGCTCAGGAGCTCCTGGCACTGCTGGATCTCCCGTTGACCCGGCAGGAACACGAGCACGGTCTCAGCGCTCTGGCGCTGGTCGATCCAGTGGGCCTCGAGCGCCCGCAGCACCTGCTGCGCCAGACACTCGCGTTCCCGCGGAGCCTGGTGAAGGATCTCCACCGGATGGCTGCGGCCCTCACTGCAAAGCAGGCTCGCTTCGCTGAGTTGCTCCTGCAGGGGCTGCAGATTCAACGTTGCCGACATCACCAGCAAACGCAGATCGGGCGCCAGCAGGGCCCGGGCTTCCCGCAGCAGGGCCAGGCCCAGATCCGCTTCGCTGCGGCGTTCGTGGAATTCGTCGAAGATCACGCAATCGACCCCCGCGAGGCTGGGGTCGGCCTGGAGCTGCCTTAGAAACAGGCCATCGGTGAGCACCTCGATGCGCGTGTTCGCCGAGACCCGGCTCTCCAGCCGCACCCGGTAGCCCACCTGCTCGCCGACCGTCTCGCCGAGCTCGGCGGCCAGGCGCTGAGCGGCGGCCTTGGCCGCCAGACGCCGCGGCTCCAGCATCAGGATGCGCCCGGAGCATTCGTTCAGACCCGAAAGCAGCGCCAGGGGCACCCGCGTGGTCTTGCCGGCTCCTGGCGGGGCTTGCAGCAACAGGCTTCCGCCGGGACCAAGCCGCTGCACCAGCTCCGGCAGCAACGGCTCGATCGGGAGCGGCACGGCCCCGGGCTCAGCGCACGTGACGGGCGCCGTCGACGGGGTGATACAGCTCGCCCGTCAGCTCTTCGTAGACGATGGCGGGAAGGCCCGTCTCGAACATGGTCTGCAGGGCTTCCTTCAGGTAAGGGTTCCAGCCGCCGGTGTTCACCTTGCCGTGGCGCACGGTCCAATCCCAGGTGCCCTGCAAGTCGCGGGGGATGCGGCCTTCGCGATCACGGCGGGCTACCAGATCCTGCGACTCCACCAGCCCCACCAGGATTGGATCCTTGCCGTAGGCAGGGGTGAGGATCAGCTCCAGACGCACCGGATCTTCCTTCACCAGCTTCAGTTGGAAGCGCGGGGGCAGCTTGATGGCCTTGAGCACCGCAGCCACGATCCGGGTTCTTTGCTCCACTCAGCCTCCGCCAATGTCCACAAGCACACACCGGTTGTACCAGTTGGCGGGGCCAAGCGGGTTATTGGGGGGTCGTTCAGGCAGGCGGGCTAGTCGTTGTCCTCGCCGAAACGCACCGTCAGCAGGTCGTCCTGGGTGATCTGCCCGTCTTCATCCAGCAGTTCTGGGTGGATGGTTAAGCGCCCTGTGCGATCTCCACTGCTGCTGCGGGTTTGATCACCAGGTCTGGGCACGGCGGAGTAGCCCCGGGCCATAATCCGAAACGCTTGCCAGAGCAGGCCGATAAAGCAGGCGCCGTAGACCAGGGGCAGCAGCTTGCTGGCGACCAACCCGAGCTCCGCTGCGGTGGCGAGTGTGGTGGCGAGCATGGCGAAGCCGGTGCACCGTGATTCCATCATCGCGTGCCCCTCGGGCCTTGCGCGGGCCTGAACGTTCTGCGTACGGTTTCGAGGCATTGGTTGCGCCCCGATGGTTGCTGGATCGGCCCGTTGGCTTCCCCTGGCCTTGGCCACCGCCCTTGGCACGGCGGGAATCCCGGCTGCCGTCCTGTCGGCGCCTGCACCGGTTCTGTCCCGACAGTCCTTCGTGGCGGATGCCGTGAAGCGCACCGCTCCGGCGGTGGTCACCATCGACACCGAGCGCACGGTGGTGGTGCCGGGAGGGGCTGTGATCACGCCCTTCCCCTTTAACGATCCGATGTTGCGGCAGTTCTTCGGGATGCCTCCCGGAGGAACCACCCGCATCCCCCCCTCTCAGCGCACCGAACGCGGCCAGGGCAGCGGCGTGCTCTACGACCCCTCGGGTCTGGTGCTCACCAATGCCCATGTGGTGGAGGGCAGCACGAGGGTGATGGTGGGTCTGCCGGATGGCCGCCGCGTTGAAGGCAAGGTGGTGGGCGCCGATCCGGTCACCGATCTCGCCGTGGTGCGGCTGTCGGGATCTGGCTCCTGGCCGGTGGCCCAGCTCGGCGATTCCGACACCTTGCAGGTGGGCGACTGGGTGATTGCCGTGGGCAATCCCTTTGGCCTCGATCAAACCGTCACGCTGGGGATCGTCAGCAGCCTCAACCGCAATGCGGCCAAGCTCGGGCTCACCGATAAGCGCCTGCAGCTGATTCAGACCGATGCCGCCATCAACCCCGGCAACTCGGGCGGTCCGCTGCTGAACGCGGATGGCGATGTGGTCGGCATCAACACCCTGGTGCGCTCCGGCCCCGGAGCGGGATTGGGCTTTGCCATCCCTGTGAACCGTGCCCGTTCCATCGCTCAGCAGTTGGTGAGCAGCGGATCTGTGAGTCACGCGATGGTCGGCGTGGCCCTGGAGCCAGTGCGTGAGGCCAACGGGGCCATCGGCCGCGGAGCCAAGGTGCGCAGCGTGATGCCTGGAGGTCCCGCCGCTCGTGGTGGCCTGAAGGACGGCGATGTCGTGCTCGCGGCTGGAGGTCAGCCCGTGAGCGATCCAGCTGATCTCACTCAGCTGGTGGAGCGCCACGGGGTGGGGCGCCCCCTGGTGTTGTCGGTTGAGCGCGGGGGACAGCCGCTCAGCATCAGCGTGACCCCCGTGGAACTGTCGAGCCTGATGCCCCGTTGAGCCCTACTGCTGCTCCCGCAGTACTTCAACGCATTGGGTCACGCACTCTCCATCATCGATCGAGCAGGAGGTGATGCACTCGAAATAGCTGCTCACCGGGTCGGATTCCACCGGGCGGTGATCGGATGCTGGGACGTTCCGATACGCGTTGAAGGCCGATGGATTGGAGCGGAAACGTGGATCCATGGCCAGCGCGCGGAACGTGATTTCAACCTACGCACAACTTGTGTCTCGTCCAAGAAAAATGAGTCTTCTTGCTTACGGTTGTGTGAAGTTCCGTGATGCTGCCGGGACCTAGGCGGCGGCCTTGCGGGCGGCGTCCTTGGCCTTCTGCTTGTCGCGCTTGGCCTTGCGTTTGGCTTCATCCTCCGCTGCTTGCTGGGCCGCTTCCGCTTCCGCGGCTTCCTCGGCTTTCTTCTCGCGGTAATAGGCGTAATCGCCCCTGTAAAGCACCAGTTCGCCGTCGCGGATCTCCACGATCTTGTTGGCGACGCGGGAGATGAAGTAGCGGTCGTGGCTGACCACCAGCACCGCGCCCTCGTACTCAATCAGGGCATCCTCGAGCATCTGTTTGGCGGGGATGTCGAGGTGGTTGGTGGGCTCATCGAGCACCACCAGATTGCAGGGCATCAGCAACATCAGCGCCAGGGCCAGCCGGGCCTTCTCGCCGCCCGAGAGCTTGCCCACTTCCTTGAACACCGCGTCGTTGCTGAAGCAGAAGCTGCCCAGCAGGGAGCGCACCTGGGTTTGGGTCCAGTCGGGCACCGCCTCGAACAGGGTGTCGATCACGGTTTTGGACAGATCCAGGGCTTCGGCCTGGTTCTGCTCGAAGTAGCCGGCGATCACGTTGTGCTCGCCCAGGCCGGCAAACCCTTCATCCGGCGCCTCGATGCCCATCACCAGCCGCAGCAGGGTGGATTTGCCGGCGCCATTCGGGCCCACGAAGGCGATGCGATCACCGCGCTCCACCTCGAGGTTGGTGCCCAGAAACAGAATCTGCTCGCCGTAGCTGTGGCTGAGGTCTTTGATCTCGGCGATGAGACGACCGCTCCGCGGTGCCGGCGGGAACTGGAAGCGTGGCCCGCTCACGCTCTCGATCGGGGCTTCGATTCGCTCCACCTTGTCGAGCAGCTTCTCGCGGCTCTTGGCCTGGGTGGAGCGGGTGGCGCTGGCGCGGAAGCGATCGATGTAGGCCTGTTGGGTCGCCAGCTCCTTCTGCTGGCGCTCGAACGCCGCCTGGCCGGCCTCACGCTCGAGGGCCTTCTGCTCGAGGTGCTGGCTGTAGTTGCCCAGGTAGCTGCGGGAGATGCCCCGCTCGGTTTCCACGATCTGATTGCAGACCCGATCGAGGAAGGCCCGGTCGTGGCTGATCACCACCAGCGGGCAGGTCTGGCCCACGAGGTAGTCCTCCAGCCACTGGATCGTTTCCACATCCAGGTGGTTGGTGGGTTCGTCGAGCAGCAGTAGATCAGGCTCCTGCAGCAGCACCTTGCCCAGGGCGATCCGCATCTGCCAGCCGCCTGAGTAGTCGCCCACCAGCTGCTCGGCGCCCTCCGGCGTGAAGCCGATCGTGGGCAGCAATTTGTCGATGCGGGCATCGAGCTCGTAGCCGTGCAGGCTCTCGAAGCGGCTCTGCAGGCTGCCCAGCTCGTGGATTAAGTCGTTGAGGTGATCGGGGTCTTCTGCAGCCTTCTCTGACCCCATCTCCTCCTCTACCTCGCGCTGGCGGTTGAGCACCGTGGCGGCTTCACCGAAGGCCTGGAACAACTCCTGCCGCACCGTGCGGCGCACATCCACATCGAATTCCTGCTGCAGATACACGATGCGCGGATCGCCCTGCTTCACCACCTGCCCGCTGCTGGGCTCCTCCATCCCGGCGATGATCCGCATCTGGGTGGATTTGCCGGCCCCGTTCACCCCCACCAGGCCAATCCGGTCGCCAGATTTCACCTCCCAGGTGACATCCTTGAGCACCTCACCGGTGGGATAAATCTTCGAGACGCGTTCGAGGCGGAGCAAGGCGGTTGCTGTGGAGGTCGCCGGATGGGATGGACGACCCACCGCAACAACATCATCCCTCTCCACGGTTGTGCCCACCGTGCGCCTCCCCGTTGGGCCTGCAGACTGGCTGCCAGCGGTGAGTGCGGCGGTGCCATGGTGAAGCGGCTCGAGCAGGTGGCAGCTCTGGTGGTGGCCGCTGGCCTGGCGATCGTCAGTTACTGGCTTTTCTTCAGTTGGATGGGGGAAGACCGACGCCCCAGGCGAAGCACTTCAGAGGCCGCCGCGGGCCTTGAGCAGCCATTGCTTGGTCTCGGGGTCGTCCACGCTGGCCAAGTGCGCCTTGACCTCGTCGCGACTGACGGGCAGACCCCAGCTGCTGCCCAGTTCACAGATTCGGCTCAGGGCGCCTGAGGGGTCCTGCAGGGCCTGACGAAACAGCTCCTGGGTGAGGGGCTGATCGCTGCGGATCCGCTCGTAGAGGGCGGGGGCGTTGCCGGCGCTCATGGATTCATCGACCGATCCCCATCACCCTATGAACTGCAGGGCGCGCCGTATCAGCTTCGTGGCGGAAGTTGATCTGTGCCCGGGGGGCTGCACCTGCACCCCCAGCACGCTGCCCTGCGGAGCACCGGTGACGGCTGGCAGGGATCCGCTGACGCCCAGCGCATGCCACCAGGCCAGTAGGGCGAAGGCCAGGGCTTCCCGCTCGCTGCTGCCGATGCCGAGTTCGGACAGGGGGCGGACCACCAGGCCGCGGCAGCGTTGCCGCAGTTGGCGCATCAGGGTGTCGTTGTTGGCACCCCCTCCGGCCACCAGAAGCTCCACCACCGCTGGCCCGCGCTGCAGGTCCTGGGCCACCACGGCAGCCGTGAAGGCGGTGAGGCTGGCCAGGGCATCGGCCGGTTCTTCGGAGCCGCTCTGGTTCAGCTCCTGCAGCCGACGCTCCAGATCGGCGATGCCCAGCTGCTCCCGCCCGGTCGACTTGGGCGGAGCCTGGCGGAAGTAGGACTCCTGTAGCCAGCGCTCCACCAGCTCCTCCTGCACTTGCCCGCGGCCTCCCCAGGCGCCGCCGGCATCAAAGCTCTCGCGGCCTTCGCTGAAGCGCTGTACCGCCAGATCCAGCAGGGTGTTGGCCGGGCCGCAATCCCACCCCTGCACGGCTGCGTTGCGATCCGGTCCGCTGCGAGGCGGCAGCAGGGTGAGGTTGGCGATCCCCCCAAGATTCAGCAGAGCGCGCCAGCCGCCGATGGACGGGAGCAGGGCTGCATCGGTCGCTGGTACCAGCGGTGCACCATGGCCTCCAAGAGCCAGATCGGCAGCCCGGAAGTCAAACACCACGGCCCGCTGCAGCAGTTGAGCCAGAAGGGGCCCCTGCAACAGCTGCCAGCTGGAGCCGCGCTGTTGCTCCACGGGAGGGCGATGCCAGAGGGTCTGGCCGTGGCAGCCCACCAGCGCCGCACGGCGGCGGGGGTCGCAGGCCTGGGCCGCGGCGGCCTGAATTTCGGTGACTGCTTCGCAGAGGGCCAGCAGCTCAGCCGCCGTTGCCCTCCCCCCCTGGCTCAAGTCGATCAGCTGTTGGCGCAGCCCAGGGGGGTAGGCCACAAACGAGCGATCCAGCAGCCGCCAGCGCGGCGATCGGGGGCATCCCCGAAAGTCGGCGAGCACGGCATCCACGCCATCGGCGCTGGTGCCGCTCATCAGACCCAACACCCGCATGGCCACAAAAAAGCCCCCGGTCATTCTCCGGGGGCTTGGGCCTCGGGGCGAGCCTCAGTTGCTCACTTGTTGGGCTGCGGGGTCATGCGCAGGTAGGGCTTGATCTCGGTCACGCCCTTGGGGAACTTGTTGCGGGCTTCCTCGGTGGGGATCGAGGGCACCACCACGCAGTCGTCGCCGTCTTTCCAGTTCACCGGGGTGGCCACCTGGTGGTAGTCGGTGAGTTGCAGGGAGTCGATCACCCGCAGGATCTCGTGGAAGTTGCGGCCGGTGCTGGCGGGATAGGTGATCTGCAGACGCAGCTTTTTGTTGGGGTCGATGATGAACACCGAGCGCACCGTGAGGTTGTTGAGCGAGTTCGGGTGGATCATCCCGTAGAGATCGCTCACCTTCTTGTCCTCATCGGCGAGGATCGGGTAGTCGACGGTGGTGTTCTGGGTCTCGTTGATGTCGCAGATCCAGCCACCATGGCTCTCGGCGGAGTCAACGCTCAGGGCGATGGTTTTGACATTGCGCTTCTCCCATTCGGGGCGCAGGCGCGACACCTCACCCAGTTCGGTGGTGCACACCGGGGTGTAGTCGGCGGGGTGGGAGAACAGCACCACCCAGCTGTCGCCGGCGAAGTCGTAGAGGTTGATCGAACCCAGCTGGGAGTTCTGGGTGAAGTCGGGAACCGTATCGCCGAGCTGCAGGGCCATGGCCAGGACTGGAAAAGATTGCGTGATCAGTGGATCGTGGCACAGCTAGGCCGGCGTCTGACGAGCCCCGGTGTCGAAGAGCACCTGCTTGAGCCTCTCGAGCCCGAGGCCTGAGGTGGCGGAAACGAAGGCCGCCTCTCCATCCAGGCTGCGGACCTGCTCCAAAGCGGAAGCTGGGCAGCGGTCGATTTGATTGGCCACCAACTGGCGAGGCGCCTCGCTGCCGAGCTCATCGAGGATGCGATGCACGGTTTGCAGTTGGTTCTCCCATCCCGGATCGGAGAGATCCACCACCAGCAGGAGTTGATCGGCATCGAGGGCTTCCTCGAGGGTTGAGCGAAACGCCTCCACCAGGGGCGGAGGCAGGTCGCGGATGAAGCCCACGGTGTCAGTCAGCAGAAGGGTTTGAGGGGGGCCACCCTCGGGGTTCGCCTGACGAATGCGCCGCGTGGTGGGGTCGAGGGTGGCGAACAATTTGTTCTCTGCCAGAACCGCCTCGCTGCCCTGGGCCCTGCTGAGGGCATTGAGCAGAGAACTTTTCCCGGCATTGGTGTAGCCCACCAGGGCCATCCGGCTCTGACCATGGCGGTTGCTGCGCAGTCGGGCCCGGTGCTCCCGCAGCTTCTGCACGTCGCGCTGCAGTTTGTCGATGCGGCGCGCGATGGCGCGGCGGTCTTTCTCGAGCTGGGTTTCACCCGGCCCGCGGGTGCCGATGCCTCCACCCTGGCGCGACAGGCTGAGGCCGCGCCCCACCAGGCGTGGCAGCCGGTAGCGCAGTTGTGCCAGCTCCACCTGCAGCCGCCCGGCCCCGCTGTTGGCCCGTTGGGCAAAGATGTCGAGGATCAGTTCGCTGCGGTCGCTCACCGGTAGATCGAGCACGCGCTCGAGGTTGCGGGCCTGCGCGGGGGTGAGCTCCCGATCGGTGACCACGAGAGACGCTCCCAGCCGGCGCGCCTCCAGGGCCGCCTCCCGCACCTTGCCCTCACCCCAGAGCGGATGGGCGGCGTTGTGGCTCTGCCGTTGCGTCACCAGGCCCACGGGCTCCGCTCCGGCGCTGCGCACCAGACCCTCCAGTTCGGCCACCTCACGCCGGGCGGCTTCGGGGTCACTCGGACTCAGCACCAGCAGCATCACCTGCTCCTTGCCAGGGGTGCGCTTCGCGGCAGGTGCAGCCACCTGTTCTGGGGGCTCTAGCTCGCACAGCTCCGCCAGATCCCCGCTCTCCAGGCACTGCCAGGGCTCAGCGGGATCACGGCTGGTGATGTAGGCCGCGGCGGGCCAGTGCCCCCCGGGTTCGGCCGTGTTGGCGTAGCGCAGCCAGAGCTGCGGTTGCAGGTCGAGTCCTACGACCGCCTCACTGGCCTGCGGAGCCAGCTGCTTGGGTTTGCCTGCGCAGGTCACCAGCCGCAGCTCGCCCCCAAGGCGGCGCACACCCCCTGGCAAGCGATGCATCAGTTGTCCCGAGTGCTCCAGGGGACCCACCCACAGCAGGCGGCACAGCCCCCGACCATCCACCACCAGGCTCAAGGGCAGGGCCAGCTCGGCGCTTTCGGCGGCCAGGCGCTGCAGGCTGAGCCAGTCGAAGCCGTGCCCCTCGGGGTGGCGGCGGTGGCTGATGCGCTCCAGCCGACGGGTTTGCGCGGGCCGCAACCCGCTGGTTCGGCCCAGGAGGGCGGATTGCTTCAAGGGGTTCCGTTGGGCTTGGGCCGCTTGATCAGCAGGCAGCGCACGCCGGCGGCCTTGGCGCTGGCTTCATCTTCGGGGCTGTCACCGATGTGCCACACCTGCTCAGGCCCGAGCTCCAGCAACTGCAGGGCCTGCAGCAGCGGTTGTGGTTCCGGCTTGGCTGCTCCCACCGCTGAGGACACCACGACGGCATCGAGCAACGGCTCCAACCCCAGGGCTGCGAGCAGGGGGATCAGGCGTTGGTCAAAGTTGCTCACCACCGCCAATTTCAGGCCGGCCTCGCGCCAGCGCCCCAGGTGCTGCAGCACATCGGGATAGACCAGCCAGGGCCCCGGTTCGGCGAAGTGCTCAAACAGAGCGGTGGGAAAGGCCTCCGGCAGTGGCTCGGCATGCCCACTGGCCTCGAAGCAGGCTGCGATGAGATCGCTCCACCATTGCTGCTCCGCCCTCTGAAGAGCCGCGCCGCTCAGCCCTGGGAAGGCCAGAGGCGGGGCTTGGCGAAACAGGTGAGGGAACACCCTGTTCAATGTCTCTGGATCGGCGCTGATGCCGTGCTGTTCGGCGATGGCGGCGTAGCTGTCTCCCACCGATTGGCGCAGGCCGATCAGGGTGCCCATCGCATCGAGCAGCAGGCCTTGCGGTCGCAGGCTCATAACCAGGTCGCCAACCAGCCGCCGGCTACCCGCAATTGCTGCTGGAGACCCGGCATCCGTGCCATGTAGGCCAGGCGCCTCAGCTGGAACGCCGGGGCACCCGCCAGGGTCAGGCCCATCCCGGTGATGCTGGCCTGACCGATCCCCAGGCCCAGCATCTCGCCGAGGTCGTTCCAGTTGAAGGCCTGCAGGGGCTCCCCATGGGCCTGGTGCTTCAGGTTGCTGCTGATACAGCTCGCTTGTTGATAGGCCACCTGCGCTGTGGCGGGATGGCTGGCCTGGTCGGCATCGCGGAAGGGGCAGGCCGCGGCATCCCCAAGGGCATACAGATCGTCAGCCCCGATCACCTGCAGGCAGCTGTTGCAGATCAGACGGCCGCGGGGATCGAGGGGCAGCGGCGGGTTCAGGTCCGGCACACGGCCAGCTAGACCACCCGTCCAAATCACGGCATCGCAGCTCAAAGCCTCGCTGTGCTGGGCGTCCGCGCCGGCCCGTTGCAGGGTCAGGCTCTCCGCTTGGACCGCGATGACCGAGGTGTTGGTGCGCAGGCGGATGTCGCGTTTGAGCAGGGCCTGGCGGGCCTGATCCCGGTTGAAGGCCTTGGATCCGGGGAGCAGGTCGGCCCCCTGTTCGATCACCTCCACGATGGCGGCCCCCTGGAGCAGGTCGGCGAGCTTGCAGCTCAGCTCCACTCCGCTGGCACCGGCCCCGACGACCACCAGGCGCTGCAAGGGGCGTTGCCGCTCCCTCAGCCGTTGCACTACGGCTTGCAGGCGTTCCACATCCTCGAGGCTGCGGAAGCTGAGGGCATGCTCCAACACCCCTGGAATGCCATAGGTTTCGGCGCGCCCACCGGTGGCCACCACCAGGGCTTTGTAGGGCAGTTCCCGGCCGGAGCTGGTCTCCACGATTTTGCGACTGGTGTTGATCCGCGTTGCTCGTTCCTGGAGCCACACCACCCCGGAACCCGCCAGCAGCTGTTGGTAGCGCGGCGCAATTTCCCAGCGGCGCATCTCGCCGCTCAGCAGCTCGTAGAGCAGCGGCAGAAAGAGAAAGCGCTCCTGGGGTTCCAACAGAACCACAGGCGTTGGATTCGGTGCTGCCGCCAGTTGCAGGGCGCTGTTCAGGCCGGCAAAGCCTCCACCGATCACCACCACCGCTGCGGGCTCAACCTCGGCTGGGGGCACGGCGGATGCGGGCGATGAAGGGCTTGCCGAACCCTAACCATCTCCCTCCACATTGGAAGATGGTGCGATGAGCACCACTGCGCCCAGCCTCGATCCCCAGGTCGCCTGTGAGGAGCTCAGGCAGCGCAGTGCCCTCGAGCGCATGCGCTGGGGTCTGGAGCAGTTCGGCGAGGGGTTTGCCCTCACCACCAGCTTTGGTATTCAGGCCGCGGTTTCGCTGCATCTGGTCAGCCAGCTGGATCAGGCGGTGCCCGTGATCTGGGTGGATACCGGTTATCTGCCGCCCGAGACCTACCAATACGCCCAGACCCTGTTGGATCGGCTGGGGCTGAAGCTGCATGTGGCTCAAGCGAGCATGAGCCCGGCCCGCATGGAAGCACTGCACGGTCGCCTCTGGGAAACGGGGCAAGTGGATGACCTGGAGACCTACCACCGCATCCGCAAGGTGGAGCCTCTCGACCAGGCCCTCAACGATCTGGCCGTGACCTGCTGGGCCAGCGGCGTGCGCGGCGGTCAGACCGATCACCGCAAAGGCATGCAGCCGCTTCAGCTGGTGCGTGGCCGCTGGTCCCTGCGACCCCTGCTGGAGTGGACCAATAAAGAGGTCTTCTATTACATGCAGGAGCACGGCCTGCCGCAGCACCCCCTCTTTGATCAGGGCTACTCCACGGTGGGCGATTGGCACTCCAGTGCCCCTGACGACGGCAGCGTCAGCGGTCGCGCCACCCGCTTCGGTGGCTTGAAGCAGGAGTGCGGCATTCACCTGCCTGGCATGGCGGGCGAGGGCATCTGAGGTGCCTGAGCTGTTGCTGGTCGGCAACAGCCGTTGGCACTGGGCCGAGCGCCGTGCGGGGGTGCTGCACTGTTGGCATTCCGATGCGCCAGTCGAAGCCCCTGATCTGAGCGCCTTGCAACTCTGGGCCGCGGTGGGTGCTGTGCCCCCCCAGATCAGCCTGCCACCTGCCCGTGAACTGCAGCTGGAGCAGATTCCCTTGCGGGAGGTTCCGCCCTGGTTGGGTCTCGATCGCGCCCTCGCCTCTTGGAGAGCCTGGACCCAGCAAGAGGGTCCGGTGCTTGTGGTGGATGCGGGCACCTGCTTGAGCTTCACCTGTGTGGATGGATCAGGTGCGTTCCTTGGGGGCCGGCTCAGCCCCGGATTGCTCCTGCAACTGCGCAGCCTCGGACGAGGCACAGCCCAACTGCCGCTGCCGGCGCCACTCGCTGGCGATCAGGTTGCGCGAGAGGCCATGGAGCTCTGGCCCCAGGACACCGAGACCGCAATGCTCCAGGGCTGTCTGAAGGCGATGGCGGCCGCGGTGATGCAAGCCGTAGCTGATCTGCCGAGCCCTGGAGGCTCAGCCGACGGCTGGACCGTTTGGCTCACCGGTGGTGATGCCCCCGCGCTGTCTGAGCTTTTGGAGCCGGCAACGGGGAGCCTGCGGCAGGCCCCCAATCTGTGTCTGGAGGCCCTGGCGGCTTTGGCCTTCAGCTGAGGCCGAGGTCGTTGAGGATGTCGTCGGCCATGGTTTCGGCTTTCACCTTCAGATAGACCTTTTCGATCTTGCCCTCGGCATCCACCACAAAGGTGTGGCGCATCATCCCCATGTATTCGCGGCCCATGAATTTCTTGAGGCCGTAGCTGCCATAGCTCTCGGCCACCGGGCAGGGCTCGGCATCACTGAGCAGGTTGAACGGCAGGCTGTATTTGGCGATGAACTTGCCGTGGCTTGTCGCTCCGTCTTTGCTGATCCCCAGAACGACGATGCCGTGCTGTTCAAAGCTGGACCATTGATCGCGGAAATTGCAGGCTTCTTTGGTGCAGCCGGGGGTGTCGTCCTTCGGATAGAAGTAGATGACCACCCGCTTGCCGCGGAAGCTGGCCAAGCTCACGGTGTCACCGTTTTGATCGGGCAGGCTGAATTCAGGCGCAACGTCTCCGACCTGCAGGGCCATGGGGGTTGGTGTCACTCACTGGCCGGAGCCTAAGAGGCGTGCCGTCACCCCTGCCCCAGCTCTGGTTGCTTCCGCTCGATGGATCGAGCTCCGCCGTTCTCTCGCTGCAGGAGGAGCAGTGGTGCGCGGCGCTGCCCGAGGCGCTGCAGCCGCGTTATCGCTCCAGTCGCTCCCAGCTGCGGCAGTGTGTGGCCGATGTGCTGGGCTGCGGGCCGGAACAGGTGGCGCTGCAGAGCCCGCCGGCCCAGCCACCCCGGTTGAACGACGCTCAGGGCTACGTGAGCATCAGCCATAGCGGGGATCGTCTGCTGCTGGCCTGGTCGCCGGCCCCGATCGGTGTCGATCTCGAGCGGTCGGATCGGCCGCTGCAGGCTGAGCTGCTGGCGCAGCGTTTCTTCCCGCCCCCGGAAGTGGAGGCGTTGATGGGCCTGCCGTTGGCCCAGCGCGCGGGTCGTGTGCTCGAGAGCTGGGTGCGGAAGGAGGCCGCGATCAAGTGGCGTGGCTCGAGCTTGGCGAGTGATCTGCGCCATTGGTGCTGGAACCACGCACAGCAGGAGCTGATCCACCTGGAGCAGGGCTGGAAGCCTGACTGCGCCGTTCATCTGCGCGACGGTTGGTGCTGCGCTGCGGTCGGCGATGGGGTGCTCTCGGCGCAGTGGAGATGATTTTTTGCGTGGGTAATTCTTAAAACAAAGAGCACTTCGTCGTGCTCGCTACCGCAGCCTCGCCATACCGGGGATGTCTTCTCTCGCAAACCCATGCGCAAGGCACTCCTTCCCTTGGCTGGTGTTGGTTTTCTGATGGCGGGCCTGTCCGCGCAGGCCATCCCCCAATCAGGTCCCACCACCATCAACTCGGATCAATCCGGCGTTCGCTTCGGTGCTCCGACCTTCATCCTGCCTTCCGGTGAGCTGCCGACCCAAACCGCCCGTGCGGTGAGCTACGGCTTTGTTCGCTCCAACACCCTGCTGCCCCTGGGCGGCACCCAGGTGATCCAGAACCCTGTTCCTCAGGACCTCTCGGATCTGTCCGGTTGGTCCAAGGATGAGCTGCAGGCCGGCCTGCAGAAGGAATATGACGTGGATGTGGTCGCTGTGGCCAACTTCCTGTATTCCCCCAAAGGCCAAGAGTTCCTGCTGCAGAGCATTCAGCAGAACAACTACACCCCCTACTACAGCCAGCAGCACAGCCTGCAGGCCGTGCGTAGCGCCATCATTCTCGATTCCGCCGACGGCAAGCTGTCGAGCTACGGGATGATGAAGAAGCTGCCCACCGACCAGCGTCTGCAGGGCTCGATGAAGGTGTGTGATGTCAATGACATCAACAACAGCCAGCGCGCCACCTCGCTGCTCAGCTGGTACATGAACACCCCCGCCTGCATCGCGGCCTACACCGCCGAAGCTCCTGCTCCGGCCAAGGTCGCCCCTGTGCGTGGTCTCTGGTGAGTTTCTGCAGGTCCGTTGTGGCTTGAAGACTCAAAGCCCCGGCTTAGGCCGGGGTTTTTTGTTGGCCGATCAGCAGACGGTGCTCGAGTCGCTGGGGCAGGGGTGTTTGGGCCATGGCCTTCACGGTGTCAACGAGCCCTGCAATCTCGTTGGCGTTCAGGCACGCCGACAGTCGCTGCCGGTAAGGGGCCTGAGGGGCGAACCAGCGCTGCAGCACGGCCTCGTTGAGGGGCAGCTCCAGATGTTCCGTCCAGCTCCGCCAGCTGATCTGCCAGCCCTGTTCGCTGAGGGCCTTCTCCAGTTCAGCTGGGTTGGGGCTGGCGCTCAGGCGGCTGCTTTCGAGCGGAAGCACTCGCTCCAGCAGCGGTTTGACGTTGGAGGGCAACTGCGGCAGTTGCAGCAGGGCCGCGGCTGGACCCAGTTGTGGATCGCTAAAGAGCAGGCGCAGGTTGGCTCCCGCTTCGGCAAGGGAACTGAGCTGGGCGGCTGTCTCTCTTAGAGCCTCGGCGCTGAGCTGTTTGAAGGGATGCCGGCCCCCAATCCATTCGAAGCACTGCGCCGGGGCGAGCTGCGCCCGGAATTCCGAAAGCTGGCCTGTCATCAGCTGCGGCCGTTGCAGGCTGTCGAGCAGCTGCAGCTGCGCCTCCAGGCGTTCGGCATCGTCGTTGCTTGCGGCTTGAATCACCACGCCACCCTCGGGGGTGTGCTGCAGGGGATCAAGGGCCCAGAGCAAGGAGTGGGCTTCGAGGATCAGCACCCGGTCATGGCGCCGCCAGCTCACCCCACTCCACAGCTCCTGCCTGAGTCGATCGAGCCGTTCTCCCTCACTGCCGGATTGCCGTTGCAGCCAGCGCTCCAGGGCCGGGTCGTCGGGACTACTGCTGAGAATGTCTCCCAGTTCCTGTTGGTGCTCAACCGCGGCCGCCAACTGGGCCGCCCGCCGGCGCTGCAGCAATTGGCGGCGCTCCCCTTCCCAGCCCAGTTCCCCGGGCTGCCAGAACACCTGCCCCTGCAGGTTGCCCGGGAGGTATTGCTGAGCCACCCAGTGTTCGGCGTAGGCATGGGGGTAGCGGTAGCCCACGCCATCGCCGAAGGCCTTGCCATCGCGGTTGGCATCGCGCAGGTGGGATGGCACCTGCTGCTGACTGGTGGCCTTCACGCTCTTGAGCGCATCGAAGAAGCCCAGCAGGCTGTTGCTCTTGTCGGTGCCCGCCAGATACAGGGCCGCTTGCGCCAGGGGGTAGAGCCCTTCCGGCAGGCCCACCCGCTCAAAGGCCGCGGCGCAGGCTTCCACCACCACCATCGCCTGGGGATCCGCCAGGCCGATGTCTTCGCCAGCGGAGATCAACATGCGGCGAAAGATGAAGCGGGGGTTCTCTCCGGCCTCCACCATTCGCGCCAGCCAGAAGAGGGCTGCGTCGGGATCGCTGCCCCGCAGGGATTTGATGAAGGCGCTGATGGTGTCGAAGTGGGCATCGCCTTGTTTGTCGTAGAGAACCGCCCGTTGCTGAATCGACTCCTCGGCGATCGACAGACTGATGCTGATGCTGCCGTTGGCATCGGGCTCGGTGGTTTCCACCGCCAGCTCCAGCGCATTGAGCAGGCTGCGGGCATCTCCGCCGGCCACATCCACCAGGTGTTCGGCGGCCTCGGGGGCGATGGCGATGGAGCGGTTGCCATAGCCCCGCTCAGGGTCCCGAAGGGCCCGTTGCAGCAGTTCATGCAGATGCCTGTTCTGCAGCGGTTGCAAGCGGAACAGGCGTGAACGGCTGACCAGCGCTTTGTTGACCTCGAAGAAGGGGTTTTCCGTCGTGGCCCCGATCAGGGTGACCGTTCCGTTCTCCACCCAGGGGAGCAGGGCGTCCTGTTGGGCACTGTTGAAGCGATGCACCTCGTCGATGAACAGCAGGCTTCGCAGGCCGTGTTGATCCAGGCGCCGCCGCGCCTCCTCCACTTCGGCGCGCAGGTCTTTCACCCCGGCCAGAACCGCGTTGAGGCTGCTGAAGTGGGCGCGCGTGCTGGCGGCGATGATCCTCGCCAGGGTGGTTTTGCCCACGCCGGGCGGGCCATACAGGATCAAATTGCCGACGCGATCGGCCTGGATCGCGCGCCGCAGTAAGCGACCGGGGCCGAGGATCTCCTCCTGGCCCTGGAAGTCGTCGAGGCTGCGGGGGCGCAGTCGATCGGCCAGGGGGGCGAAGTTCTGGCGCAGCTGCTCGCCGCGGTGGCTGAACAGGTCGCTCACGCCGCTCGGTATCCAGTGCTCATCATCCGCTGAAAAACCGCGTCGGCTCCTTTAGGTTGCGCTGATCTGTCGATGACCTGTGCGGCGCTCTCTGGCCCCCTTGCCTCTCGTTGCCCTGCTGGCGAGTTGTGGAGCCCAGCCGCCGGCGAAGACCCCGCTCTCGGTGCAGGTCGAGAGCATCGGTGAGGCTGAGTTCAACCCCTCCATCGACGTCATCAGCGTTCTCAGCTCCACCACGGATGTCGCCCTGAGGCCTGAAACCGATGGCCGGGTGGTGAAGATTCTGGTGACCCAGGGCCAGCAGGTGAAGGCCGGTCAGCGGATCCTCGTGCTCGACAACGTGCAGCAGTCGGCCCAGCTGAATGCCTCTCAGGCTGAAGCACGAAAAGACCGACTGAATGCAGAGCGCTACATCTTCCTGAATGAACAGGGGGCTGTTTCAACGAAGCAGCGTGATCAATATGTGACGCAAGCCATTCAATCGCGCGACAAGGTCAAGGCAGATGCCGCCACGCTTGGATATAAATACGTTACGGCTCCGATTAACGGAGAAATCGGCGATCTCGACACAGTCAAGATCGGCGATTATGTGAAGCAAGGTCAGGCGATCACTGGCATTGTTGACAACTCCAGCCTCTGGACCCTGATGGATGTTCCAGCCACGCAGGCGCTCAGCGTGAAGTTGGGGCAACCAGTTCGGCTCGCGACGCAGACGAATCCACCTATGACCGCCAATGGCAAGGTGGTGTTCATCTCTCCCTATTTCGGCGTGAGTGGTTCTTCTTCGTCGCCCAATACGGTGCTTGTGAAAGCGGTGTTTCCCAATTCAAATGGTGCGTTGAAGACGGGTCAGTATGTGAAAAACAAGATTATCACGGGCAGTAGCCGTCAGTTGTCGGTCCCTGTGAATGCTGTACTGATGCAGGCCCAGCAACCCTTTGTTTATAGGGTTGTCACCCTCTCTCAGGCGCTTCCCAAGATCAAGGCCTCGACGACGCTCCCAGATGCCATGAAGAAGAAGTTGGAGGCTCTACCGCCTGCAACCCCGATCGTGGTGCAGGTGCCTGTTCAACTGGGGCAGCTCCAAGGCGACCGCTACCCGTTGATTTCCGGTCTGCAAAAGGGTGAGCGCATTGTGGTCAGCAACACAGCGCTATTGCGTACGGGATTGCCAGTGAAGATTGGCCCATCGGCCGCGAACTGAGGACCTGCCATGTCGCTTTCCGATAATTTCATCAAGCGTCCGGTTCTCACAACCGTCTGCAGCATCTTGATCGTCTTGGTTGGCTTGATTGCCATCCCAACGCTTCCGATTGAAAACCTCCCGAATATCGCTCCGCCACAGGTTCAGGTCACTGCCACCTACGCCGGAGCGAATTCTCTGGTCACTGAGCAGGCGGTCACCAATGTGCTCGAGCAGCAGATCAATGGTGTGCCTGGTGCGGCCTATATCTCCTCGTTGAGCACCAACACGGGCTCCAGCACGGTCAACGTCTTCTTTGACGAAGACACCGATATCAATATTGACCAGGTGAACGTGCAGAATCGCGTGTCCCTGGCGATGCCTCAGCTGCCCTCCCAGGTGAGCAGCACAGGCGTCTCGGTGTTGCAAACCACGCCATCGATTCTGCTCGCCTATCAGGTGGGCTCGACTGAGGGGCAGTTCGACCGCTCTTACATCAATGGATTGATCTACGAGCAGCTCTACTACCAGCTTGAACGCATCCCGGGCGTGGCCCAGGCCACGTTGTTTGGCGGCAGCAACCCCGCCTTCTGGCTCTTCGTTGACCCCGACAAGCTGACGGCCAACCAGCTCACCGCTGATCAGGTGGTAACGGCAGTACGCAGTCAGAACTCGGTCGCCATCGGTGGCTTGGTGGGTGGTCCGCCAGCTGGTGGTAACCAGATGTTCACTTACCCGATTCTTGTCGAAGACAACGGCAACCTCGTTTCTGTTGAGCAGCTGAACCAATTGATTGTGGGTAAGTCGCCTGCTGGCAATCTCTTGCGCCTCAAGGATGTGGGTGAAGCTTCCTACGGCTTCAACACCTATTCCACTGCTGGTGTTGATATTGCGAACCACCCGGCCATCACGGTTGGTGTTTACCAGACACCTGAAAGTAACGCTCTACAGGTGAGTGAGGCTGTGGTCGCGCTGATGGATCAGTTCCGCAGTCAGGTGCCCCCAGGGATCACGATCACGGAGATCTACAACGTAGGCCAGTTCATTGAATCTGCTGTTGACGGTGTGACCGATGCCCTCGGTTTGGCCATCGTGCTCGTGCTGGTGATTCTGTTCCTGTTTCTGCAGGACTGGCGGGCCACCGTGGTGCCGAGCCTGGCGATTCCGATTTCCCTGGTGGGCACCTTTGCCTTCATCAAGGCCTTTGGTTTCTCTATCAACCAGCTCACCTTGCTGGGCTTGGTGTTGGCCACCGGTTTGGTGGTCGACGACGCCATCGTGGTGATTGAGGCCGTGGCCAAGAACCTTGAGAGCGGCATGCGACCCCGGCAGGCGGCACTGGCTTGCATGGGTGAGTTGATCGGAGCGCTGATTGCCACCTCCTTGGTGCTGATGGCTGTGTTTGTTCCGGTGGCCTTCTATCCAGGTGGTATTGGCATCATCTATCGCCAGTTCGCTCTCACGATCGCCTTCGCAATCGCCATCTCCACCTTCAACGCCCTCACCTTCTCTCCGATGATGGCGGGCTTGATTCTCAAAACCGAGAAGCCGCCCAAGCCCAAAGGTTGGACCTGGACGGTGGCAGGCATCGTGATTGGTTTGGCATTTGGGCGCTTCAGTGCCGCTTCCTTCGGCGTCGGTGCCTACATCGTTGGAGTGCTGCTCTTCGGTTTTGCAGGAAGCCGCCTGGCCTCAATCTTCGATGGTTTCAACGACGCCTTCCATCGTCTGGAGCAGAACTACGCCAAGTTGCTCAGGCTGCTGATCGATCGCCGCCGGTTGATCCTGATGGGCCTGGCCGGTGGCATTGTCATCACCGCGATTGCCTTCAATGCCCTTCCCTCAGCCTTCATCCCTGAGGAAGATCAGGGTTATGGCCTCGGTATCTTCCAGCTTCAGAACGGCGCCTCCCTGTCTCAAACACAGAAGGTGGGTGCGCAAATCGCCCAGGTTTTAAATGAGGAAGATGACATTGTTGCCGGCAGTGTGATCAGTGGTGCCGGCTTCAATGGCAATAGCCCCGATCAGGGTGTGTTCTTCTTCGGTCTTAAACCCCTTGAGGAGCGCTCGGGAACCGACAACAAGGCTCCGGCGATCGTCGCCAGGCTCAACAAGAAGCTCTCCAAATTCGATACGGGTCTTGCTGTAGCAGCTCAGCCCCCTGCGATTCCAGGCTTCTCTGCGCAGGGTGGTTTCTATTTCCAGTTCAACGATCTCAGCAACGGCGCTTACACCTTCACGCAGCTCAACGACTTGGCTGAGCAGCTCGTGAGCACTGGCCAGGCCAGTGGTCAGTTCTCCACTCTCTACACCCAGTTCGTGCCCAGTGCACCGGCCTTCGGCCTGAAGATCGACCGCTCAATCCTCGGTGCCCTCAATGTGGATTTCCAGCAGGCGATGCAGACCATCGCTGTGCTGGCAGGGGGCAACTATTCCGGCCTCACCTATGAGAGCGGTCAGGTGCGCAACATCTACGTGCAGTCGCAGCCGGATCAGCGCAGCAATCTCGATGACGTTCTCAGCTACTACGTTCGCAACCGCGACGGGAAGATGGTGCAGGTCTCTGAGTTTGCCGAGGCCGATCTCACCAGTGCACCTCCGGTGATCAGCCACTACAACCTCTACCGAACGATTCTGGTGCAGGGGGCTGAAGCGGTCGGCAAGAGCTCTGGCCAGGCGCTCACAGCGATTCAGAACATCTTTAAAAGCCTCGATTTCAACAACATCGGCTATGCCTTCACAGGTATCGCAGCGCTCCAGCTCTCCGCCGGCAGCGCCAGTGTGCTGGTGTTTGCCCTCGGCATCCTGATCGTGTATCTGGTGCTTTCGGCGCAATACGAGAGCTATGTCACGCCGGTGATCATCTTGATGACGGTGCCTCTGGCCATGCTCGGTGCCCTGGTGTTCTTGGCAGTGCGTTCGATCGATCTCAACATCTATGCCCAGGTGGGGTTGGTCACGTTGATTGGCCTTGCCGCCAAGAACGGCATCTTGATCGTGGAGGTGGCTGAACAGCACCTGGAGGCGGGAATGTCCATTCCAGAAGCAGCGATGGCGGCAGCAGAATCACGGATGCGTCCGATCCTGATGACCGCCATTGCCTCGCTCGCTGGCTTCTTGCCCCTGGTGGTGGCCACCACCGCCGGTGCCAATAGTCAGCAGTCGCTGGGTACGGTGATCTTTGGTGGTCTGCTGGTGGCCACGGTGCTCTCTCTGGGTGTGGTGCCGCCCTTCTACGTGGCCATCAAGAATCTCGAGGAGCGCTGGTTTGGCAGCGAAACTCGCTCTGAACAGGCCTCTTGATCCTTTCCCTTGGATCAATCTGAGGCATCTGACGGCCCATCTAAGTCCAGGCGGAACATCATCATTTTCTGCACCAGGTAGATCAGCAGAGCTGTACTCCAGCCAGCCATCATCACCCCGTTGACCGCTTGACCAACGCTGAGCAATTGCCAGCATTTCGCCAGGGTGAGGTCGCCGTATCCCACGGTGGTAAAAGTGATCCCGGAAAAGTAAAGGCTGGCTTCCAGGCCTTGAATGGCACCCACTTGGCGGTAGACCCAGGCCCAAAGCAGGATCTCAAGAAACAAGGTGGCCGCCGTCAGCAGCGCTCCCGCGCCGATGACCACCAACCGCCGGCTGCTGCTCACTGAATACCAGGCAACGATGCGTTTGGAGTTCACCAGATCGGCCTGAAGCGATGTCACCAGGGTGTGGATGATCGTCGTGGTGACGATCATCGCGATCACGATTCCTGGAAGCCTCCCGATCTCCGGGCAGCGTGAAAGAGCCGTGGTTGTAGGCAGGTTCGTGATCACGATGCCTGCGGTTGCTGTGCTCGCCAGCAGGATCAACTGGCTCTGCTTCCAGCTCATCGGTTGCCTCATGCTTTGAACAGCCAGCCCTTGAAGCGTCGCGTTAGCAATGGCATCAGCCAGTAAGTGAGAATCATCACGGTGATTCCTGTGTTGATCACGAGGCGAAGAGGCTGGGGCCAGGATCCAATTAGCAAGCCCAGCAGTGGGGCCATCAAGAGGGACAGACCGGCCACACCAAACCAGACCAGAAGCGCTTGTTTGTAGCGCTTGGGTGGCGTCTGCCGGGTTTGCCCGGGCAGTTGGAACCAAGGCTCCAAGCCCGAGAGCATCCTGACGGCTTCCGGCTCGCTGATCAACGGTTGCACGCGTTCCAGCCAGTGATGCCGAGCGTCCGATTGCATCCAGGCGTTGAGCTGTTGGCAGGTCTCGAACTGAACCACGATCACGTGATCGCTCGAGACGCCCAGCTCAGGGCGCAGGATGTGTGCCCCGAGGTAGCCGTTGAAGTTTCGAGCGTCCGCCGCAATGCCCTTCAACCATTCTTCGTAGCCCGCTTCTCGACCTGGCCTGACGCGATGCGTGATCACGGCCGTGACGGAAATGCTGGGATCCATTCAGGCGCTCAGTTCCTTCGGGGACGTTATCGGCGATAACGGTTGAGGGGCATGGCTGCTGAGCGCTTTGAGCCTTCCGGCTGATGCTTAGGTGATCACGGTGGGGCGATCCATACCGGTGCGGGTCTTGATCTCCGCCAGCTGATCGATGGCCGCGATCAAATCGCCGAGGGCAGCCTGGGCGTCTTGATCGAGGTTGCCACTGGGGGGCACATAGCTCTCCAGATACACCCGCAGGGTGGCGCCTTGGGTGCCGGTGCCGGAGAGGCGCAGCACCACGCGGCTGCCATCGTCGAGCAAGAGGCGCAGCCCTTGGCCACTGGTGAGGGAGCCATCCACCGGATCGGTGTAGGCGAAGTCATCCGCGGTGCTGATGCGGCGACCTGCAAAGTTCTGCCCAACCAGCTCGGGAAGCATCGCTTTGAGGCGGTCGTAGAGGCCATGGGCCTTCTCGCTGGCGATCGCTTCGTAGTCGTGCCGGGAGTAGTAGTGCCGTCCGAAACGCTTCCAGTGGTCGTTCATGATCTCGGCCACCGAGCAGCGCTTGCGGGCCAGGATCTGCAGCCAGAACAGCACTGCCCAGAGACCGTCTTTCTCGCGGATGTGATTGCTGCCGGTGCCGAAGCTTTCCTCGCCGCAGAGGGTGATGCGATCGGCATCGAGCAGGTTGCCGAAGAACTTCCAGCCCGTAGGCGTTTCAAAGCAGGCGATGCCCAGCTCTTTGGCCACCACATCCACAGCGGCGCTGGTGGGCATCGAACGGGCAACGCCGGAGAGGCCCTTGGCGTAGCCCGGAGCGAGGGTGGCGTTGGCGGTCAACACCGCCAGGCTGTCGCTGGGGTTCACGAAGCAGCGGTTGCCCAAGATCATGTTGCGATCGCCATCACCGTCGCAGGCGGCTCCGAAGCGATAGGCATCGCTGTGCATCAACAGCTCAGCCAGGTCATGGGCATAGGTGAGGTTGGGGTCAGGGTGACCGCCACCGAAATCCTCGAGGGGGATGCCGTTGCGCACCGTGCCCGCGGGCGCTCCCAGCAGACCTTCCAATAGGCGGGTGGCGTAGGGACCTGTCACCGCATGCATCGCATCGAAGGCGATCGGGAAGTCGCTGCGGATCAGATCGCGAATCTGCTCGAAGTCGAACAGTTTCTGCATCAGGGCGATGTAGTCCTCCACCCCATCGATCACCTCGAACTTGAGCTCGCCGATGCTGTGCTGCCCGGGTGCGTCCAGGTTGATCGCTGCGCTGTCGCAGATCCGATAGCCATCGAGGGTTTGACTGCAGGCGAAGATCGCATCGGTGAGGGATTCAGGTGCCGGGCCCCCATTAGCGCCGTTCACCTTCACCCCGAAGTCGCCGTCGGGCCCGCCTGGGTTGTGGCTGGCGGAGAGGATGATCCCGGCGGTCGCCTGGTGTTGGCGAATCAGATGGGAGGCCGCGGGGGTGGAGAGGATGCCGCCGGTGGTGGTGATGATCCGGGCCACACCGTGGGCGGCGGCCATACGGCTGATCACATCGATGGCACGGCGGTTGCCGTAGCGACCATCTCCGCCTACCACCAAGGTGCCGCCGGAGATGCCGGGCACGGTGCGCAGGATCGCTTCGATGAAGCTCTCGAGATAGTGCGGAGTTTCGAATTGACGACTGCTTTTCCGCAGGCCTGAGGTCCCCGGCTTTTGATCGCTGAAAGGCTTCTCGAGAGCGATCTGAAGCACGCTGCTGGTCATCGCTGGGGGCCACGGGGGCACCAAATTAAACCGTTGTTCCAGCTTCAGCGTTGCCGGCCGGCCAGTTAACTGCCGCCGAAGCCAAAGCCGCTCTTTTTCTTCTCGGGAGAGGCACCCGGGCCTTTGGGATCTGGAGCCGGTTTCTCAGCGCTGCGGCACACCAGCAGGATCCGCTCGGCGGGATCTGTGATGGCGGCACGCCGTTCAAAGCTGTTGCTGCTGGCGGTGCGGGCCCGTTCCGTGATGCTCCAGAGCAGGTCTTTGCAGCTGGCAGGAAGGCGCGGATGATCCAGAAGCGGATCGGCTAGATCGCGGGCTGCCTTGCAGCGTTCTTCGCTGTTTTCACGGGCGCAGGCGATGGTGACCAATTGCACTTCCCGCAGGCTCTCGGCGCTTGGGAAGGGCACGTAGCCCTGGGCCCGCAGCGGCTCGGCTGCACCGACGAGGCAGGCACCGCTCGAGAGCAGGGCTGCGGCCAGGGCCTGATGCAGAGCGCGCATGGGTTCAGAGGCAGGCCCGCCCATCTTGGATCGAAACGGCCCGTCGCAGGGCTTGTTTCAGCCAAGAACCAGCTTTCTGCTCCGTCTGGGGTGCAACAGATCAATCCAGAGGGTATGAATCCATCCCTCGTCTTTGCCCTGCCACAGCACCAGCAGAACATGACCTCGGCGCTGGATCCGCATGGCAGTTCTGCGGGAACACCCCTGCATAACGCTGCCTCGATGGGCACCGCCCAAAACCTGCGGGTTGGCTTCCCAATGGCGAAGAAAGCCGGTGCATCGCCCGTAAGCTTAAGCGCCGCTTGCAAGGCGTGCCCATCGGTGGTTGTCAGTGTTGATCAACTCAATGCTTTCGATTTGCTGGTCTGGCTGAGAACTGGAGAGAGGGCTGCTGATCGGCTGCGCTGTACTCAGCCCACGGTCAGTCGTTCCGCCAAGCACGTGTCGTCGGTGTTCGGACTCGATCTCCGTCGTGTTGGAGGGGAGTGGAGTTTTTCGGGTGATCCCGATCTGCTCAATCACCTGCGCGAGGTGCACCAGCAGAGCCGCTGGCTGCGTGACCAGCCCCTGCGGCTGGAGGCTCAATACTGCAACGGTCCGCTCCTGCTCGACCCTTGCCCCGAAGGATGGATCTGCGGAGGGTTTGATTTTTTAGAGATCCATACGCCGCTGGATTTGTTGCGGAAGGGCGTGATTGATGCCTGGCTCGGGGTGTATCCCGATGTGCCGCAGGATGGTCCGGAGTTCGCCGTGATTCATCTCACGCGCCAACCCATATTGTTGACCCTGCCCGAGGGGCATCCCTTGTTGCAGAGGGGAGGGGAGATCACCCTGGAGGATCTTCTCGCCTTTCCCTCGCTGGCCCTGCCGGATGGCGCTTTCCCCAGGATGGAGGCCTATCTCAGGGCCCAAGGCCTCTGGACAGGTGTGTCCCGCGCGCCTCGCTATCAACTCGCGAAATGGGAGGGGCTCGCAATCGAGCAGCTGATGGTTGGTTATGCCACCGGCTACACCCTCAAGCTCTTCCCCTTGCCTTGCGTTGTAGTGCCCGTTGACGTGGGCTTGACGGTTGGCGACTCGCTGGTGGTTCGAAAGACCTATCAAGGCCATCCGCGGGTGGCCTCCCTGGTGGCTCTCCTGCGCCAGCGCGCCCTCGCTCTAGCTGATGAGATGCAGGATCTGGTGGTTTTGCCCTGATCAGTGTTTGTACCGATGGCGCAGCCGCCGCCGGGTTCATAGCGTGCGTTCATCTCCGAAGGGGATGGGGATCTTGAAGGCGCTGGTCGAACAAGCGCCTTTTTTCATGCCCACTCAGCCTCGGCTGATCCCACTTCCGCAGCGCAGGCGGTTTTGCTCCAACTTGCGCTGGAGCTTCGACGTGATCCCCAGATCGGCTCCCTTCCAGAGACGATCCATCTCACGGGTGAAATGAGCCGCCAGCAGTGGTGACTCGATCACCAGCAGCACTTCATCGTTCTGATGAGCGGCAGAGGGGCTCCAGTTGAAGCTCCCTGTGATCACGGTGCGGTTGTCGATCACAGCGAACTTGTGGTGCATCTTGTCGCCGCGCGGGAGGAGAGGTGTTCCCACGCCCTCTGCTGCTTGGCTTAGCGGTTGATTGCCCTGCTCCAACTTGCAGTGCTGATCAGCGAGGGAGACCCCCAGCAGATCGAGGGTTTCCGAGAAGGCACGGCTGGCGAATCCGGGATCGGCCACCAGGCGTAATGGCGCGCCTCGCTCCAGCGCTGAGGCCAATGGCTGGGTGAGCTGCTGGGCCGACAAAACAAACAGAGCCAGGTCGATTCGGTATTGCGCCCGGCTCAGCTGCTGCTCCAGCAGGTTCAAGCCATGGTTGGGGTCATCGCGACGGTGCGGAGCGAACAGCAGCTGCACCGGTGTCGAGCCGATGGTCACGCTCCGGGCGGCGCCGTTGTCCTTGCGAATGCCAAAGCGGCTGTCGGCAGCACCCCCGGGACCATCCCCCCACATCAGGGCGAAGTCGTGGGCGAACAGCTCGGCCAGCTCCGCACTCTCCAGGCGCAGCAGATGGTTCACATTGCCTCGGGTCTGAGGCTGCCCCGCGTCGCCATGGATGCAGGAGGCGGTGAAGTTGGCGGATCCCGTGATCACCCTGGCGCGGTCAATCACCACGTACTTGCTGTGCATCAGTCCACTGCCGCGACTGCCATCGGCGGTGTCATCCAGCAGGGGCACACCCGCCCGTTGCAGCAGGGCCACCGCATCCCCCTGTTCCCGTTCGCTCGTGCTGAGCCGACCATCGCCGTTGCGATCCGCCAGGGCTGTCAGCAGACGGTGCCTCTGGCGTTGGTGCGGCTCGAGCTCCGCTTCATGCTCCTCGCTCCAGGGCTTGCTGTAGTGGTGCTCCAGCACAACCCGCACCCGTACGCCCCGCCGCTGTTGATCCACCAGAGCCCGGGCCAGGCTGGGCAGGGAGAGCTCCTGCACGGCCACCAAAATCTCCTCGCGCGCGCTTGCGATGGCTTCAAGAAGGGCGGCTTCTAGGTCATCGCCCGAGCGTTCCACGCCATCGAGTGGACTGCGGTATCGGGCCCCCTCGCGCTGGTTGAACAGCACCGTGATGCCTCCGGCCTGTGGCAGCTCAGGAGCTGATGGTCCGAGCAATTGACCTGCTGCACTGCAGGCTTGGAGCAGGGTGATCAGGCCGCAGCCCGCCACCCTGATCAGCAGAGGCCGCTGTGCTCCAACCATGGCTGTGCCTGCTTGTGATCCCTGGGGGGAGTGTTCCCAGTGCTCGCGTGGCTCAGCCGTGCTCAGGCAGCTCTGAGGTGAGCAGCATGCCCGTGAACCAGAGGCAGCTCACCACAACGGCGGCCAGCACTCCGGCTCCAATGCTCACCTTGACCATCAGGAGGGGCACCACGATCGGCAGCACCGCAGCTCCCGCCATCGGGGTCAGGGCAACAACGGCTTTCATGGCTGCTCCGGGGTCAGAACCACTCGGCTACAGCCTGGTCGCTTGGGTTGCTGTTGTCTTCCGGTGTGCGGCGATCGAAGTTCAATGTGATGTTGCGCTTCTGCTCGCCATCAGCAGCCACAGCCTCAATCGCGTAGATCTGCTCGCCATCGCGGAAAGGCACCTGAATCCGGAAGGTGCCATCGCTGGAGAGGGGAACTTCTTCACCGCCAATGCTGAGGCGAGCGGAGGGATCGGTGGCTCCGTAGACGATCAACTCGGCATCGGCGACCAGCCAGAAGGCCCGTTGCCGCTGACCCACACCACCGGCGCCAGATTCATTGCGACCGCTGGCCCAAAGGCCGGCGCCAGAGGGATTGAGCCCCGCGCCCTCGGCACTGTCGAGTTCGTGGAAGGCTTCCGAGCCGCGACCCATGCTGCGGCTTCTGATCGTGGCGGTTTGGTAGAGGCGCTCATGCAGCCCGCTGTCGTGGCTCGGCAGGGTCTGCGGCGCTGCCTGGGTGGACACCGGCGTATCGAGCGAGAAGGGCACGAACTGATCCAGGATCTGTTCGCTGGGATGCAGGGCGGGAACGCGGGCCACCGAGGAGAAGGCCAGGGAGATCCAGCCGCCTCCGCTGATGCGGTAGCCAAGCTCAACGCGGTAGTCGCGGTCACTGAGGGGAACCGGCAGGTACCACTCGGTGGCATGGCTGTCGACGGGCACCTCTTGAAGGGTGTGGGGATGCACGCCTCCATTGCTGATGCCGGTCACATCGGCCACCCGCAGGCAAAGCTGGCTGGCACCATCCTTGAAGGCCCTTTGGCGATCCGTTTCTGAAATCTCCCAGAACACATAGGCCCACTGGGGATCACGGGGCAGGAACACCACCCGGGTCTCGTCGCGTAGGGCCGGCGGTGAGCTGTATTCCTGTTCAACACTGCTGAGGTCGGCCTGACGCTCGCCGATGGCGCTCATCAGTTCTTCCTTGGTTTTTCGGCTGTAGAGGGCCACGCCCAGTTCACTGGCCACCTGGCGCAGTTGGCGCAGGGTCATACGGGCCAATGAAGAGAGGGTCTGGGTCACGTCTCTACGGATTCCTTTTGGGATCAATGCCAATACTTTCCCCGATTCCCCAGTCTTTCGGCAGTCAGGGTCAGCATCCCGTGACTGCCTAAGGCGCATTGGCATTAAAAAGCGGCGGATGAACCGCCGCTGGTTGGTGGTGGCCGGTTTGGCGCTGAGGGATCAGCGCCCCAGGCTGCGGTAAGGAACCTTCGACAGGTAGTCGATGTCTGCGCTGCCGCTGGCGTTGGAGCCGCGCAGGGCGGGAAGCGTGCGCACCCAGGGCATGTAGTCCTGAGGGAAACCGCCGCGGCGCTGCAGGGAGCGCTCGGGCAGCTTGCGGGCCGTGCCGGTGTAGACGATCTGAGGGAACCCGAAGATGCCGCGGTAGTAGGCGTCGTAGCGGGGGCTCGTGATGTTGAAGGGGGTCTCGCCGAGGTCGCGGCTGCCCACCACGCGATTGCGGTGGTAGGGCACGGTGTCGTAACCGAAGGCGTTCAGATACTCCTCGCTGTCGAGGATGTCATCGACCATGCCCTTGACGCCACGGGTCATCAGCACGGCAGACCAGGCGATTTCTTCAGCCTTGCCATGGGTCTGGCGGCCCAGCAGCTTCTCCACCAGATGGCGGGCCACCTTGTAGTTGCTGTTGAGGGTGTAGAAGCTGCGGTTGAAGGTGTCCGACAGGCACAGGGAGCGAATGAAGTCCCGCACGGTGATCTGACCGTTGCGCAGCTGGGACTCGAGGGTGCGGTCGCGATCGACCTTGAAGGCGTGGAAGAAGATCTGGCGGTAAGCCGCTTCCATCACGAAGTTCTGGTCTTCGCGATCCATCGCCTTGTCCATGGACACGGCTTTGGGATCCTCGTCCGAGCCCGCGCGAAGGGGATCCACACGCGAGTTCTGCGTTGTGGGCGCGTACTTCAGGAGGGGGAGGGCCACTCGAACTTCGGCATCCGTCGTGGCTGATCGTAGAAGTGCGGTCAGGGCTGGATTCGTGCCGCCCTTTCAGGGCTCACAGTCCGTAACGTTCGCCGCCGCTGCGGCTCACCAGCCCAGCAGGGACAGGGCCGGTTCCGCGGATTCGCTCGTGGATCCCGCAGCGGAGGCGCCGGGGCGCTGCGAGGCCTCGGGTTCACATCGCGTTTCGATGCAGAAGGAGGCGTTGTTGGAGAGCCCCTCCACCGTGCTGCTGCGCACGCGCACATTCGGGCCGGCGAAGGCGAAACGCTCCCAAACGCTCATCGTTTCGTACTCGGTGCTCAGCAGCAGCCCGTTGCGATCATCCATGGAGAACACCGAGCTGGCAGGGGCTTTCTCGGCGTAGCCCAGATCGCGCAGCAGCAGACCTTCGCGGCCTCGTTCATCCGTAGGGATCAGCCCGATCACGCTTTCGCCTGTGTGATCTTCGCCGGCTTTATCCCAGGCCATCGAGGCGCTCCAGCGCACCCAACAGCCCCCCACGAGCCCGGCTGGATCCTGGCCGTGCAGATGGGCCAGCTCCAGGAGGCGCTGGTCGTCGGCGGCGAGTTCCTCCACCACGATCAGGGAACCGCCCGCTTCGGCGCGGCGATGCAGCAGGTGATGCACGCTGCGTTGGGAGCGCCAGCGGCCGCAGCTCAGCTGAAAAAAGCTCAGGGCATCGTCGAGGGGAAGGGTCACGGCGCCGCAGCAGATGCAGCGATGATCGCAAGCCGATGCGGCGGATGGCCTCGTGTTCACGGGAGCTGTTGCGGCCTTGGCGGGCGCCCTCTGCTGGACCCTCGCCAGTGGCCTGTGGAGGCGCCTGCCCACGGCTCTCTCCTCGGGGCAGCTCAACCTGCTCAAGAACCTGCTGGCGTTACTGACCCTTGCGCCCTGGTTGCGGCTGTCGGCTCTGGAGAGCCGCACGCTCGTGCTGCTCGCCCTGAGCGGTGTGGTCGGAATTGCCGCGGGGGACAGTCTTTACTTCGCAGCGCTGAGGCGTTTGGGTACCCGCCGCACCCTCACCCTTGATGCGGGAGGACCGGCGGTGACGGCCCTACTGGGACTCGTGGCCCTCTCAGAAGTGCCAACCATCCAGCAGTGGCTGGGCCTTGGCTTGATCACGTCGGCCCTGTGGCTGGTGGCGCTGCAGCGCTCTCCCGAGGGACAACGGGATCGTTGGGGGGTGTTGCTCGCTCTGGCGGCCCTGCTCTGCGGGAGTGTTGGTGCCCTGCTCGCTCGGGCTGCCCTGCGGGACGACGCCATTGAGCCCCTGGCGGCGGCGGCCTGGCGCCTGGCTGCTGCCAGTGCGGTGCTCCTGCCATTACTGCCTGGGCTTTGGGGGCGTTCCGGCGGCCCAAGGCCGGCCGGGGCGCGTTGGCCTTTGGCCATGGTTGCAACCCTGCTGGGCACCACCGCAGGGATCGCCCTGCAGCAAACCGCCCTGCAGCGCCTGCCCGGGGCGATGGCGGTGGCGCTGTTGGCCACGGCGCCTGTGATGGCGTTGCCCCTGGCGGCTCTCGAGGGTGACCGGCCTGGTTGGTGGGGTGTCGCTGCCGCGCTCCTGGCCCTACTGGGGGTCAGTTGTGTCGTGGCCTGAAATCCGAGCGGTCGGCGTCGGGGCTACGGAGGCGTTCGTCGGCCTGGCCCTGGCCCCAGAGCACCAAATCCTGAATGTCGAGCTGAAGGGCGGGTTTGCCGAACGACTCTCCGATCGACTCCAGCTGAAGGGCGGCTTTCCCCAGCTGCTCCACCAGCACTGGAATAAAGGTGGGGTCAACGGCCAGATTGGGCTGCCGCTCAGCCCAAGCCATCAGCTCTTCGCCCCGGGGCAGGCTTCCCACATCGCCGGAGGCTTGCTGAAGGCAGCGCAGGCTGTGGGCTAACAGCCTGAGATGGTGCCGCTCGAGCGCCGGGAGCAGGGTGCTCTCCAGCTCGCTGAGATCGGCTTCGCTCAACACGGCGTGAGCCGGAAGCCGCAGGCCTGGTTCCCATTCAGCAGCCAGTGGACCCGATCGACCTGGCAATCGGGAAAGGTTTGTCGGATCAGGGCCAGCTCCTGGTCGCAGACACAGGGGAATTGCTGAGCAATGGACATCACGGAGCAGTGGAACTCGCTGAGCACCCAGCTGTTGTGTTCGGGATCAGCGTTGAATTCGGCCACATAGCCCTCGCGCCTGCGCAGCTCCACCAGGCGCTCCAGGCGTTCCGGAACGGTGCCTGCACCGATCAGGTCGCGGTAATCACAGGCCTTCTCGAAGGCCTGCCGCTCGAGTAGCTGCTCCACGGTGCCGCTGGGCAGGCTGCTGGTCATGGAGCTCAGCAGGCCGAGTGCGAAGTGCTCGCTGCCGTTGGGGAACCGTGCGCGTCCGGCATTGGTGAGGCGCCAGCGATTGCTGGGGCGTCCCTGCCCCTCGCTGCTGGGACTGGCTTCCACCAGGCCCTCATCCTCCAGGGAGCGCAGATGGCGGCGCATGACCTGAACAGAGACCTGAAGGCTTTCGGACAACTGGGCGGCAGTGATCTCACCCTGACGGAGCATCAGGGTGAGGGCGGCTTCGCGGGTTGGGGCCTGGGCGGAGACGCTCATGTCCGAACTCTGTCAACCACACCATGCCACGCCCGGAAGGTGTCTGACGACTTGCGGGTTGCGGGCATCAGCAATGGCTCACCCCGATCGGCGCAGCCAACGCGCAACAATGACCATTCATGGTTGGCGGCCAGCTGCCCTATCGTTGACTTACGAAACAAGTTCGTTTCGTAAGTTGTCGTTGCTGGATCCCCGGTGATCTCAGCCGCCCTGCCTCGAGTCCACTCTGCGCCCCCGCTCTGCGCCCATGTCTGCAGCTCCCGCAACGCCAGCCGGTGACAGCCTCGAGGTGATCCGCAAGTTCGCTGAGACCTACGCGCAGCGCACCGGCACCTACTTCTGCAGCGATCCCAGCGTGACCGCTGTTGTGCTCGAGGGCCTCGCTCGTCACAAAGATGAGCTGGGTGGTGCCCTCTGCCCCTGCCGCCACTACGAAGACAAGGAAGCCGAGGTGGCCCAGGCCTTCTGGAACTGCCCTTGTGTGCCGATGCGGGAGCGCAAGGAGTGCCACTGCATGCTCTTCCTCACCGAAGACAACCCCTTCCGCGGCGAAAGCCAGACCATCTCGATGGAAGAGGTCAAAGCCCATACCTCCGCTTGAGGCCAGCTGATGAGTAACGCGCAGGCCGTTGGTGATCTGGTCAGTCAGCCGTACAAGTACGGCTTCGTCACTGACATCGAAACTGAAAAGATCGCCAAAGGCCTCAGTGAGGACGTGGTGCGTCTGATTTCAAGCAAGAAGGATGAACCCTCCTTCCTGCTGGATTTCCGTCTGAGGGCTTATAGGCAATGGCTGCAGATGCAAGAGCCCGATTGGGCCCGCCTTGGTTACCCGCAGATCGATTATCAAGACATCATTTATTACGCCGCTCCCAAGCGGCAGGAGAAAAAAGCAAGCCTCGATGAGGTTGATCCAAAGCTGCTGGAAACCTTCGATAAATTGGGGATTCCGCTGAGCGAGCAGAAACGCCTCTCCAATGTGGCTGTCGATGCTGTTTTCGACAGTGTTTCGATCGCCACGACCTACAAGGAGAAGCTTGCTGAGCATGGTGTCATCTTCTGCTCCATCAGTGAGGCGGTCAAGGAGCATCCGGAGCTGATTGAGCGTTATCTCGGCACCGTTGTTCCCAGTAACGACAATTACTTCTCGGCGTTGAATTCGGCTGTCTTCAGTGATGGCTCCTTTGTGTTTATCCCCAAGGGTGTGGAGTGCCCGATGGAGCTCTCCACCTATTTCAGGATCAATTCAGGCGATACAGGACAGTTTGAGCGCACCTTGATCGTTGCCGAGGAGGGCGCCTCTGTCAGTTATCTCGAGGGTTGCACAGCCCCCATGTTTGACACCAATCAGCTCCATGCTGCCGTGGTCGAACTGGTGGCTCTGGATGATGCCTCGATCAAATACTCCACCGTTCAGAACTGGTATGCGGGCGATGAGAACGGTGTGGGCGGCATTTACAACTTCGTGACCAAGCGCGGTCAGTGCCGAGGCGAGCGGAGCAAGATCAGTTGGACCCAGGTTGAAACGGGTTCTTCGATCACCTGGAAGTACCCCAGTTGCGTGCTCCAAGGCGCAGATTCGGTTGGCGAGTTCTACTCCGTAGCCCTCACCAACAACTGTCAGCAGGCCGATACCGGCACCAAGATGATTCACGTGGGTCCGAGAACCCGCTCCACCATCGTGAGCAAAGGCATTAGTGCCGGTCGCTCGGCCAACAGCTATCGCGGCCTGGTGCAGATCGGACCAAAAGCTGCGGGTGCCAAAAACTACAGCCAGTGTGATTCGATGCTCATTGGCGATCAGGCGGCGGCTAACACCTACCCCTACATCCGTTCTCAGCAGCCCCAGGCCGCTGTGGAACATGAGGCCAGCACCTGCCGCATCTCTGAAGATCAGCTCTTCTACCTCCAAAGCCGAGGGATCGGTTTTGAAGAGGCTGTTTCGATGATGGTCAGCGGCTTCTGCCGCGATGTGTTCAATCAATTGCCGATGGAGTTCGCCGCTGAAGCGGACAAGCTCCTGGCCCTCAAGCTGGAAGGTTCCGTCGGCTAACGGCGGTTGGCTGATTCAGCCCCTTTGTTCTCTGTTTTCCTTCGCTCCCCTTCCTCAACGTGATTCGCCCAGACGCCCCAGTGCTGCTTGAGATCCGTGATCTCCATGCCCGGGTCGAGGACAAGGAAATCCTCAAGGGTGTGAATCTCACCATCCGCGCCGGTGAGGTGCACGCGGTGATGGGTCGCAATGGCAGCGGCAAGAGCACCCTGTCCAAGGTGCTGGCGGGGCATCCCGCTTACACGGTGACCGGCGGCTCGGTTCACTACCGGGGTGAGAACCTGCTGGACCTTGACCCGGAGAAGCGCGCGCGAATCGGGGTGTTTCTCGGTTTTCAATACCCCGTGGAGATTCCTGGTGTGAGCAATCTGGAGTTTCTGCGGGTCGCGACCAACGCTCGCCGCACGGAACAGGGCCATGAGGAGCTCGACACGTTCGCCTTCGAAGATCTGGTGCGCGAGCGCTTGAAGGTGGTGCAAATGGACCCGGCCTTCTTGGATCGCTCGGTGAATGAAGGCTTCAGCGGTGGTGAGAAAAAGCGCAACGAGATCCTGCAGATGGCCCTGCTGGAGCCGCTCGTGGCGATCCTCGATGAAACGGATTCCGGCCTGGATATCGATGCGCTGCGCATTGTTGCCGCGGGTGTGAACCAGCTGGCCACAGCCGAGAACGCCACCCTGTTGATCACTCACTACCAGCGCCTGCTGGATGCGATCACCCCCGATTACGTGCATGTGATGGCGGCGGGCCGGATTCTGCGCACCGGTGGTAAGGAGCTGGCGCTGGAGCTCGAGGAGCGCGGTTACGACTGGGTGGATCAGGAGTTGGCCGCCTTGGCAGGGGAGGTGGCCTGATGACCGCCAGCCTCAGCGCCCCCACCAGCCGTGCGGCCTGGCTGGAGCGATGGCTGAGCCAGTTGCCGGAGCCCAGCGGTCCGTTGGCAGCTGTGCAGCAGCGTGGGCGTCAGGCCTTGTCCCAGCTGCCTGTGCCCTCCTCCCGCGTGGAGGAGTGGCGCTTCACCGATCTGGCCTTGCTGCAGGATCTGCCGCTGACCCAAGCGGCGGGAACCTCAGCGACGGCGGCAGCGAGCAGCGATGCCGTTGGCCTGTGCCTGCAGCTCGATGGCAGCACCGATCCTCTGGCCGGGGTTGCCTTGCCTGCTGGGGTGCAGCTCCTTTCGGAGTCCGAGCTGGCTCAAGGCTTGGGTCACACCCTGGCCGCCACCGGCTGCCACGACCATTGGCCCGTGGAGTTGAACCATGCCTCTGCCGGGCGGGTTCTGGCGTTGCGCGTGTCCAGTCGCTGCAAGCTCAGGCTGGAATTGCACAGCTCAGTAAGCACCGGCCTGTTGCCGTTGCGGGTGTTGCTGGTTCTTGAGGAAAAGGCTGAGCTGGAGCTTTGCCAGAAGCTGGAGGCGCACGGATCCGGGCTCACCAGCCTCGTGCTGGAGGCACATTTGGCCCGGGGTGCTCGCCTGGATCACGGTTTGGTGGCGAGTGGATGCTCCGATGCGGCCCTGCTGGCTCATCTGGCGATTGAGCAGGAGCCGGAGAGTCACGTTGCTCTCACCAGCGTCACGGCGGGCTGGGGGCTGGCCCGGCTCGAGCCACGCTTGGTGCAGGTGGATGGCCAGGCCACATCCACCCTGCGGGGTTTGCAATTGGTGGGCGGCCGGCAGATTGCCGACACCCACAGTCATGTGCTGTTCGCGGGCCCGGAAGGGCAGCTTGATCAGCTGCACAAAGCTGTTGCCGCCGGTCAGGGTCGCAGCGTGTTTAACGGTGCAGTGCAGGTGCCCCGGGCGGCTCAGCGCACCAATGCAGCGCAGCTCAGCCGCAATCTGCTGTTGTCGGATCGCGCCCGCATCGACACCAAGCCCGAGCTGGAGATCGTCGCTGACGATGTGAAGTGCGCCCACGGCGCCACCGTGAGCAGCTTGCAGACCGATGAGCTCTTCTACCTGCAGAGCCGTGGGATCGACGCTGAGCAGGCTTCGGGTCTGCTCAAGCGGGCCTTCTGCGAAGAGGTGCTGAGGGATCTGCCGGCTGTTGCTCGCCGCTGGTGCCCGATTGAGCAGTGGCAACTGGAGGACGCATGAGCAGCGCTGCCCCCGTGGCCGTGGTGGATCTGGCGGCCCAGACCCGCCCTGACTTCCCGTTGTTGGCGCAAACCGCCTGCCTCGGGCAGCCGCTGATCTACCTCGATCACGCCGCCACCAGCCAGAAGCCTCGCCAGGTGCTGTCTGCTCTGCAGCACTATTACGACCACGACAACGCCAACGTGCATCGCGGTGCCCATCAGCTGAGCGCCCGAGCCACCGAAGGCTTTGAAGGGGCCCGGGCCAAGGCGGCCGTGTTTGTTGGGGCCTCGAGCCCCAACGAGATCGTGTTTACCCGCAATGCCAGCGAGGCCATCAATTTGGTGGCCCGCACCTGGGGGGAAGCGAACCTGCGCCCTGGCGATGAGGTGCTGCTCACGGTGATGGAGCACCACAGCAACCTGGTGCCCTGGCAGTTGCTCTCCGACCGCACCGGCTGCGTGCTGCGCCATGCCGGCCTCACCGACAGTGGGGAGCTGGATCTCGACGATCTGAGCAGCAAGATCACTGAGCGCACCCGCCTGGTGAGCCTGGTGCAGGTGAGCAACACCCTCGGCTGCCTCAACCCGATCGCAGCCGTGGCCGAGTTGGCCCATGCAGCCGGTGCTCTGCTGCTGGTGGACGCCTGCCAAAGCCTCCCCCATCTGCCGGTGAACGTGAAGCAGCTGGGGGCCGATTTCCTGGTGGGCAGCTCCCATAAGCTCTGCGGACCCACCGG
>Ga0194129_10001253_pt1 | contig 42782 bp, 35 predicted proteins | sample TA2KigCa35mmetaG_FD_150862 | JGI IMG/M metagenome (GOLD analysis project Ga0194129, IMG submission 150862) | Freshwater microbial communities from Lake Tanganyika, Tanzania - TA2015038 Kigoma Deep Cast 35m | ecosystem: Environmental > Aquatic > Freshwater > Lake | place: Tanzania: Lake...
TTTGCGGCCGAGTCGGCGTTCTGCCCATCGGCCCCTTTGCCGGCACAGGCCCCAGATCGGCGTTGGCCGCAATCACCCGCAGCGTGCTGTCGATGCCCAGGCACCACGGCAATCCAATCGCGTCCAGCTCCTGCCGGAACTGCGTCACGGTGCCGTAGGCACTGTCGGCCAACACCGGCCCGGAGAATCCTTCCGATCGTGCTCGCCCGATCATTTCCAGGGCAATCTGCCACTTCGGACGATAGCCAATCTCGGCGGGAACGCCGGCTTTTTTCATCCGTTTGGCATCCGTCGTCCACGCCTCCGGCAGGTACAGTTCGGCACCGATGCACAGCACGCTCTTCTCGACCTGGAATTGAAGCGTGACGGCGATCTGGCAGTTGCCCACCTTGCCGAGCGTGCCGCTGTACTGCCGGGCCACGCCCACCGAGTGCTTGCCCTGCTTGACGAAGCCCGTGTCATCGATGATCAGCACGCCTTCCGTGCCGAAGATGCGGCCGATACGCCGCCACATGTTTTCCTGAACCAGCGAGTCCTCCCAGTTGCTCTGGTTGATGAACTGCTGGAGTGCCTGGACGTAGTCCTTCTCCGGCGAATCAATCGCGGCGAGTCGACCCGCCATCGGCTCGATGCTCTTGCGATCGCCGTCGAGCAAGAGCCCGCGGAGATAGGTCGAGCACCAGTGTTTCCGCTCACTGCGTCCGATGCCGGCGGCGACGTCCTCGACGAACGCCCGCATCTCGTTCTTCAGTTTGTGAAGCTTCCGTGCATTCATGGCCGGAAGCATGACGACAAAACTCATCTGGCTCAAGATCAGCTAACGTTGTAGTATTAGAACAGCTGCCGAAAACCCTCGGCGATCGTCCACTCCGCGGACGAGCCGTCGGGATCGGCGGCCCACTCCCGCCACTTGTTGACGTCGTCGCCGAGATCGCGGCCACTGACGTGCTTGAGCGCGCCGACGGCGCGATACTGCACGGCCGGATCAGGATCCTCCAGCGCCCTGGCCAGCACCGGCACGGCCGACTTGTCGCCCAACTCACCCAACTCCCGCAGCGCCCGCAAGCGGACGTCGATCTCGGAGTCGGCCCGATAGCGGGCGGCGAGCAGTTCGACGGCCTCGCTGCCGCCACGCTTCCGCCAGGCGGAACAGGCCGCCATCCGCACCCGATCGTCCGGATCCTCGAGCGCTCCGCGACAGATCGCCGCCGCCGCCGCCGTGTCGAAATCGGCAGCCACGTCGAGGATCCCGCAGCGGACGCGGGGATCGTGCTCGGCGAGGATCCGCTCCGCGAGCAGCCGCGTGAACGCATCCTGTTCAGCCGAGGAGCCGGCTTTCACGCGGCTGGCGTCGGCGGTGATCTCCTCCAGCCGCTGGTCGGCGGTGGGGCCGTATTTCTTCTGTTCGGCGATCGTCTTCGGGCTGGCCGTCAGTCGCTGCCAGCTCGTGCAGCCGCCCGTCAGGCCGAGGCACGCCACCACGGCCCACACGACCCGACGGCTTGCGGACGCGTCCTTCAAATCCATCTCGACCGGCCTCCGAGGGGCGTGGGAGACTAGCGGCGTCCGGGCGGCCGGAGAAGCCCAACCGGAGATGCCCAGCCGGACCGTGCTCGGGCCCCGGCAGCGGCGGTGGAGACGCATCCGGCGGCGAGCCGGCGCACCGGAGAGGTTCCATGCCCAGACGCTGCATCCTGCCCGCGTGCCTGCTGCTTGCAGGCTGGGCGGCCGCGTCCTGTGGCCAGGATCACGGCGCCGTGCCGGCGGACCGTGAGTCGATCGAACTCCGCGCCGCCGGCACGCCGCCCACCGTCGAGGCTGCGGTCGTCGCGGAAGCCGTCGACGGCGGGATGCTCCTCGAACTCGACGATGGCCGCTACCTGCTGGCGCATCCTGGCGACGTGATCTCGCGTCGCCCTCTGCCCGAGGCGGCCACCGCGGAGACACCCCGGCAGCTCGGCGAACGCGTCCTCGCCGAACTCCCCCCCGGCTTCGAACTGCTTCTCACCCGCCACTACGTCGTCTGCTACGAAACCTCACGCGACTATGCGAAGTGGTGTGCGGCCTTGTTCGAACGCTTGCACGAGGTGTTTCTCAACTTCTGGTCCCGGGCGGGCATCGAACTGACACCTCCTCCACGGCCGCTCGTCGTGGTGATCTTCTCCGACAAGGCCGCCTACGAGGCGCACGCGTCGCGGGATCTCGGGGCAGCCGCCGATCGCGTGGTCGGCTACTACAACCTGATGTCCAACCGCGTGACCACCTTCGACCTCACCGAGACCGATGGTCTGACCGGCACCGGGGCGGGCTCCGCGGGCACGGCGAACCAGATCATGGCGAGTCCCGCGGCTGCCGGGCTGGTGGCGACGCTCGTGCACGAGGCTGCCCACCAGATGGCCTTCAACTCCGGTCTGCATCGGCGGCTCGCACCGGTGCCGCTGTGGGTCAGCGAGGGCATCGCCATCTACTTCGAGACTCCCGACCTGGCTGCGAGCGGCGGCTGGCGGGGCATCGGCCCGCCGAACCGCCCGCGGCTCGACCACTTTCTCGCCCACCATCGGCACGGCGACCTCGTCGCGATCATCAGCGACGACGATCGCTTCCGCGCGGTGGAGTCGCCTCTCGACGCCTACGCCGGAGCGTGGGCCCTCACCCGGTACCTCGTGGAGGCGAAGAAGACGAAGTTCATCGATTATCTCCGCCGGCAGTCGCTGAAGCAGCCGCTCGCGGACGACTCTTCCACGGCACGACTGCGTGAGTTCGAGGCAGCCTTCGGGGCGTCCGCCGAGGCCGTCGAGCAGGAGGTCGTGAAGGCCGCCGCGCGACTGCAGACCAGCCTGCGCGGACGCTGAAACCCGGCAATTGCTACATTGCTGCGGTTCCCGAACCTCGTGTTTGATCCCCGTATCCCAAGGAGCGATCGCATGACGCACGATCCCGTTGCCGGGCGGATCTCCCGCCGCGGCGTCCTCGGCGGTTCTCTGGCCGCGACGGCGGTGGCGGCTTTTCCCGCTGGCGTTTTTGCGGGCGGCGGCGACCGAATCCGCGTGGGCCTCGTCGGCTGCGGTGGCCGCGGCGTGGGAGCGGCCCTGCACGCGGCCCTGGCCGGGCCTGATGTCGAGGTGGCGGCCATCGGCGACCTGTTTGCCGACCAAGTGTCCCTGGCCGCGGACTCGATCGCGTCCGCCGGTCGCCGGCATGGGGCGCCCTTGCTGACGTTCCTCGGTCCACAGGCCGCGGCGCAGGTGATCGCCGCCGACGTCGATCTCGTGATCCTCGCCACGCCGCCGCATCTCCGACCGAGCCATGCGGCGCTGGCGATCCGCGCGGGGCGGCACGTGTTCTGCGAACCTCCCGTGGCAGTCGATGCGGCCGGCGCGCTGGCGATGCTCGCGGTCGCCGCCGAGGCCCGGGCCCGCGGCCTCACCGCGGCATGCGGCCTCCACTCGCGACACCACGCCCCGACGGCCGCCGCGATCGCGCGCATCCACGACGGCCGCATCGGCCGTGTGACGCGGGGAGTCGCCGTGGCGGAGCTGGGCCTGCCCTGGCGACGGCCGCGGCTGGCCGGTTGGACCGACGCGGAACACGAGCAGCGAAACTGGATCGACGTCCCGAGGCTTTCCGGGGGACCGCTGGTGGAGCATCACGTGCATGCCATCGACCGGGTGCTCTGGGCCTTTGGCGACCTGCCTCCAGAGTCGGTCACGCCGCTCTTCCACACGGAGTTGCTGCCGACCCCTGCCGAGCGGTCGCCGGCCGTCGCCGTCACTTACCGGTTTGCCGACGGCCGCACGCTCGTGGCGGGCATCGCACGGCGCGAGGGGATCGAGACGCGCGTGGAGGAAACCGTCTATGGAACTCGAGGGGACGCCGATCTCCGGGCCGCGCTGGTTTCGGCACCGGGCAGGGACGGCGGTTCGCCGTACGAGTCCTGCATGCGAGCGGTGATCGAGGGCATCCGCCGGGGCAGTCCGCTTGGCGACCTCGAATCCGGCTGCCGGAGCACCATGGCGGCGATTCTCGGCAGGGACGCGGCCACGGCCGGGGTGCCGCTGGGGTGGAACGACGTCAGGACTGCAGGTTCCGGGGGCCAGGCCATACAGCCCCTACAATCGGCAAGGGTGTGATTCCGGCCGTGGCCCCCGCCCGATAAGCCCGTTCGGTACCCCGGGGGCGATGGCGTCGCCGGTGTCGGGCCGGGGCGGGAGGACGTTGGGCATGGCGACCACGAATCAGACGATCTACCGGCTGTACATCGCGCTGATCGTGTTCGTCGTGCTGACCTTCATCCTGGCGATCGCGACGTATCTCTTCTATTCGCGGTATGCGGCAGAAGCCGCGGCCGCCAAGGAGGCCCGCGACGCCCTGTCGCAGAAGCAGGGGGAACTCGGCCAGGAGAAGGAAAAGTCCGAGAAGCTGCAGGCCATCATCACCGACGACGCCAGTGCCAGCCTCGAGACGCTCCAGGCGGACCTGTCGTCCTTCTACGAGAAGGACTTCAACGCCATCCACAAGGGCACCGACGACACGCGGAACTACGCCCGGCTGGTCCTCGAAATCCGGAACGCGATTCGCGACACGAACACCCGGGCGGAGAACGCGGAGAAGAACGAGAAGGCAGCCAACGAGCGGGCCGACACGGACATCGCTGCGGCCCGGGCGGCCCAGGAGGGGGCCGAGCAGGCGAAGGCGAGCGCCGAGGCCGAGCGGGACACGAACCGCGAGAAATGGGACGAGGACTGGAAGAAGCACGAGGCGGAACTCGCGGCCCGGCTGACCGAGCGGGAGCAGGCCGACGCCCGGGCCAAGCGGCTCGAAACGCTGATCGGCCGGATCCGCGGCGCGGAGACCGACATCGCCGTCGAGCGCCGGTCCGATTTCCGCGCCAAGGAGACCGCGGAAGAGCAGCTCGAAATGCTGCTCGATGCGCTGCGGTCGACCGCGGGCAAGCTCCGAGAGCGAAACCGCCTCGTGGAGAGTCTGCGGGCCGCGGAGCAGCCCGAGCATGTCGTTGACCAGGTCGACGGCCGGATCGTCGACGTCGACACCGACGGCCGCATGGCGACCATCCTGTTTCCGACCACGAACAGGATTCGGGACGGGATGGTGTTCATGGTGTTCCAGGGAGGCGTGCCCGACCCGCAGGTGGCCGATCGGAAGGGGCTCGCCCAGGTGGTGGGGGTCGAAGGCCCGCTCGTGCGAGTCCGCCTCCGCGACGAGGAAATCGCCGATCCGATCAGCCCGGGTGACTGGGTGTCGAGCCAACTCTGGGACTCCGCCGAGGCGCCGGAGGTGGTCGTGATCGGATTCGTCGATCTCAACCGGGACGGGATCGAGGATCGGCGGGTGCTGGAAGACCTGCTGCGCAGCGTGGGCTCGAGGATCGACGTCACGGTGAAGCCGACGACCACGCTGGTCGTGGATGCCGGCACGCCTTCTTCGGCGGCGACCGCAGCGGCGCGGGAAGATCTGCCCCGGATCGAGTCGCAGCGGAGGAAGGAACTCGAGCAGGCGCGGACCTACGGGCATCGGGTGATCGGGATCGACGAAGCCCTTCGGCTGCTCGGGGCCGAGACCGAGACGGCCGGCGGCCGCTGACCGACGACCGCCCCAGCCCTGGCCGGCCACCTGCGGGCGTGGCATACTCTGCCGTCTTTCCCCTCCCTCCGCAGGACATCGGTATCCCATGCCTCACCCGTCGCCGGCCGGCCATCGGCCCGGCATGCTGGCCGCCGGCATGCTCATGTGTGTCGCTCTGTTCGTTGCTCCCGCCGCTTGCAACGCAGAGCAAGGCACGCCCATCTTCGACGGCACGTCGCTGGCCGGCTGGGAAGGCAGGCCGGATTTCTGGAGAGTCGAAGACGGCGCCATCGTCGGCGAGACAACAGCCGAGAAGCCGACCAAGGGCAACACGTTTCTGATCTGGCGGCAGGGGCTCGTCGATGACTTCGAACTCACGCTGCAGTACCGGATCACGGGCACGCCGGCCGCCAACAGCGGCATCCAGTACCGGAGCCGCGACCTGGGCGACTCCGTCGTCGGCGGCTACCAGGCCGACTTCGAAGCCGGCCCGACCTACTCGGGCATCGTCTACGAGGAGCGGGGCCGCGGCATCCTCTGCCAGCGCGGCCAGCGGGCCACGATCGCCGCCGACGGCGGGAAGCACGCCGGCGAACCGATCGGTGACACCGCCGAACTCCAGAAGACGATCCGGCCTGACGACTGGAACGACTACCGGATCGTGGCCCGCGGGCCGCTGCTCCAGCACTTCATCAACGGGCGGCTGATGTCCGAGGTGCTCGACGAGCAGGCCGACAAGCGGTCGCTGCAGGGCATCCTCGCCCTGCAACTCCATGCCGGGCCGCCGATGAAGGTGGAGTTCAAGGACATCCGGCTGAAGAGGCTGAAGCTGGCGGATGGTCGCAGGAAGCTCGTGCTGGTGGCGGGCAAGCCGAGCCACGGCCGGGGTGAGCACGAGCACCGGGCCGGCGTGATGCTCGCGGAGAAGTGTCTCGACGCGCACTTCGGCGGCGAGCCGCTGCCCCGGCTGGTGACCGAAACCTACACCGGCGGCTGGCCCGCAGACCCCACTGCCTTCGACAACGCCGACGCCATCTTCTTCTTCGCCGACGGCGGCGACGGCCACCCGGTGCTGCAGAGCAACCGGCTGGCGCAGGTCGACGCGCTGGCCAGGCGGGGCGTGGGCATCGCCTGCCTCCACTACGCCGTGGAGGTGCCGAAGGAAAACGGCGGTCCCGAGTTTCTCGAGTGGCTGGGCGGGTATTTCGAGCCGCACTGGTCGGTGAACCCGCACTGGACGCTCGCGGACACGCAGCTCGCCGAGGGCCATCCGATCGTCCGCGGCGTGAAGCCCTTCGTGACCAACGACGAGTGGTACTACCACATGCGGTTCCGCGATCCGCCGGAGGGGCTGACGCTGATCCTCACGGCCGTGCCGCCCGACGACACCCGCCAGCGGCCGGACGGACCGCACAGCAACAATCCGACGGTCCGCAACGGGAAAGGTGGCCGCGAGGCGCTCGCGTGGGCCTACGAGCGACCCGCGGGTGGCCGCGGCTTCGGCTGCACGGGAGCCCACTTCCACCGCAACTGGGCCAACGACGACTTTCGCACGATGATGCTCAACGCACTCGCCTGGACGGCCGGCCTCGACGTGCCGGAGGGGGGCATCACCTCGAGCGTGTCGGCCGAAGAGGTCGCGGCGAACCTGGATCCGAAATAGGTTTCGGAACCGATCGATTCACCCGCCCACGAAGGAGGCAGGCGTTGCCCACGATCACGGTCGAAGGAACAGGGGCGTTCGAGGTACCTGCCGGCAAACGTCTGGTGAACGCGCTCGCCCACGAGTGCGGCACGGACCAGCTCCACGCCTGCGGTGGCGTGGCCCGCTGCACGACCTGCCGGGTCGAGTTCGTGGCCGGGGAGCCGGCGCGGATGACCCAGGCCGAGAAGGACGTGCTCGCGGCCAAGGGCGTGACGACCCCGGGCGTGCGGCTCTCGTGCCAGATCGCGTGCGACGCCGACATGACGGTCCGGCTGATCAGCCGCTTCGAGGGCTCGGGCCGCAAGGACTGCGGCCACCGCTGCGGCGACGCGATCGAGCCGCCGCCGCAGTGGGGATAGGGCGACTCGATCACCCGTGCCCCTGCCACATCCGGATGGCAGGTTCGCGGAAAGGTCGCCGGCCTTGCAGAGGAGCGCGGGTTTTCAACCCGCGGTGCAGTCGGCACAGGTTGGAAACCTGTGCTACTCCCCCGACCGGCCTCCCTGCACCTCTCCTACCGCGAGGCGTTGGCCGTCCGCGCTCACCGACCCGCACTCAGCGCGGGGTTGCCCGTGCCCCGCGAGCCGGCGTATGCCGCCAAGCGCAGCCAGGATGGCGAAGCGCCGGCGGCATCCGAGTGAACGAAGGGCAGGATGCCCTGAGTGAACGTCCGGCGACGGGGCACGGGCAGCCCCGCGCCACCCGAACGGCCCGCGTCACTTCGCGCCTGCCACGCCGAACAGCCGCTCGACGATCCCGGCGACGTCCGTCATCGCGAGCGACTCCGCGGCGGTGATGTCGGGCCGCGACGCGATCAGGATCGTCTCGTGCGGATTCGCGGGATCGACTGCGCCGTGGGAGCCCTTCACGAGCGCCGGGTCGAGCGGGATCGCGATCTGCGGCAGCCGCGTGCGGTCGAGGTGGAGCTCCAGCGGGTCGTAGCCGGGCTTGCGGTGGATGTCGATCGTCCGGGCGAAGGTCGGCGCACGCGCCTCGTCGAGCCAGGAGAAGTAGGTCTGCCAGGAGTCGAGCGTGCTCTCGATGAAGAGGTCGCCGCAGCGGTTCATGGAGCGTGGCTGGCCCGGGGCCACCAGTCCGGCCGTCACGAGTTCCTCCCCCCGGAGCACCCGGCCCACCCCTGCCCTGCCCCGGAAGAGATCGGCCACCGACACCGCATCGGCCGGATCGCGCAGGAACACGTGGCCGATCTGGTGGTCGGCGAGCGTCCACGCCCGGCTGCCCGTCAGGTCGAGGATCTCGCCGTCGGACGTCTCGCGCACCGCCAGCAAGCCAGCCTCCCGCAGGATGCGATTGGGATGCACCGCATGCGACACCGGTCGGATCCTGTATTCGCCGGCCACGAGGACGACGAGGTCGTCGCGGCCCACGAGTGCGCCGAAATCGTCGAGCAGCGTGCCGATCTCGGCGTCGAGTTCGCCGCAGGCTGCGTGGGCCTGGGGACTGTCGGGACCGGTGCGTTGCGCGGCATAGTCGAGGTGCGGCAGATAGACGAAGGCCAGGTCCGGCGGCGCGGGACGCGACGCCTCGACGAAGCTCCGGGCGATCCACCGCGACGACTCGATGCCGGCGGCCGGCCCCCAGAACTTGTGGAGCGGAAACTCTCCGAGCGTCTCGCGCAGCCCGGCGTAGAGCGACTCCGGATTCGTGTGGCACCACATCGTCTCGGTGCCGTCGGCGTTGTGCCTGGGCGCGGGCAGGCAGACGAGGTCCGCGGTCGCATGCTTCGACTGGAGCAGGAACCAGGCCGCCGTGCGGGCCTGGGGGCGGGCCGCCTTGAGCCGGTCCCAGAGCCGCGGCGCGCGGTGGACCGAGTCCGGACTGATCCACATCTCGAGGTGCTCGGAGCCGCGGTCGAACAAGCCGTTGGCGACGACCCCATGCGCGGCAGGCCCGGTTCCGGTGGTGAGCGCGGCCTGCACCGGACAGGTGACCGCGGGGAAGCCCGGGGCGAGCGGCACCGCGCGGCCGGCGGCGGCGAGGCCGGCGAGCACGGGCATCCGCGGCAGGTCCTCGGCCCGCAGGCCCGGAATCGAGAGCAGGAGCACGTGCGGACCGTGGGGCGTGGTCATGCGGCGGACGCTCCGGCGAGGAGGGGGGCGAGAATCATGGCCGAGTCCCGGGCCGTCTCCAGCCAGCGGTGCGACTGCCGGGGCAGTTCGACGTGCAGGGGCCCGTCGTAGCCGGCGGCAGCGAGAGCGGCGACCGCCGCGGCGAGGTCGACCTCCCCGGAGCCCAGCGGCAGGTGCTCATGACGGCAGGCGCGCATGTCGTCGACGTGCACGTTGGCGATCAGCCCTCGCCACGGCACGAGGTGATCGGCGTAGGGCCGCTCGCCCATGCACTCCAGATGCCCGACGTCCACCGTCAGCCGCAGCCGTTCCGGCCGGCCCAGCCTGTCGACGATGGCCGCCGCCCGTGCGAGCGTGTCGATCACCATCCCGGGTTCGGGTTCGAGGGCGACCGTCACACCCCGGACGGTGGCATGGTCGACGATCGTCGCCAGACCTTCGGCGACGCGATCGCAGCAGGTCTCGACGGGCGCACGGTCGCGGCCGATCCCCGACCAGAGCGACACGCACGGTGCCCCGAGGGCGGCTGCGACGTCGATCGCCCGACGGCTGAAGTCGATCCGTCGGGCCCGGGCCGAGGCATCGGCCGTGACGAGCGTGGGTTCGTGCTTCACGGCGGGATCGAGGAGGTGGCGGGCTCCGGTTTCGACCACGCATCCGAGCCCCGCCGCCTCGAGGGCGCGCCGCCACCTGGCGACGCGGGCGGCTACGTCGGCCGCGAAGGGGTCGATCGTGTGGTGATCCAGCGTGATCGCCAGCGACGCATAGCCCAGGTCGCGGAGCTGCGGCACCGCGACGAGCGGGTCGACATCGGCGATCGAGTTGGTGCTGAAGCCGAGCCGCATGACACATCAGGTGGGGGACACGAGCCGGCGGCCGAGCAGGAACCAGGCGACGAGCGTGATCACGACGAGCGCCCAGCGCTCGCCGCAGGCCGCCAGCACGAGCACCGCGTCGAGCGTGATCAGCGACATGATCGCATTCCCCACCGCGGCCCGCACGCGGCCCGCGGCCGGATCGGCGACGGCCTGCGCCACCCGCACCAGGATCGACGCCGCCAGCAGGCCCCAGCAGGCGAGCCAGGTCGTCGCCGGCAGCGACGCCGTGCGAACGATCCCCTCCAGCAGCGTGGGGCCCCAGACGTACCCCGCAGTCACGGCGAGCCCGACGGCCATCGCGGCGCCGCCGGCGGCCACCGCCGCCCGCCGGCTGCGCGTCGCCTCGTCGCGGGCCACGAGCGTGATCCCTGCCACGTAGATCGCCATCCCGGCCGGGATCGCCCACTGCCAGGGAGCGGCCGGCCCGCCTGCCGCGGTCATGCCGAGGATCCAGTTGAGCGCCCGGCAGGCACCCATCACCACCGGCCCGGCCGGCGTGGCCTTTGCATGCCGGTCATAGAGCCAGATCGCGACGGTCATCGCGGCGCCGACGAGGGCCGGCCAGGGGCTCTGCGCCGCCAGCGCCGCCCCGCACGCCGCCGCCGCACCGATCGCCATCAGCACGCTGCCGGCCAGCGCGGCGAACCGAGGGTCGATCGCACCACTCGGCAGAGGCCGCTCGGGCCGCTCTGCCCGATCGAGGGCCAGGTCGCAGACGTCGTTCAGCACCACCCCCGCGGCATAGAAGGCGATCGACGCCAGCACGGCGAGCCCGCAGCTCGCGGGCGGCCAGTCGATGGTCGTGAGCCGCGACACGACCAGAAACCCTGCGAGCGAGTCGGCCGCCGCCGTGGCCAGGTTCGGCAGCCGCACGAGCCGCAGCCACGCCAGCATGTCAGACGAGCTCCACACCGGCCGCCGCCGCCACGGCGAGCAGGTGGGCGCGGGCCGCGCAGGCCGCGTCGTCGGGGCGATCCCGATACGGGTAGAGCTCGACCGTCACCCAGAGGTCCGGCGTGTGGGCGGCGATGGCCCGGAGCGTGGCCGCGAAGTCGATCGCCCCCTCGCCGGGCACGAGGTGGTGATGCACGCGGGTGGCCGCGATGTCTTCGACGTGATAGTGCCGCGTGTGGGCCTTCATCCGGGGCACCCACTCGGCGGGATCCTCGCCCACACAGTAGGCGTGGCCAACGTCGAAGTTGAGGCCGAGCGCCGGATGGTTCACCCGCCCGGCGAACTCGAGGTACTGGCCGAAGGTCTCGATCAACAGGCCCGGCTCCGGCTCGATCAGGAGCCCGATCCCGCAGTCGGCGGCCACGTCGAGGGCGGGCATGATCTCGTCGTAGAAGATGCCGGCGGCCTGCTCACGGGTCTGCCCCGGCTGGATCTCGCCCCCCGGCTCGGTGGAGATGTGGCTGGCCCCGAGTTCGGCGGCGAGCCGCAAGGCCCGCTTCGTGTGCTCGCGGCGGATGGCCCGGTAGTGCGGGTCGGGGTCGGTCCACCCCGGATGCCAGTAGGGCTGCCGCGGATCGGCGATTGCATTCATCATGAACGCGTTGATGTTCGACACGACGAGGCCGCTGGTCCGCAGCGCCCGCCGGATCGACTCCTTCTGCACCTCGAGCAGCCCGGCCGGCCAGGCATGCGGCACGTCGGCGAGCAGTTCGATGCCGCCGTAGCCGAAGCCGGCGATCCGCTCGATCGCCTGCTCGACCGGCGCGTCGAGATACGCATTGGAACTGAACGCGAGGCGAAGCGGCATGCACGGAGATCCCTTGAACTTCTGCTCCAAGACTATAGCCGGCACCGGCCCACCGCGGACGGCAACAGCCCGGCGGAGGCACGCGCAGGAGGCGGGGAGCTTTGGGCCCCGCAAGCCCCGCTCGGTTCCGTCGGGTCGGTGAACTCACAAAGCCCCCCGGCGACGAGCATGTCCTCCGCCGGGCTGCGGCGCACCCTCACGGCCAGAGAATCACCCGCGTCTCCACCCAACGGGGCCGCACCGGCAGCCGCTCGAGTTCGGTGTAGACCATGGCGGAGGGATTCACCTCCCGCGATTCCATCTCGGCCACGTGTCGGGCCACCGCGGCGCAGCGGCCGATCCACGGCAGGCCGCCGCACCAGACGACGCCGAGCCCGGCCACGACCGCGGCGAGGCGCAGCGGGCCGCCGGGACTCACGGCTCCACTCCCTTCCGGAAGAGCCAGCCGAAGGTGAGGCTCGCCATCGCCAGCGAGAGGGCCAGATTGAGGCACTGGCCGCCGACATAGAGCGCCAGCGGCCGGCCGCTGGCGAGAACCGGGGCGAGTTCGCGGAAGTTCGTCTCCAGCCCCATGCACACGAAGCCGGCGCAGAACAGCCAACCCCGCAGCCGCGACGTGAATCCGGTGGTCGAGCCGTCGATCCAGAGGGCGAACTCGGGCGACCGGCTGAACAGCCACGAACAGACGAGCGAAGCCGCGAGAAACCCGAGGATGAACCGGGGGAACCGCCCCCACGCCTCGGCCAGGAGCGAGTCCCGCCGCGGGCCCGTCGCGCGGTCCACCCAGCCGGCCCAGTAGACCGCGACCGCGAAGGCGATGATTCCGATCATCGAGTTCTGGATCATCTTCACGGTGGCGGCCACCTCGCCAGCCTCCTTGCCGAGCGACTCCCCGGCCGCAACGACGGCGCCGGTGGCGTCGATCGTGCCCCCGATCCAGGCGCCCCCCACGACCGGGTCGAGCCCCAGCCACTCGATGACCGGCGGCATCGCGACCATCATGATCACGGTGAAGAACAGCGACAGCCCGATGGCCAGCGACAGCTCCTCCTTCCGGGCCCGGCAGGCGGCTCCGGTGGCGATGGCCGCCGACACGCCGCAGACCGACATGTCGGCCGACACCACCATGCAGAGCGCCTTCGATGGAATCCTGAGGAGATGCACCCCGACCCAGTAGGTGACGACCAGCACCACGGGCGTGACCACCCACGAGGTCAGCAGCCCCGGCAGCCCGAGTTCGAGCAGCCGGCTGAAGAGCACCTCGGCCCCGAAGACCACGAGCCCGGTCTTGATGAGGTACTCGCCGGCCAGCGCCCGCCGCAGCCAGGCAGGCACGCCGACGACGTTGCCGATCAGGATGCCGAGCAGCAGCGCCCAGAGCGGATACTCGAGGTTGTAGAAGTGGATCACCTTCTGCGCCGCCAGCAGGTAGGCCGACGCCGCGAGTCCGGCGAGGCCCACGGCGCCCGGCAGGACGCCGACCGCCGTCCGCCCACCGAGCGCCGCCCCGGCCACGGCCACCGCCACGACCCAGGCGCCGCCGAGGATGATCGGCACGGCGACGGACCGGCCCTGCTTGTCGTGCAGTGCCGCCAGCGGGTCGTCGGCCCAGGTCTGGGGCTTGTCGATCGTGCGGGAAAGCGGCGTGGGCCAGCCCTTGGGCCATGCCGCCCGACTCGCGGCGTTCTCCGGCGGCCGCGCGGACCACGTGACGGCCAGCGCCAGCGCGACGAGCGCCGCGCCGACGATCGTCGCCACCATGTCCTCGGGCAGCCCCGGCCTGGGTGTCGGCAGTCTTGCGTCCGGCATGGCGATCGTCCGTGGCATCCTCCGCCGAGAATCAACTCGAGGCCGAACGATACCGCGCCAGGGCCCGCTGAAACACCAGCCTGGAGGCGATCAGCGACGCGATCGCGGCGATCACGGCCGCCGCCACCGCTCCCCACGCCTCGCCCGTGAGGGGTTGGGCGATCACGCGGGCCGGCACGTTGACCACCAGCAGGATCGGGATCACGAACGTGCAGACCGTCCGCAGCGGACCGCCCCAGGGACCGGCATAGATCTCCGCGGGATAGCGGGAGAAGTTGGTGAGATAGAACCAGAAGTCGTAGAGGCTCTGGTTGCGGCCCATCAGGATCGTGGCGGCGGCGAGCATGATCACGAGCCCGTAGAGGATCGCCACGCCGCAGAGCAGCAGCAGCGGGTAGAGCAGCCAGGTGATCGCGGGCGGCGTGTGGTCCATCCGCCCGAGCGCCCAGGCGAGCAGCCCCACGCCCACGAGGCCGTTGGCCAGCGACGAGAAGTCGACCCGGTGCAGCGAGAGCAGAAACTGCGCGTCGAGCGGCTGCACGAGCACGGCGTCGAGCCCGCCGGTGCGCACCATCTCCGTGAGCTCCTCGGCGCTCGGCATGAAGAAGGCCTGCACGATCGCGTTGATGATCAGCCCGGTGGCCACGAAGGCGAAGAACGGCGCCTTCGACCAGCCGCTCCCCTTGCCGATCTCGGGCGTGTAGGTGAACACCAGCAGGTAGAACGCCAGGTTCATCGACATCCAGCCGAGGCTCGTGACGCACTCGAGGATGAAGTTCGCCCGGAAGGTCATGTCGCGAACCAGGCATGCCCGCGCGAAGGTGCCGAAGATCGACAGGTAGCGGTTCAAGCGGGTCGCTCCGTCGGTCGGGACTCTCGGTCGCCGGGCCGGATGTAGATTTTTCCCTGGCTCGTCGACGCCAGCAGCCCGGGCAGGCTCGTGGGGATGGCGGCGAGCGGGACGTGCGCGCGGGGCCGCGTCCGCAGGTCGGAGGCGAGCAGTCGCCGGGCAGTTCGCAGAAACCGCGAGATCCGCAGCAGTCCCAGCGGACTGCGATCCTTGAATTCCCCCGACACCCAGTAGCCGGTGACGGTCTGCCCGCGAAAGATCAGGTCGCCCGGGTTGACCGTCGATTCCTTGCCGGACAAGACACCGTAGACCGCGATCGTGCTGCCCGGCGGCATGCACGCGGCGAGGGTGCCGGTCAGTTCGCCGGCCACCGCGTCGGCGGCCCACGTGGCCTCAAGGTCCCGGGCGAGCGCCGTGAGCGATTCCGCGAAGTCGGCGCGGCTGGCGTCCAAGACGTACGTGCCGCCGGCCGCCTGCAGTTCGGCGACGAGGGCTTCGCGATGCACGATGTTGATCAGGGGGAAACCATGCCGGCGACTCAGGCGGATCAGCATCCGACCCAGCTGCGATGCCCCGGCGGTGTGGATCATCGCCCGGTGCCGCCCCCTGATCACGGGCCGGGCGAGGCCCAGGGCCGTCAGCGGATTGACGAAGGCCGACGCGGCCGACTCGTCGCTGACGGCGGCGGGGATCGGCATCGCCTCCATGGCCTTGAGGACGATGTATTCCGCCCAGAAGCCCTGGCCGGCCTGCACGGCTCCGGCCACGCGCGTGCCGACGAGCCGATCGGCGAGCCAGCCGCCCCCCGAGGCGACGACGATGCCGCAGCCTTCGAAGCCGGGCACCACCGGGAGCGCGGGGGGAGACGCGTAGGTCCCGAAGCAATACAGGACGTCCGATGGATTCACCGGCGAACAGATCACCCTGACGAGGATCTCGCCGCGGCGGGGCACCGGGACAGGAAGCTCGACGACGCGGATTCCCGCCGGACCAGAAAACGTCTCCAGCAGCGCTGCCCGCATCGTCGTCGAGCCATCCGGCAGTTGCTTCATGATGGAAACGCTCCGGTGTCAGCCGCCGAAGGCCGCGTAGCGGCGCGTGCCGCGGCGCCAGGCAATCCGGCAGGCGATCGCCATTGCCACCACCCACGCGGCCTCGATCGCCAGCGACCCCAGCAGTTCGGGTCCGCGGACCTTTCCCAGCCAGACGGCCGAAGGGAAGTAGGCGGTGTATTCGAAGGGCAGCCAGTGGACGACGTCGGCGAGGCTCACGCCGCCGCTGCCGACGGGCACCGTCCGCAGCAGGTCGATCGGAAACATGTGGCCCGAGAGCAGGTACTGCACGAGCATGTAGCCGAACACGATGCTCGACACCTCCATGAACCAGAAGCCGAGCATGCCGAGCGTGGCCTCCATGAAGAAGCCGAGCAGGAACGAGAGCACCAGCGAGAGCAGGAAGGCGGCGATCGTCGTGGCGTCGGGGACGGGCGGGAAGTAGCTGCGGCAGAGGAAGAACACCAGTCCGAAGGGGACCACCGCCACCGCGTAGTAGACGAGCTTGTGGGCCACGCGGGCCGCCAGCAGGAACGACACGTAGTCGACCGGCTGGATCAGGAATTTCTTGACCGAGCCGTCGCGGACGCTGCGGGCGATCCCGCCGGCCAGCCCCGGCATGCTGGAGAAAGCCCGGGTCAGCATCGTGAGCAGGTAGTAGGCCACGATGTCGTTCCGCGAGTAGCCGGCGATGTCGCTGCGGCTGGTCGCGGAGAACACGGCCGTCCAGAGGAAGACCTGCGTGACGATCGGCAGGAACCGCATCAGCGTGCCCAGGGCGAAGTCGCCCCGGTAGACGAGCCGCTCCTCCAGGCAGATCTTCAGCATGGTCCACCAGGTCGAGAGGCCCCGGAGAGGATCCCGCAAGGCAGCGGTCGCCGCTCTGCTCATCGGCCGGCCTCCGCCGCGGCGGCCTCGCGGGCGTCGGTGCGGAAGAGTTCCGCCACGATCTGCTCCAGGGGCACGTCCTCGACCGACACGTCGCGGACTCCCGTCGTGCCGAGGATCTCGGGCAGCACGTCGGCGATCCGGCCGCGGTCGATCCGCAGCACCACCTGCGGGCCGCGGAACTCGCAGGGGAATCCGAACCGCTCGATGCGGCTCCGGTCGGGAGCCTCGTCGAGGTCGAGCGTGACGATCTTGTGCGTCGTGAACCGGTCGACGATCTCCGCCAGCGAACCGTCGTAGAGCACCTCGCCGCGGGTGATCACCACCACCCGCTCGCAGAGGGCCGCCACGTCCTTCATGTAGTGCGTGGTGAGGATCACGGTCATCCGCCGCCGCCGCTGCACGTCGCGGAGGAAGTCGTGGATCGTGTGCTGGGCGACCACGTCGAGGCCGATGGTGGGCTCGTCGAGAAACAGCACCTCGGGCTCGTGCAAGAGGGCGGCCACCAGTTCCAGCTTCATCCGCTCGCCGAGCGAGAGTTCACGGACCGGCTGGAGCACCAGCCGGCGGACTCCCAGCAGGTCGACCAGTTCGTCGCGGGTCTTCTCGAACCGGGCCGGCTCGATCCGGTAGATCTCCTGGTGCAGCCGGAAGCTCTCGGCGGCGGGCAGGTCCCACCAGAGCTGGTTCCGCTGCCCCATCACCAGGGCGAAGCGGCGACGAAACTCGTCGGCCCGCTCCCAGGGCACGTGCCCGAGGACCGTGGCCGTGCCGCGGGATGGCGTGATGATGCCGGAGAGGAGTTTGAGGAGCGTGGTCTTCCCGGCGCCGTTGGGCCCGAGCAGGGCGACGAACTCCCCCCGCCCGACCTCGAGATCGATGCCCTTCACCGCCTCGACCACCCGGCTGGTGCGATGGACGAGGGCCCGGATGCTCGCCGCGAGCCCCTCCGGCTTGTCGTAGACGCGGTACTCCTTGGCGAGGCCCGCCACATGGATCACCGGATGGATCACCGGCTCGGAGGCCCCGGCCATGCCGCCGAGATCGGTGTTGTGCATGGCGGGAGTATAGGGGAAAACCGTGTCCGCCCCGCCGGAGTCCGCGAGCATGTTCCGCATCGGTCTTGGCCACGACACCCACCGCCTCGGTCCCGGTGACACCCTCGTGATCGGCGGCGTGAGGATCCCCCACGACCGAGCCGCGATCGGCCACAGCGACGCCGACGTGCTCCTGCACGCGATCACCGACGCCCTGCTGGGCGCCGCGGCGCTGGGCGACATCGGGCAGATGTTTCCCGACACGGCCCCGGAGAACAGGGGCCGTGACTCCGCCGACATGCTGCGGCGGGCGGCGGACGCCGTCGCCGCGGCGGGTTGGCGGCTGGTGAACCTGGATTGCGTGATCTTCGCCCAGCGGCCCAAAATCCTCCCGCATCGGGCCGCGATCCGCCGGCGGATCGCCGAGACCCTCGGCGTCGACGAAGCGGCCGTGTGGCTCAAGGCCAAGACGGGCGAGGGCGTCGGCCCGATCGGCGAGGAACGTGCGATCGCCGCCGAGTGCGTCGCGCTCGTCGAGCGGGCATGACCGGACACCCTGAGGAAGCGAAGGCACGATGGCGGACGCGGTGAACGGACTCCCGACAATCGAGATCTACAGCACGCTGACCCGGGCCAAGGCGCCGCTGGTCACGGTGAAGCCCGGGCACGTGGGCATGTATCTCTGCGGCCCCACGGTCTACAAGCCGAGCCACATCGGCCACATGGTCGGCCCGGTGATCTTCGACACCGTGAAGCGGCACCTCGTCTCCTCCGGCTGGCGGGTGACGTGGGTCGTGAACGTGACCGACGTGGACGACAAGATCATCGCCGAGAGCACGGCCCGCGGCACCACGATGGCGAAGCTCGCCGAGGAGATGACCGCCGACTACCTGGAGAACCTCGCGGCGCTGGGCGTGACCGGCATCGACGAGATGCCCAAGGCCACCGAGCACATCGGCACGATCATCACCTTCATCGAGGAACTGATCGCCAAGGGCTGCGCCTACGCCAGCGACGGCGACGTCTACTTCGACGTGACCCGCGATGCCGACTACGGCAAGCTCACCAACCGCTCCGTCGACCAGATGCAGGGGGAGGGAGGCTCGACGGCGGATCGGAAGCGGTCGGCGGCCGACTTCGCGCTCTGGAAAAAGGCCAAGGCGGGCGAACCAGCCTGGGAGAGCCCGTGGGGCCCCGGCCGGCCGGGTTGGCACATCGAGTGCTCGGCGATGAGCAAGGCGATCCTGGGGCCGCACTTCGACATCCACGGCGGCGGTTTGGATCTCGTGTTTCCGCATCACGAGAACGAGATCGCCCAGAGCGAGTCGCTCCACGATTGTCCGATGGCCACGTTCTGGATGCACAACGGCCTGATGCAGGCCGCGGGGGCCGCCGGCAAGGTGGGGGGCCGCCCGCGGGGCGAGGCCGGCTCCACCGACGACGCGGCCGCCCAGGCGGCCACCAAGATCTCGAAGTCGACGGGCGCCGAGCCGTTCAAGAACCTGCTCGCCCGGCATCGCCCCGAGGCGATCCGTGCGCTGCTCCTGTCCACGCACTACCGCAGCCCGATCCATTTCGGCGAGGAGCCGCTCGGCGAGAGCGCCCGGGCGATGGAGGCCTTCGAGCGGCTCTTCATCCGCTACCAGCGGGTGAGCGGCAAGACCTTCCATGCCCTGCCGTGCCGCGACCGCCGTGCCGGCGACGCGGCCGTCCCGGCGGCCGGTGACGACGCGAAGAGCCTGCGGGAAAAGTTTCTGGCGGCGATGGACGACGACTTCAACACGGCGATCGCGATCGCCTCGCTCTTCGACTTCGTCCGCGTGGTCAACAAGTTCATCGACCAGCACGGCCTGGAGGCCAAGAAGCCCGCTGCCGAACTGGCCACGCTCGACGCGATGATGCTCACGCTCCGCGAGCTCACGGGTGTGCTGGGCCTGTTTCTCGAGCCGCCGCAGCAGCCCTCCGGCGGTGCCGACGACGGACTGGTGGCGAAGCTCATGGAACTGGTGATCGAGATCCGGGCCAACGCCCGAAAGGCGAAGGATTTCGCCACCGCCGACCTCGTGCGGAACAAGCTCACCGAGGCGGGCATCGTGCTCGAGGACCGCCCCGACGGCACCGGCTGGTCGCGGAAGTGATGAGCCATCCCAGCGCCAGCACCGTGGCCAGCGCTCTCGGCTCGGGCACGACCTGCAGGGCGTACAGGTCCTGGGCGATCCCGCCGCCATTGTCGGACACCAGCAGCAGGCTCGTGGAGCCGTCGGCGAGTTGCGGCCCGAAGGTCATCCCTTCGAAGTTCGACGTGGCGAACGAGCCCTCCCAGAGCAGCGTCTTCCCGAGGGGCGTGAAGGTCCCGGTCGCGAGCGACGCGACCGCCGCGACGTCGCTGCCGGTGGCCAGATCCACGCCGTAGAGCCGCGACCTGAAGTCGGGGATCGTGGCCCCCCCGAGTTCCCTCTCCAGCACCAGCAGCGTCGTCGCCGTCCACGGCAGCACGTCGACGACGCCACTCCGCTCCGCGGTGGTGAGCGACGTGAGGGCGGAGATCGGATCGGTGCGGTAGGCCCATTGCCCCGCCGCGGCGAGCGACGTGTCGAATCGCTGGATCCGCACCCAGCTGCCCTGCGTGGTCGTGGAGAGCGGGCCGTCGGGCACCACCGCCTCCTCGTTGGCCGTCCACAGCCCGCCGGCGCCGAAGGCCAGCGACTCCAGCCCCATGTTGCTCTGCACGTTCGCCGGCGCGTAGATCGCCGGCACGCCGACGCCACCGAGCGTCGCGCCGGTCGTGGCGTCGAACTGCGTGATCGACGAGGCGACCTCGTCGGACACGAACACGCTTCCCGTCGCCGCCCGGTACGCGATCCCCTCGGAATCGGTGCCGAGGCCCGGGGCCGACACGGCACCGACCACGGTGCCGCCCGTGATCCAGCCGCTGCCGGCATCGACCGTCACCGACAGCCTCCAGAGCGACTTCGCACCGTTGTCGCCGACGGCGAGATAGTTCGCACCGCCCGTCCAGGCGATGCCGCTGAGTTCCGCGGCGCCACTGCTGCCGCTCGACAGGGCCACCCTCCCCTGCCCCGGATCGACGACCGTCACCTGTCCCTGTACCTCCCCGACCTGGCACGCGACGACCCCCGCCACCAGCGCCGAGACCACATGCCGCCGGGCCCGAGAGAATCGACTGGCTCTCATCACGCACGCCTCCCGAGGATCCGCGGACCGACCGCAGGATAGGCCATCGATGTCGCTCATTCGAGCGCCGGGTCGTGCGGCTCGTCGAACGGCCCCTCGAGCACCGCGTCGGGCTGATCGCGGCGGCCGCCCTCGTCGATCACCACCTGCGCCTGCCGGAGAATCGCCTCCGGCACCCGCCAGCGGGCCCGGTCGTAGCCCGGGGCCGCGAGGTTCACCGTCAGCCGCGGCGGGATCGACCGCGACGTCTCGCGGATCGGGATCGTCTTCGGATCGGCCCCCGCCAGGATCTCGCCGGCCATCCGCCCGGCGAGCAGACCCACCTGGTGAAAGTCGTAGCCGACGTCGAACAGCGTGCCGCGGTCCGGCGGGCCCGGCGTGACCGAGAACACGGGCAGCCCGGCCTTGGCCGCGGCCGCCACCACCGAGTCCGTCACGCTCGAGACCGTCGTGTCGCCGGGGATGAAGATCACGTCTGCGCCGCGGGAGATCGTCGCCTGCACCGCCTCCACGACGCCCGACGAGTTCTCCACGGCGGCCTCGAGCAGCTCGAGGTTGCGGGCGGCGCAGGTGGCCCGGGCGAGTTCCATGAACCGCCGCGAGTTGCTCTCCGCGGGATTGTGGGCCGCCCCCACCCGGCGGACGTGCGGCGCGATCGACTGCAGGAGCCGGAACGTGGCTTCCACCGGCGACAGGCTGCCGTAGCCGACGAGGTGCGGGGGGTGGACGAGCGGGTCGCGGCGGTCGAGGCCGACGCCGGCCGAGAACGGATCGGCCACGGCGGCGAACACATGGACGAGCCGGCGGCCCGCGGGCCGGCCGCGGTCGTTGGCCGTCGCCAGCGCCTGCAGGGAGGGCGTGCTCGACGTCAGCCCCATGTCGAAGCCGCCACCGACGATCTCGCGGGCGATCGCGTTGGCCTGGGCGAGATCCCCTTCGGCGTTGTAGCGGCGGATCGTCACGGACGTGCCGTCGATGAAGCCCTTCTCCGCCAGCCCGTCGATCATGCCGCGGACCGCGTCGTCGAGGAGCGGCGTGCTCACCTGCTGCAACACCGCCACCGCCGGCACGCTCCGCCGCGATCCCGCCCGGTCGGTTGCGAGCAGCAGGGCCGACGCACCGCCGAGCACGGCGAGGAGCGGCAGCCAGCGACGGATCACGGCGGGCAGGATGGTGCGGTCGGTCATCGCTGGAGGCTCACCCGTAGAGGTCGGCGAGGGTGCGGGCCGCGGCATCGTCGAGCTGGTCGGCCCGCCGCAGCGCGTCGAAGCGATCGGCGAGATCCTCGGGCGTCAGCCGCCGCTTCGCCGGCCCCTCGACGTCGAGCTCGATGCGGCCGCGGTGCACGAGCACGAGCCGGTCGCCGAGCGACGCCGCCTGGGCCAGCGAGTGGGTGACCATCAGTGCCGTGAGCTTGCCGGCCCGGATGAGGTCGGCCGTCGCCCGCACCACCCGGTCCGCCGCCGCCGGGTCGAGCGCGGCGGTGTGCTCGTCGAGCAGCAGGAGTTCGGGGCGGTGCCACGTGGCCATCAGGAGCGTGACGATCTGCCGCTGACCGCCCGACATCGACCCGATCGGCTGGTCGAGCCGCTCCTCGAGCCCCGGCACGATCCGGCCGATCCGGGCGGCGGCCTCGTCGCGGAGCCGCCGGTCGGTGGCCCAGCCCAGGCCGGGCAGGCGGCCACGGCAGGCGGCCACGGCGATGTTCTCGAGCACCGACAGCGAGGCGGCGGTGCCGGCCCGGGGGTCCTGGAACACGCGGCCGATCAGCCGCGCCCGGGCGTGCTGCGACCACGTGGAAATGTCGTGGCCGGCGAGCAACACGCGGCCCGACGAGAGCCGCACCGTGCCCGCGATCGCCCCCTGAAGGGTGCTCTTGCCCGAGCCGTTGGTGCCGATCACCACCACGAACTGCCCCGCCGGCACCTGCAGCGACACGCCGTCGAGCGCTCGCACCGCGGGCCCGCCCGGCGACTGGAAGATCACGGTGGCACGATCGAGGTCGAGCATCTCAGGCCTTGCTCCGGGAGCCGAGCAGCCGCGGGGCGACCAGCGCCGCGAGCACCACGGCGGCGGTGGCCGCCTTGAGCCAGTCGGGATCGAGCCCCGCCCGCAGCGCCGAGGCCACGAGCAGGCGAAAGGTCACGCTGCCCGCCGCGGCCGCCGCCAGCGCCGTGCCCAGGCCCGCTCCCCCCACCAGCGCCCGGCCGAGGAACACGCTGGCCATCCCCCAGACCACCATCCCGATGCCCATCTGGACGTCGGCGAAGCCCTGATACTGGGCCACCAGGCCGCCGGCGGCCGCCGTGAGCGAGTTGGCAATCGCCAGGCCGCCCACCGTGAGCAGGCCGGTGTCGCGGCCCAGGGCCCGGGCCATGGTCGGCGTGTCGCCGCCCGCCCGCATCGCGGTGCCCAGCCGCGTGCGGAAGAAGAGGTACAGGACCGTCGCCGCGACGATCACCACGCCGAGCGCAAACGCGGTGCGGGCCAGCTCCCCGGCCAGCGTGGCATCGACACCACACCGCTCCAGGAGCGGCCCGAGCCGCCGCTCGACCACGTCGAACAGCGTCGTGGACCGGCCCAGCGGCACGTTGCTGCGGCCCAGGGCCACCAGGTTCACGCTCGCCAGCGACGTGCTCACGAGGATGCCCGCGAGCAGCGGCTCCACCCCGAGGAAGGCGTTGATCAGCGCGGTCGCCACGCCCGCCGTCGCCCCGGCCGCCATCCCGGCGAGCGTCGCCAGGGCGGGATCCCACCCCGCCACGAGCAATCCGGCGGCCACCACGCCCCCCAAGGTGAACGAACCATCGGTGGTGATGTCGGGAAAGGAGAACAGCCGGTAGCTCACGAACACGCCCAGCGCCACCAGGGCGAGCGTCAGGCCGAACGTCCACGTGGAGAGCAGCGTGATCACGGGGCGGCGCCTGCGGAGGCGAGTTCGAGCGGCGCGAACCAGACCGCCCCGCGGGCGAACTCGGAGCGGCCGCTCCCGAGCACCGGCTGGGGATCCGCCACGAGATGCATCACCGCCAGAGGCGTCGACGCCGCGAGATCGGCCACGGTGGCGGCCAGGTCGAGACCGCCGCGCCGGAGCGGCCGATAGGGAAACACCACCGCATGGAAGTGGACGGCGAACCCGCGGCCCGGCACCTCGCGGACGAAGCCCTCGAGCGGACCGGCCGCCGGCGTGCGCGTCACGATCCCCACGACCGCGGCGGTCCGCCGCGCGTGGACCGGCTCGCGGGAGAAGCTCAGCCACGTCGCTGCGACCTCACGGGTGCCAGCCACGGGCGTGTCGCCCGCGCGGGCCTCGGCGAGCGGCCGGATCAGCTCGACGCCGACGAGCCCGTGCACTTCGCCGGCCACGACGATCCCGAGCGTCGCGGCCTGCGTCTGGGCAAGCACCGCTTCCACGAGATCGTCGAGCCGCACGCTGGGGTCGTCGCCGGAGGGTTCGAAGCCGGCCCGGGCCGCAGGGATGCCTTCCCAGACGACCCCCGAGAGCAGGCTGACGTCGGCCAGCAGGTCGCCCTGCGGCAGCACGTAGTCGACCGCCGCGTGCGCCTGCGGCGGCCGGTGAAACACGGCCCCGGCCAACACGGCCAGCTCGCCGGCCCGCACCGCGGCCGGCCGGCCGTCGGCCAGCGCGGCCAGCCCGAGGCCGCACGCGTGCCGGGGGATGCGCCGCTTCACCGCCTCTCCCGCGCGGCCGGAGATCGCGTCACGCGGCTCGCCGAACAGCGTGCCGCGGATCGCCGCCCCGGCGTGGGGCTCGAGCCCCAGGAGGGCCACCGGCCCGCAGGTGACGTCACGGACGGCGGCGGGCGTCGGCGATCGGCCGGCGACGGGTTCGGCCGCGCCGCCGGCGGCCTCCATGATCAGCGGCGAGAGCCGCGTGAGGTCGAGCACCCGCTTCACCGTCGGGCTCACCCGCCGCACGAAGCACGTGCCCCCCACCCCCTTCGCCGACTTCTGGGTCTCGAACAGGTGGCTGATGCCCGCGGAGCTCAGGAACGTCGTCGCCTCCAGGTCGAGCCGGATCGCATGGCGGCCGAGCCGCAGCTCGTCGGCCACCGCCTGCACGAGTTCCGGCCCGGTCTCGGCATCGATCCGGCCGGCACAGACGAGGAGCACGATGCCCTCCTGCTCCACGCGGTCGATGCTGAGGTCCATCGGATTCGCCGGCCGACGACGCGCGGGCCCGTCTCAGGCGCCGGCCTCGATCACGGGCAGCTGGTCGGCCGGCTTCGCGTCGGCCGCCGCCATGTCGCGGATCTCCTGCGAGATCTTCATCGAGCAGTACTTCGGGCCGCACATGCTGCAGAAGTGGGCGCTCTTGAAGGTCTCCTGCGGGAGCGTCTCGTCGTGGTATCTCCGCGCCGTCTCCGGGTCGAGCGCCAGCCGGAACTGCTCGTTCCAGTCGAACGCGAACCGGGCCCGCGACAGGGCGTCGTCGCGGACGCGGGCGTTCTTGCGGTGGCGGGCGAGATCCGCCGCGTGCGCGGCGATCTTGTAGGCGATCACCCCCTGCTTGACGTCCTCGGCGTCGGGCAGGCCGAGGTGCTCCTTGGGAGTGACGTAGCAGAGCATCGCCGCGCCGCTCCAGCCGGCGAGGGCCGCGCCGATGGCGCTGGTGATGTGGTCGTAGCCCGGGGCGATGTCGGTGACGAGCGGCCCGAGCACGTAGAACGGCGCCTCGTCGCACTCCTCCATCTGCCGCTTCACGTTCATGTCGATCTGGTCCATCGGCACGTGGCCCGGCCCCTCGACCATCACCTGGCAGCCCTTCTTCCAGGCCCGCCGCGTGAGCTCGCCCAGCACGTGCAGCTCGGCGAACTGGGCCTCGTCGCTGGCGTCGGCGATCGAACCGGGCCGCAGGCCGTCGCCGAGGCTCCAGGTCACGTCGTACTCGCGGAAGATGTCGCACAGGTCCTCGAAGTGCGTGTAGAGCGGGTTCTGCTGCTTGTGGGTCATCATCCAGCGGGCGATCAGCGAGCCGCCGCGGCTCACGATCCCGGTGATCCGCCCCATCGTGAGGTGCAGGTGCTCCTGCAGCAGGCCGGCGTGGACGGTCATGTAGTCGACCCCCTGCCGGGCCTGCTTCTCGCACATGTCGAGGAAGTGCTGGGGCTTCATGTCGTCGATGTCGCCACCGAGCTCCTCGAGCATCTGGTAGATCGGCACCGTGCCGATGGGCACCGGCGAGGCGTCGATGATCACCTGCCGGATGGTGTCGATGTCCTTGCCGGTGGAGAGGTCCATCACGGTGTCGGCGCCGTAGTGGACGGCCATGTGGAGCTTCTGGAGCTCCGTCTGCTCGTCGCTCGTCACCGCCGAGTTGCCGATGTTGGCGTTGATCTTCGTGAGGGCGGCGATGCCGATCGCCATCGGCTCGAGCCGCTTGGTGAGGTGCACCGTGTTGGCGGGAATCACCATCCGGCCGCGGGCGACCTCGCTCTTGATCAGCTCCTCGGGCAGGTCCTCCCGCTGGGCGACGAACTTCATCTCGGCGGTGATCCGGTCAACGCGGGCGGCTTCGAGCTGGGTCATGGATGGGCTCCGGTCGATGGGCCGCGGCCCCGCCGCGGTCGGAAAATCGTAGCAGATTGTGCCAGCCGGGTTCCGGTCGAGATCCCTGCGGCTCATACGGGTCACACGTGATCCTCGCGCGTGTGCGCAGGCTCGGGGCCGCCCGTGCCTGAGAGGAGCGCGGGTTTTCAACCCGCGGCGCACCCCCGCAGACCCCGCCTCGGAAGCCCCAATCGCGTAAGCGATGGGGACTGGGCCACGCGTGGCACGGGCTCGGGGTCGCCCGTGCCCCGTCGCCGGACGCTCGTCGAGGGCATCGTGCCCTCGACTCGCTGCATGTCCGCGGCGCTTCGCCATCGTGGCTCCGCTTGCTCCCACAGCCCGGCGCTCGGGGCGCGGGCAGCCCCGAGCCACCCTACCCCTCCATCGCGCGTCGGCATCATGGCCGCCGTTCAACTCGTCAGAGGGTCTTGAGGTATTCGAGCACCGCGGTCTTCTCGTCCTCGGTGAGCGCGTCGGGGAAGTCGTGGCCGGCGGCGCTCTTGCCGGGCTTGCGGGTGTCGAAGAACTGGCGGCGATCGGCGGGCACCAGGCGGCCGGGGGGCATGGCGGCACGTTCCTCCACCTCGAGTCCCACGCGGGCGTCGTCGTAGCCCGTCGGCGTCCGCCGCCAGACGGCCGGCCGCTCGCCCGGATGGAGCACGTGCCAGAGCGTGGGCACGGAGCCGTTGTGGAAATACGGGGCGCTGGCCCACACGCCGTCGAGCGGGGGGGCCACGTAGCCGGTCGGGGCCTCACGGTCGTGCATGCCCTTGGCATCGTCACCGAAGTGGCCGAACCAGCTCGCGTTGAGTTCACCCCGTTCCTTGGCCGTGAGCGAGTCGAGACGGACGCGATCGGTGCCGATCTCGGCGATCGGAATCACGCGGTCCGGGTACGAGCCGCCCGGGCCGTAGGTGCCGTGGCACGCCCCGCAGTGGTCGGCGAACACCTCCGCGCCCCGGTCGGCCCGCTCACGATTTACAGGTCCCGTCCATCGGGGCGGCTCGAGCGCCGCGATCCACTCCTCGATCGCCCGGAAGTCGTCTTCCCATTCGTGGAACCTGTCGGGGCCGTTCTCCTTGACGAGCAGGAACTGCATCAGCATCCGATGCCCCTTGGGGGCGAAGCCGTCGGCGTAGAGCGTGCGGCGACGGCGGTAGTGCCACCAGGCGGGAGCGTCCATGTCGTGGTGCACGAGGTCGAGCCGGGGCGGCCGCTGCACGATCGAGAGGTCGGGATCGCGGTGCCGCATCAGGGCCACGCCGAAGATCACGGCGTTGGTGGTCCCGTTGGTGGTCCCCAGGGGCAGAAGCAGCGAACCCACGTCCATGTGACTGAAAGCCTTCCGCTGGTTGATCTTCACCAGCCGCACCTCCTCGGTGAGCGTCTCGAGGGCGTAGGTGGAGTTCGGCACCCCGTGAATCGGCTCGCCGCGCACCTGGCCCTGGTGGCAGGCCAGGCAGTTCATGATCCAGCGGCCGTCGGCGTCGCGGACGTACTGCATGCTCCGCGACGGATCGGCCGGATGCGGCACGAGCCCATACCGCTCCATCGCCATCCGCCGCCGCTCCTCGATCGGCGCCCGCCCGGCCTGCGACTTCAGCGGCTCCTCCCAGACGGTCCACAGTTCGTCGAAAACCTCCTGATCGAAGTCGGCCGGGAGATAGGCCTTGGCGAGAAGGAGTTCCAGGCCGCCATCCGGCGTGGCGACAGCGCCGGGGGCAGCCGTGCCCACGCCACCGAAGACCAGGGCGGCGACCATGCCGGCGACCAACATTCCGCGCCGGTTCCGACGTCGCTCGCGGGCGTTCATTCCGATGGCATACTTGGTCGATAACGGACCCACGTCGCAGTATAGGCCCCTGCCCTCCTCCCGGCCCCAGCCTGCCGTCATGCCCGCCGCCAACCCCATCCTGATTCCCGAACTGCGGGTGATGCTCGCCGAGGGAGACGCGGCCGGCCTCCGCGAGGTGGCCGACGAACTCCATCCGGCCACGGTCGCCGAGTTCACCGAGGGGCTCGACGACGGCGAGCTCTGGCGGATGCTCGACGCCGTGCCCGTCGAGCGGCAGGCGGAGATCTTTCCGTACTACCCGATGCCGCGGCAGGTGGCGCTGATGCGGGCCGCCGACCGGCAGCACCTCGGCGGGCTGATCGAGTGGATGGCCCCCGACAGCCGCGACGACCTGCTGCGGGAGCTCGACCCGGAGTTCGTGGAGGACATCCTGCCGCTGGTTGCCAAGGCCGAGCGGCACGACATCCGGATGCTGCTCTCCTGCCCGGAGGGCTCGGCCGGCTCGATGATGACGACGGAATACGCGTCGCTCCCCGCCGAGATCACGGCCGGCGAGGCGATCGCCCGGCTCCGCTCCCAGGCCCCCAACAGCGAATCGATTTACTACATCTACGTGCTCGACGCCGAGCGGCGGCTGCTGGGCTTCGTGTCGCTCCGCGACCTGATCCTGGCCAAACCGACGAGCCTCGTGTCGGACCTGATGCAGAAGGACGTGATCACGGTCCGGATGGACGACCCGCGGGAGCGCGTGGTCGAGCAGCTCGCCCGGTTCGACTTCATCGCCATCCCGGTGGTCGACGACCGCGGGCGGCTGGTGGGCATCGTCACCCACGACGACGTGCTCGACGCCGTCCGCCAGGAGGCCACCGACGAGGCCCAGATGAGCGCCGCCATCACCCCGCTCGGCGAGAGCTACCTGGAGGCGGCCCTCGTGTCGCTCACCTGGAAGCGGGGCATCTGGCTGACGATCCTGTTCGCCACGGCGGCGGTGACGGCGATGGTGCTGGCCCGCTGGAAGTCGCCGCACGCCTGGCTCGTGGCCTTCATTCCGCTGGTGATCGCCAGCGGCGGCAACTCGGGCAACCAGGCGGCCACGCTCGTGATCACGGCCCTCTCGACCGGCGACTGCAAGCTCGGCGACTGGAAGCGGATCCTGCGGCGCGAGTTCGCCGTGAGCCTGATGCTCGGCCTGCTGCTGGCGATCCCCGGCTACCTGCTCGGCCTCGCCTTCGCCCCGGACGCCACGCACGCCCTGGTGATCCCGGCCACGATCCTCTCCGTGGTGATGGTGGGATCGCTCGTGGGCTGCGTGCTGCCGCTGATCTTCCGGTCGCTGGGCCTCGACCCGGCGCTGATGAGCAATCCCTTCGTGTCGGCGATCGTCGACGTGGTGGGCATCGTGATCTACATGGGGATCGCGTTGGCCCTGCTCGGGAGCTGACGCCCCCTCGGGATACAGGCTTTCAACCTGTGCGTGTCACCCACCATGCGGGGTGAACGCGCCGCAGTCGGCATTCGAGAGCGTGGATGCCACGATGGCGTCCACGAACGTCCGGCGAGGGGGCACGGGCGGCCCCGAGTCCGCGCCACGTGTGACCCAGTCCCCATCGCTTCCGCGATTGGGGCTTCCGGTGCGAGGTCTGCGAGGGTGCGCCGCGGGCTTCGGCGGCGGCGCGGGTCGTGACGATCACCCGCTCGACGCCGTCCTGCTTGTCCACGACGGCGACGAGCTTCCCCTCCGGATTCGCCTTTTCAAGGATCGCCCGGAGGATTTCCAGGGCCGGCGGGTGGGGCGAGGCCGGCGGCGGGATCGGACCAACCCGCCACCTGGGCAAGCGCGAGTTCCGCCGCCAGGGTGATGTTGTGGGCCGCATGGCGGGGCAGATAGGCATTGAGCACCGCCCCCTCGCCCTCCGACCCGCTTCGCACCCGCTCCGCCACGACCCGCAGCATCGCGGGCAGGCGCAGCACGACCGCGCGGCCGTAGGAATCGGGCTCGAAGGCCGCAGGCTGGCTGGCGATCCGATCGGAAAGCCCGGCGACGCTCCGGGCGAGGTCGGTCGCGAGTCGCTTCGCCATGACGTCGGGCGCCGGCACCGCGTCGAGTTCCACGTAGCAGGTGTCGCCGAAGTGCAGCGACAAGCCCGCCGCCTGGATCGACTCCCCGCAGATCGAATCCAGCGGCGCGGCCAGCGGTGCGAGCGGTCCGGCGAGGAGAGCCCTGCCCGTCCGCAGGACCGACTGCGGTGAAGCGATCAGCGTCAGGTGACGGTCGGCGTCGAGCATGCCGACCAGCGCCTCCATGGCGACCGGCACCACCGCCCGCACCGGCAGCGACTCGTCGGCCGCGAGCGGCCCGGCGTCGCGGATCATTCGCTCCATCGGCGACGAGTCTCCATCGGCCGACGTGCTCGTCGGCGTCATGACCAGCACCCGGCCCCGCTCGGCCCGCGGCGACCAGAAGGAGAGCGTCTCCCCCTCGAACACCTGTTCGTCGTCGATCACCCGCCGGGTCGTCGGGCCCCAGGCCCGCTCGCGTGCCGCGGCGTCCTCCGGTGCCGCCCGGCCCGCCGCGAAGCGGACCGAGCAGGTGCCGACGACCTCGTCCCCTTCCTCGACGAGCCACGCCATCTGGACCGACTCGATCGCCGACACGTCGCCGCCGCAGAGCGCCACGAGCCGATCGATGGCGGCCTCGACCGCGGGCCCCAGTGACCGCAGGAACAGCCTTCCCTCCTCGTCGGCAGCGACGTCGGCCAGGCGGACGAGCAGGACGGCTTCCGCCCCCGGCAGAAGAAAGGCGAGCGTGGGGGGCGATCCGGCCGTCGGTGACGCCCAGGGGAGCGCGGGATCGTCCTCGACCCGGCGGCTGGGCGAAGCGACGGGGCTGGTTGGCCGCGCTGTCCGGTTCAGATCCAGCGGTGCGGGGGCCACGGCATCGATCGAATCGGGCTGCGCACCATCGGCGGGCTGGGTTCGCGCGGCAATGGGCCTGGAACGGCGTCGTTCCCCGCCGCGCGACGTCAGCACCACGGCAGTCCCGGCCGCCAGCAGTGCGGACGCACCGATGCCGACCCACGGAAGCCAGACGGCCCGCCGCCGGGTCGCGCGACCACGGGTCGGTGATGCCGTGGCGAAGTCGAAGGCGGCTGCGCCGGGTGCCGGCTCTTCCGCAGGTCGGCTCGCGGCGGCATCAGCCGCCACCGGATGGGCCACGTCGAGGCAGCTGGAGAGTGCCGCTGCAGCCTCGCGCAGGCCGCGGGGTCGCCGGGCGGGATCATGGGCCAGCATCCGCTGCGCGACCGCGGCCAGGGCGGGCGGCACGGCCGAAGGCGGCGACGAGCCGGCACCGTCGCGGTTCGGGCCGCTCCCGGTCAGCAGTGCCTGCAGGACGGCTCCGAGGGCATACACGTCGGACGGCGCATGGCACTCGGCTGCGGCGGCGGCGAGTTCGGGCGCGAGGAACGCCTCTCGGCGGCGAACCCGCTCACCCGCATCGGGAGCGGCCTGCGGCGGCCGCAGAGGAACCACGTGCGGATCCGAGGCGAGTGGAAACTGCAGCAGCCGCACCCGCCCGCTCCGCGGATCGCTCCCCGGCGAACTCGGCTCGCGAACGAGGGCGTCGAGCGACAGCCCGCCGTGCACGCCGCCGAGGGCGTGAAGTTCCGCGACGGCCTCAGCGGCCTCGAGCGCCACCAGGCCGGCCTCCCGCGGCGGCAGGGGTCCGAGCCGATCGACTTCATCGGCAAGGCTCTCCCCCCGCACGGGCTCACAGACGACGAATCTCGCCGCATCGACCTGCTCGAGCGACCACGTGCGGAGCAGCATGGGATGCTTGGCCCGCGCGGCGGTCGCGGCACGGATGGTGATCGCATCCCAGACCAGCGGGTCGCGGCACCGCTTCGCGTTGAGGACCACGAGCGTGACGGCGTGGCCGGTGGGCTCGTGGCGGGCGGTGAACACCAGCGTGTCGCCGGCCCGCTCATGCCGCTCGACGAGCCGGTAGGCGCCGAGAAAAAACGGGGCGGTGCTGCCGGTCAGCAGCTGCTTCGCCTGCCAGCGGGAGAGCGTGCCCCGGCTCACGAGCCAGGCGGCGATCGCCGGAGCGGAGCCGTCGCCGGCCGTGGAGCGAGGCCGCGCCGCATGCTCGGCACGAAGGGCGGCCGCCGCGCCGGCCTCGATCAGCCGGGAGCGGACGAGCGCCTGCCAGAGGTCGTCGGGCGTGGGAGCGGGCATCTCGACACGGGCGAGGAACGTTGACGAGCTGGACTGATGGTACCGCCTTCCCGCCACGCCTTCGTAGCCCGCGGGTCCCGCCGGCTGCGGATCGCGCCTGGTATGATCCTCGTCCCGCCCGAAGATTCCCCATGGAGACCGGCTCGCATGCGTGCCAGTGACGCCACGCGGATCTACTTCGACCGGGCCGCCGACGAGCTCGACCTGTCGGCCAGCATGCGGCTGCTGCTCGCCACGCCCGAGCGGGAGGTGACGGTCCAACTGCCGGTGGAGCGCGACTCCGGCGAGCTCGCCACGTTCATCGGCTACCGCGTGCAGCACAACGACGCCCGCGGGCCGTTCAAGGGGGGCCTGCGGTACCACCCGCGGGTCGACCTCGACGACGTCCGGGCGCTGGCCGCTCTGATGACCTGGAAGACGGCGGTCGTCGACATCCCGTTCGGCGGGGCGAAGGGGGGCGTGGCGGTCGATCCGAAGGACTGCTCGCTGCGGGAACTCGAGCGGATCACGCGGAAGTTCGTCGACGCCCTCCACGACATGTTCGGCCCCGACGTCGACATCCCGGCGCCCGACATGGGCACCACCGCCGACATGATGGCCTGGGTCATGAACCAGTACGGCCGCTACCACGGCTTCGCGCCGGGCTGCGTGACCGGCAAGCCGGTCGACTACCACGGCATCCCCGGCCGCGAGGAGGCGACGGGCCGCGGCGTGGGAGCCCTCACGCTCAAGCTCCTCAGCCGGCTCGGCCGCACGATCCCGGGCACGCGGATCGCGATCCAGGGCTTCGGCAACGTCGGCAGCCACGCGGCGAAGTACCTGGCTGACGCCGAGTGCCGGATCGTGGCAGTGGGCGACGCCACGGCCTCGTTTCGAAACGACGCGGGCCTCGACGTGCTCGAGCTTCTCCGGCACGTCCGCGGCACCGGGGGCCGGCTCGCCGGCTTCGCAGGGGGCGACGCGCTGCCGGCCGGCGAGCTGCTCGCCACCGACTGCGACGTGCTCGTGCCGGCGGCCCTCGGGGGCGTGATCACGGCCGCCAACGCCGACGCGATCCGGGCGCCGATCATCGTCGAGGGAGCCAACGCGCCGGTCGAGCCGGATGCCGACGACCGGCTCACGGCCCGGGGCGTGGTGGTGCTGCCCGACATCCTCGCCAACGCGGGCGGCGTGACGGCGAGCTGGTTCGAGTGGGTGCAGAACCGGCAGTACTACCAGTGGGGCCTCGACCGCGTACGGGGCGAGCTCGACCGGATTCTCGGCCGCGCCTTCGAGGAGGTGTGGCAGCTGGCGCAGGCGCGGAAGCTCCCGCTCCGCACCGCGGCCTACATGGTCGGCGTGGGCCGCGTGGCCCGCGCCACCGCCCTCGGCGGCCCGGGGTGACGCGGCGGTGCGGTGGAGCCCCCATCGCTCACGCGATTGGGGCTTCCGAAGGGCATGGTCGTCGCTCGGCAACCTCCGGAAGCGTGACCGCGTGAGCGGTACGGCTGAACCACGCCACCCTCGCTTCAGCCCCCATCGCTCACGCGATTGGGGCTTCCGAAGGGCATGGTCGTCGCTCGGCAACCTCCGGAAGCGTGACCGCGTGAGCGGTACGGCGGCACCACGCCGGACATGCTCGCCGGGCGCTCACCGCTGTGACGGCCGATACCACGCGCCGCGCAGCCAGTCGGCCAGGATCTCGATCTGCTCGCGGGTGAGTTGCGGCAGCTCCCCCTCGGCCGCGACGCCGAACCGCGGCATGCGGTCGTTGGCGTGCCCGTAGAACCTCTCGTGCGCCGGGTCGGCGATGATCCCCACGAGCCATTCGCGGCCTCCCCAGCCGGTGAGGTCGGGTTCGCCGCTGAGCTCGGCGCCGTTGTCGCGGAACCGGTGGCAGCCGCCGCAGCGGTCGTCCGCCGCCACGAGTTCTCGGCCCCGCTCCACGAGGCCGGCGATCTCCGGCGGCACGGGGCGTCCGGCCTCCGCCGCCAGCGCGGCCACCACGGCATCGATGTCGGCCCTGGGCCAGGTCGCCTCGTCGGTGAGATCGTCGCGCACGAACGACACCATCTCACCGTCCTTGTGGGCCGTGTTGCCGAAGTAGGCGGGGCCGGCGACCTGCTCGGGGTCGAGCAGGCCCCGGATCCAGTCGGCCGAGCCGAAGGCGAACAGGTTGGCGGCCGACGACGCCGCGATCACGGCCTCCGCGTCGGCGGCCAGTGGGTCGACGTGGGCATGGCAGCCGGCGCAGTGCTGGGCGAAGAGCCGCGGGCCCTGCATGAGCGGATCGCCGCGGACGACCGCGAGCATCCCGGCCGGCGGAATCCGCTCCGGCCGGCCGGCGAGCTCAACCGCCCGGGCGGCGTCGGCCTTGGCCAGCTTCACGGCGTCGAGGAACGCCTGCGAGCGGCGGACCTTCTCGAGCGTCTTCCACTGCCGCTCGATCGCCGTGGCCTTGGCCCGATCGCCGCCGAGCGCCGCCGCGAGTTTCACCCTGTCGCCGCCGGTCTGATCGTGGAGCGTCTCCGCCTCGGCGAGCGCGGCCCGGTCCACCCAAAGCGCGTAATAATCCTCGCGGAGGGCCAGCCCCGTGAGCAGGCCCACCCCGGCGAGGATCGCCAGCGTGAAGGCGACGTTGAACCGGTGGCCGAGCCGCCAGCCGCCGACGATCGGCATCAGGGCCATCGCGGCCATGATCAGGCCCGGCACGAGGATCGCGCCCACGAACTCGCCCGTCGCTCCCCAGCCCTCGAAGACCTTCAGGAACTGGAACAGGAACAGGAAGTACCACTCCGGCCGGGCGGCGGCGTAGGGCTGCGAGGGATCGGCCGGGGCGCCGAGCTCGGCGCCCAAGTGCCCGGGATGGACCGCCTCGCCCGCCAGCATCGCCCGCGCCGCGGGCACCAGGATCACGCCGAGCACCACCGCCATCACGGCGAGCATCGCCACGGCGTCCTTGAGCAGCTGGTCGGGCCAGAACATGCCGTCGGGTTTCGTGAGCGGCTGCTTCGCGTGCAGCCCGTGCCGGCGGAACACCGCCAGGTGCACCACCAGGAAGAGCACGAGGGTGGCCGGCAGGAAGCCCGCGTGCAGGGCGAAGAACCGGGTCAGCGTGTGATGGCCGTACTCGGGGCCGCCGATCACGAGCTGCTGCAGCGACGGCCCGACTACGGGGACGATCCCCGCGAGGTTCGTGGCGACGATCGTGGCCCAGTAGCCCTTCTGGTCCCAGGGGAGCAGGTAGCCCGTCAGGGCCATGCCGAGCACGAGCATCATCAGCACGAGCCCGAGCCAGAAGTTGACCTCGCGGGGCGCCTTGTAGGCGCCGTCGATCACCACCTGCAGGAGGTGCAGCGCGAGCAGCACCACCATCGCCTGGGCCATGACGTGGTGGATCCCGCGGAGCAGCCAGCCGCCGGCCATCTCGTGCTGGATGAAAAACACGCTCTCCCAGGCCGTCTGCGCGCTGGGGGCGTAGTTCGCCCACAGGAAGAGCCCGGTGATCACCTGCGTGAGGAAGGCGAACACCAGCGTGCTGCCCCAGACATACCGCCAGCGGGCCCCGCCCGGCACCCGCTCGTAGAGCGCCTCGTGGAGGAGCGCCCGGTAGCCGGTGCGGTCGTCGAGGAAGTCGGCCACGCGGCCGAGCGGCCCCCTGCGTGGCGGCGTCATCCCTGCACCACCTTCTCCGCCACGCCGGCGCGGAACCGCTGCCACTTCACCTCGACCTGGCCGTTGCGCCCGACACGGCACTCGAGCGTGTCCATCGGGCGGGGGCTCGGGCTCGGGGCCACGATCCCGCCGTCGAGCGTGAAGGAACTGTTGTGGCAGGGGCAGCGGAAGCAGTCGACCGCCCGCTCGAAACCGATGAAGCACCCGGCGTGCGGGCAGGTCGCCGAGAGCGCCTGCACCGCGCGGGAGCCCTGCTCACGGCGGAGGTAGACCGCACCGACCGGCTCGGCGGCGAATCCCGTCCACGCATCGACACGGTCGGCGATCACGGGAAACTGCCGCGGCACGCCGTCGTCGGGGATCGCCGCGAGGTCCGCCACCCGCAGGAACGTCGCCGCGCTGCCCTGGCGTCGCAGCGGGTCGAGAAAGGTCCACAGGCCGGCGACGACCGGCGGCAGGGTTGCCAGGCCGCCGCAGGCGACGGCGAGCACCTTGGCGAGAAAGCCGCGGCGGGATGCGGAGGCGTGGTCGGGGTCGACTACCGCCGCGTCGCGTGGGGACCGAGCATCCACAGGTCGCCGCGGCATGGCCGGATCCTCCTTCTCGCGGTGTTCCCGATCAGCAGGCCGCGGCCTGCAGGGCGAGCCAGGCCTCGTCCATGGCGGCCAGCACCCGCTCCTCGGCCGCCTCGAACGGGCCGTCGAGGATCGTGCCGGCGGCCGCCTTGTGGCCGCCGCCGCCGAACCGGGCGGCGAGCGTGTTGCAGTCGAGCCGACCGCGGCTGCGGAAGCTCACCTTGATTCGTCCGTCGGGCTGCTCGATCAGGATCACGGCCGCCTCCGTCCCCTTCACGGCCAGGGTCAGGTTGACGAGGTCCTCGGTGTCGGCGGGCTGGGCGTGCACCTCCTTGATGTCCCTCTGCCGGACCGTCGAGACGATCACCTTGCCGTCGTGCCGCGTGGCCGCGCCCGCGAGCGTGCGGCCCACGAGGTTCAGGCGGGCGAGCGTGTCCTGCTCGAAGAGCTCGCGGTAGACCGCCGTGGGGTTGGCGCCCGCGTCGACGAGCCGGCCGGCGATCCGGAAGCTCTCGCCGCTGACGCTCGGAAAGCGGAAGCCCCCGGTGTCGGTGGAGAGGCCGGCATACAGCGGCGTGGCGATCGCCTCGGTGAGCGGCACGCGCAGGCGGAGGGCGATCTCGTAGACGATCCGGGCGGTCGCCTCGGCCGCGGTGTCCTTGAACCAGCGGTCGGAGAGGTCGTCCTCGCTGACGTGGTGGTCGATCACGAGCACCCGGTCGCGCATCGACTTCGCCACGTCCCCCATCGCCCCGAGCTGCGCCCAGGCGCTGGTGTCGAGCACGATCAGGAGATCGCGGTCGGCGAGGTCGGCCGGCCGCACCCGCTCGGCGAGCGACTCGATCCGGCCCCGCGGGTCGATCCACTTGAGGTTCGCCGGCGTGGCCTGCGCGTTGACGATCCGCACGTCCTTGCCGAGCGCGTCGAGGATCCCGGCCATGCCGAGCTCGCTGCCGAGGGCGTCGCAGTCGGGCCGCACGTGGCTGGTGAGCACGGCCTTCGAGCAGCCGCGGAGCACGTCGAGGAGCGCGGACCAGTCGAGTCGCATCATGTCGTTCCGGAGGGGCACGGGGCGGCGGCGATGCGGACGGCGGTCGCCACGTCATCGGCCAGCCGGGCCTTGAGCTCATCGACCGACGTGAAGCAACGAGTGTCACGGACGTGGTCGAGGAAGTCAACGTCGAGCGTCCTGCCGTACAGGTCGCCGCGGAAGCCGACGAGATGGACCTCCACGGATACGGCCGTCTCGCCGAAGGTGGCGTTGGGCCCGACGTGCACGGCGGCCGCGTGCACCCCGCCATCCACCTTCACCCGCGCCGCGTAGACACCCAGCGCCGGCAAGAGCGTGGCGATGCCCGCGAGGTTGGCCGTCGGGAAGCCGAGCGTGGCACCGCGGCGGGCGCCGACGACGACGGTGCCGGTGAGCCGGTAGGGCCCGGTCAACAGCTCGCTCGCCTCGGCCACGCGGCCTGCCGCCACGAGCGCCCGGATCCGCGAGCTCGACACCGGCTCGCCGCCGGCCACGACGGGCGGCACCACGTCGAGCTCGACGCCCGCCGCGGCGCAGAGCCGCTCGAGCATGGCGACGTCGCCCCGCCGCCGGGCCCCGAACCGAAAGTCCCGCCCCTCGACGAGGCATGCCGCCGCCATCCGTCCGCGGAGGATACCGGCGAAGAATGCCTCCGGCTCCAGCGCCATCAGCAGGGCGTCGGCCGGCTGCACGCACACCGCGTCGACGCCCAGCGCCAGGAGCAGCTCGGCCCGGCGGGCCGGCGTGGTCAGCGGCACCGGCGCCTCCGCCGGCCGCAGCACGCTGGCGGGATGCGGATCGAACGTGAGCACGACCGCCGGCACGCGGTGTCGCGCGGCGGCCGCCCGCAGGCGGTCCACGATCGCCGCATGGCCGACGTGCACGCCGTCGAAGTTGCCCACCGCTGCGGCACACGCCGCGAATGGCCCGGCGTCCGGCGGAAAGACGGTCGGTGCGGCGATGGACTGCACGGCGGGCGGAACGCGAGGGGGACGTTCGACAAGATCGCGACGTGGGCAGTGTACCGCGGGAAACCGGGGCCACGGTATGATTCCCGCCGCCCCCGGAGTTGCCCGTCCGTGCCCGACGTGATGCCCATCACCGAAGACCGGCAGATCTATCTCTCGGCCGAACTCGCCTGCCGGCTCGGGGCGATCGACATCGGTTCGAACTCGGTCCGTCTGCTCGTCGCCGAGGCGATCCGCGGCGGCGCCTACCGGATCCTCGACGAGGAAAGGGAGCCCACCCGGCTGGGCCGCAGCGCGTCGCTGGAGGGGTGGCTCGACGAGGAGTCGATGAACCGCACCCTGGCGGCCCTCCGCACCTTCAAGGAAATCGCGACCGGCTACCAGGTGACGCGGCTGCGGACGATCGCCACCTGCGCGGTCCGCGAGGCCCGCAACGGCCCCGAGTTCTGCCGCCGGATCCGCGAGGAGGTCGGGCTCGAGGTGGAGGTGATCTCCGGGGAGCGGGAGGCGCGGCTGGCATTCCTGAGCGTCCAACATGCCTTCGATCTCGCCGGCCGCAACACGATCGTGGCCGACATCGGGGGCGGCAGCACGGAGATCGTGTTCGCCACCGGAAATCTGATCGAGTCGATCTTTTCCACGCCGCTGGGCGCCGTGCGGCTCACCGAGCAGTTCGCCCTCGGCGACTGCTGCGACGGGCCGGAGGCCGCCCGGAGCCTGGAGCGGCTCGACGACGAGATCACGGGCGTGCTCAAGAAGCGGACCACCAAGCCGCTGTTCGCCCCCCACGTGCTCGTCGGCTGCGGCGGCACCTACACCACGCTCGCCGAGCTGTTGATGGCCACGAGGCGGCAGGCCGATGCGCCGTTGGCGGGCTACAAGGTGTCGCACGCGGAGGTCCGCCACCTCTGCGACCGGCTCCGGAAGATGCCCCTGCGGGCGCGGCGAAGCATGCCGGGCATGACCCCCGACCGTGCCGACATCATCGTCGCCGGGCTCTCGATCGTCGACGCGCTGATGCGGCGGTTCAACGTCAACACGCTGGCGATCCACACCCGCGGAGTTCGCGACGGCCTGCTCCGCGAGATGATCGACGAGGCCGCCGTCGGTGACGACGGCATCGACGACGCCGCCCTCCGCGACGCCGCGATCGATCGGCTCGCCGCCGCCTGCTCCGGCGAGGCCGAGCATGGGCGGACGGTGGCGACGCTGGCCGGGAGGATCTTCGAGCAGGTCGCCGAACCGCTCGACCTGCCGCCCGCCGACCGGCTGCTGCTGGAGTGCGCGGCCCGGCTGCAGGACGTGGGCTACGTGATCAACTACGACCAGCACCACAAGCACAGTTACCACCTGATCCGCAACAGCCGCCTGCCGGGCCTGCGGCCGCACGACCTGGAACTGGTGGCCAACGTGGCCCGCTACCACCGCGGCGCCCTCCCCAAGAAGAAGCACGAGAACCTCTCCAGGCTCTCTCCCGACGACCAGCGGCGGGTGCAGCGGCTGGCGGCGATCCTGCGGATGGCGGGGGGCCTCGACCGCAGCCGGTCGCAGCAGGTGCGGGACGTGGTCGCGGCCGTCCACGGCGGCCGGCTGGTGCTCGACGTGGTGGCCGACCAGGAGCCGCAGGTCGACATCTGGGGCGCCGAACGGCGGACGGACCTCTTCGAGAAGGTGTTCGGAATGAAGGTCGACGTCCGCTGGGCGGGAGAGGCCGCCGCGCGGTGACGGTCGGCCCCACGCGCGTCGGTGATGGGGGCTGCGCGACGCCGGGCGACAAGGCATGGGCGGCTCCGCGCCCCTACGATCCGCCCAGCCGTCAGAGGTGTGTCCGTGTCGCCGACAGGCACGCCGGCGGCCCGGAAGTGCCGATGATGTCCTTGAACGACGCTCCTTCCACGGCACCACCATGCGCCTCGCCATCCTGCTCGTCGTCGCGGCGTCACTCGCCTCGGCCTCGCCCGCCGAGGGGGCCGGCCGGCGGTGGTTCAGCGGGCCGCGGTCGCCGATGTCGCTCGGCACGCCGCAGCGGCAGGCGCCCTACGCTCCGGGCGCCTCGCCCTACGTCACCGGCCACGGCACGCGGCCGAAGTACTTCGTGCCCCCCACCAATCCGCGGACGCCGACCTGGAAGATGTACGGCACCCCGCCGGGAGTCGTGCCGGGCGACTGGCCCACCTACGCGCCGCTCGGCTTCGGCGGCTACCGCTTCCCGGCGGTCGGCAATCAGGCGTATCGGTAGCCGCTCCGCGAGCCGGCCATGAAGGTCATCGTCGTCGGCGCGGGCATCGGGGGGGCGAGCACCGCGATCGCGCTCAAGCACCTCGGCCACGAGGTCGTGGTCTACGACCAGATGACCGGAAACAAGCCGGTCGGGGCGGCGCTCTCGCTGTGGTCCAACGGCGTGAAGGTGCTCAACTGGCTCGGGCTCGGCGCCGAGGTGGCGGCGCTCGGCGGCCGGATGGACGACATGGCCTACCTCGACGGCCACAGCGGCGCGCCGCTCTGCCGGTTCAGCCTCGCCCCCGTCACCGCTCAGACCGGTCAGCGGCCCTATCCGGTCGCCCGGGCCGACCTGCAGGCGCTGCTGATGGAGCGGTTCGGGATGGACCGCATCCGGCTCGATGCCCGGCTCGTAGGCCTCGCCGACGACGGCACGACCGTGACGGCGACGTTCGCCGACGGCTCGACCGACACGGCGGACATGCTGATCGCCGCCGACGGCGCCCGCTCGGCGGCCCGCGACTATGTCACGAGGGCGAACGAGGGAGGCCGCCGGATCGAGCGGACCTACTCCGGCTACGTGAACTTCAACGGCCTGATCCCGGTCGACGAGCGGATCGGCCCGGCGACGCAGTGGACGACCTACGTGGGCGAGGGCAAGCGGTGCTCCGTGATGCCGGTGGCCGGCGGCCGGTTCTACTTCTTCGTCGACATTCCCCAGCCGGCGGGCCTGCCCTACGACCGCGGCGCGGGCAAGCGGCCGCTCGAGGAGGCGTTCGGCCACTGGACGGCCGGCGTGCGGGCGCTGCTCGACGCGATCGACCCGGCCGCATCGCTCAACCGCGTGGAGATCTGGGACGTCGACCCGTTTCACACCTGGGTCCGGGGGCGGGTCGCCCTGCTCGGCGACGCGGCGCACACCACCTCCCCCGACATCGGCCAGGGCGCCTGCTCGGCCCTGGAAGACACCTTCGCGCTGGCGATCTCCCTGGCCACCAACACCATCGGCATCGAGGACAGCCTGGTCCGCTACCAGCGGATCCGCTCCCCCCGCGCGGCCGACCTCGTGCTCCGGGCCCGGAAGCGGTGCCAGGAGACGCACGCGTTCGATCCGGTCGCCACGCAGGCGTGGTACGAGAGCCTGAAGACCGAGGACGGCTCGGGCATCATCAAGGGCATCGTGGGCAACATCGCCGCCAGCCCGATCAACCTCGGTGGCGGCGGATGAGCGCGGCGGCGAGCAGGCATCCTGCCCCGGCAAGCGCCACCGTGCCGGGCTCCGGCACCGCGACGAGGGCGAGCGTGTTGCCGCCCAGGTAGTTGGAGTCGAGCGTGTAGCCGGTCGGCAGGCTGGTGACCGTGCCGAACGTGCCGGCAAGCGAGGCGTAGGAGCCGAACACGTAGGCAGGCTCCGTGAGCGGGTCGAGAACGGTGAAGGCGACACTCGACGTCGGAGCGAGCGAGAGCGCCGTCGCCACGCCGATGCCGCCCGACTAGGAACCCGAGAGGAAGATCTCGAGACCCCCGCCGAGCGCGAGGCCGGACCCGAAGGAGAGCGTGCCCTGCCCCTGCGGCTGCACGATCGATCCCGTGCCGGTCGTCACGCCACCGAGCACCGTGCCCGTGGCCCGCAGCGTCTGGCCACTCGCCAGGGTGAACCCGCCGGTGACGCCCGTCACGTTGAGCACGCCGTAGACGGCCACGTCGGTACTTGACGCAATGTTGTTCGCCGCCGCCAACAGGGCGAGCGTGCCGCCGGACTGCACCACGGTGCTGCCGGAGTAGAGTCTTTATTCGTGACACACACGTCGTTTGCGCGCATGTTTACGCTGCCGTCGCCAGTCCGTGGTAATGCAGCCTGACACACGTGCCGAGGACGCTCTG
>Ga0194129_10001258_pt1 | contig 42686 bp, 13 predicted proteins | sample TA2KigCa35mmetaG_FD_150862 | JGI IMG/M metagenome (GOLD analysis project Ga0194129, IMG submission 150862) | Freshwater microbial communities from Lake Tanganyika, Tanzania - TA2015038 Kigoma Deep Cast 35m | ecosystem: Environmental > Aquatic > Freshwater > Lake | place: Tanzania: Lake...
AATAAAAGAAAGATTGCTTCAAAATTTATTGGCTAATATTTATTAAATTTTTGATTATATAACGTGCGTATAAATCAACTTTTAACTTGGATTAATTGGGTCGCGAAATAATATATCATTTGACAAATGGTAATAAAATTATCGCGAATTAATTGATGATATTAATGAATAAATTAAAAATTTTGTATATTAAATTTCTTGGAATAATGATTAATTATAAATTGATGTTTGCAAATTATAGGTATCGCATATAAAAATAGATTTAGATAGTTATAGATTATGCGAATATATATTAAAGCATCCCAAATAATAAGATTTATCATCATAAATTTTAGAAAAAAATATATGTTAAAACGATTTAATTTTAATAATTTTTCGCGATATAATATATAGTTAAAGCGATACAAACAGATAAATTAGCGAATTAACTAAATAAAAATCATATTTAAATGAATAATCAATTAATTTTGTAAAGGATTATATACAAAAATATAATGATAAATAAGATAGTATTAATAATATAAAAAAGAATTAAAATATGCCGCTTTTTATAGGATATATTATTATTTTGGTGTTAATGGTATTAAATATACTTTTAATATCTTTATTTAATGTTTACTTGAGCGGCAAAATATATTATAGATAAAATTTTTGATATTATTATTTAAATAAAAAATATAATTGTATAAGTTTTAATATATTCCGCATAAATAATGTAAAACACAAAAAAATTAGTAATTAGCGATGAAGAAGCTATATAAAAAATATATAAAGAGATTAATAATATAGATTAATAATTCGCGATATTTAAATTCCCTTTTTATTTTCATTATAAAACTATTTTAATTTTTATTATATCGCAAATTATATTTTTATTTTTAATAATATTTGTTTCATTATATTGGTAAAAATTTTAGTCTGATATAACTTAACGCTTATAATAGGCGACAATAATCGTTTTTCTTATTTAATTTTTTGTTTTTGCTGTTATTATATATTTGTAAATAGATGGATAATATTCCATATATTAGCCCAAACAATTTAATAATATATTATAAAAGCCTAAAATAATTTATGATTAAAAAGGCAATTTATAATATAAAATTGACTAAATGAACAATTCTTACAAAAAAATAGAGTAAGAAATGCACGTTTCGTTTGGTGATATCTATACAAAAAGTGATGACTAAACATTTAAAAACATTTTTATGCCTTATGATGACAAAAGATATAAATTTCACAAAGAAATGTATTTAAATAATAAAAAATAACTTAATTAATAATTGAATTTAATGAATAATAACAAATGAACGCGAATAATATTTATTTAATGCGCAAATTGTATTTCGAATATTAAAAGATTATATTTCATTTTTAATCTTATTAATATATTTATATTTTTTATTATTCTAAATCGTCATCTATACATTTTTTGATATCATAATAATTTCCAATGCATTCTATTTTTTGACCAGAGAGTTATTAATATGTATTGTTTTATATGTTTTTTTACATGGAATTGTTTTAAAGTTATTCTTCAAGTGGTTCGCGTATTTTTAAATTGTAATGAACTGAACGATATAATTATTCTATGTTTTATTTAATAGTGTCAGACAATTATATTAATTTTTTCTCGATTAATTTCAAATATTCATTTTAATATTATTTTTAATTAAAATAATATAATAATCGCAAAGTATAATCGCGCCTTTTATTTTATTTCAGATCAGTGAAACTTTTACCTAGTTATTATTTAAATTACAATTGCGATATACAAATTTGCGGACTTATATTTTTCATCGCCCATATAAGTGTTAATTATACTAAAAATTCGCTATTTATTTTAAAAATATCGTTTTGTTCATTTTTCTATAGAACTTCTTAAATATTTGGTACACTTTTATCGCGAACTTTTATTTATTTATTATTACCGCCAAATAATTATTATTGTATGTCTTTTTAATTTTGTTTATTTTCATAAATATTTTTTATAAATTCGCTTAAATTATTCTATATTTAATGTTTTGTGTACTTTTACCAATCATACTCAAGGGGTATATTAAATATGAATTTCAATAATTGCGGATTAATTTATTTCTCATTTTCGTTTTATAGCTTTATATTATCAGATTGTACATTTTTTATTTTATTTTCTTATTATTGAGATGGGTCAATTAAAGTGTTCACTTTTATTTTATTTATATATTATTTTATATACTTTTTTTTATTAAAAGCTTCTTATAGATTTTGATTGCATTTTATTGCTTAATTCGCGTCTTAATTATTTATTATTTTGCTTAACATTTTATACGTTTGATATTAATTGTTTATTAGCTATTTTATTGTATTTCTGTATATTTTTTGAAAATAATAATTATAGGTTGGTTAATCGCTAACAATAATAACATTTGTATTTTAATTTTCCTATTATTATAGTTTATTTAAATATTTTAATAATTTATGTAAATTTTCTTGATTTATAGTATTTGAATTCTCCTAAAATTAATTAAAAAACAAATTAACTTACTTTTTAAACTCCATTTCAATTTGTTAACGGTTAAAACTTATTATATTATCATATTGCCATATTATATCATTGTCGCATTATTTACTTTTTTCGTCTTTTTTTAAATACGATTTATATGATATTTTTATAAAAATGTCTTTTATTTGTTTTATTATTTCTATGTTATCTTATGTTTCTTTGTCAAATATTTACGCTTTAATATTCATTGTTTGTTGGAAAAATAAAAAAGTACAAATAAAATAGTTTGAAATATATATTTATTTAATAAACATTTATTCATTTATTTTTTATACATTCTATTATATCTAAAAAACTCATATTATCAATGTTTATGTTTTCGCTTTCAAATACATCGATTATTTTTTCTTCGTTTAAGTCATCGCTCTCTGACATACTCCCCACCCCCTCGCTATTTGAATCTTTATTATTTTTTTATATTTCGCTATATTTTTTTATAATTTTATTTAAATCTAATTCTTTAATTTCATTGATTGTAGAAAAATTTATATCCGCGCCTAATCCCTTATTTATAAAAGAATTGCTATAATTTTCGGTAAGGACTAAAACTTCATTATTTGATGCGTATTCTTCTATGATTGACAATAATTTTACAAAGCATACTTAATCAATTATATTTATTTTCTCGTCGTCTTCGATTATACTTTATTGACCGTTTAATTTATTTAATATTACAAATATTATTTAATATATATATTGTTAAATTAACTGGGGTAATTTTTCCGATAATTTCTTTCTATCTTATATTTATATAAATGCTTTTAAAACTGACAATAATATATTTTATAAAATATTTTTTTGTATATTTTCATACCAATATACTTATTTTAGTAAAACACACGCATAAATAAATAGAGTATAATTTTAAATATCAAAATAATTATCTTTGTCAAACTATTTCACAAATTTAATATAATTTTGCTTTATTTTATTTGAATCGCTATCATCATCACTCATAAATTCCTTAAAAAAAGTAACATTACGAAAAGTTATATCAAAATTATTTTTGTAATAATTATATAATTTATCTACCCTTTCATCTTTATCTTATTGATTTTCGGTTTTTTATTAATTATCCATTTATGTTAAAAAATTAAAATTCCGTTTTTAAACAATTTTATGTTTTTTATTATTGCCAATTTTTAGACACATATTTATATTTTATTATTTCTCAAATTATATATTGTTGATTTTATAAAGCAAAATAGTTTCGTTTATAAAAAGGTTAAGTGGAATGTAATATGGAACTGTATTGTCCATCTCAAGCCCTTAAAATTGGAAGTAATTTACATTCTTGTTAAAGCTATTTATTATTAAATCTAATAGACTTTTTAAACGGCGCATTAAATGTAATAAAAATATATAATTTTTTGCTATATTCTTTTAGTTTCCGCGCAAATATTTTTTAATTTCTGTCGCCATAAATCATACTTTCAGCTTTTCACTTTTATTTATATGTGTATAGTTACTGTTTTGTAAGTTCGGCTATTATTTTAACCATTTTGAATTGAATAATATAAAATTACATTATTCACTTAAACTTAAGCTTATATTTTTAAATTAATTTGTTAAATGACAGGATTAGTTAAAGGTTTTATTTTTAATTCCGCAGATAATAAATTAGTTCCAAATATTAAAGTAAGATATATTTTGCGTTATTATTTTTATTTTTGTGGATTATTTTGTTTTATATTCGAGTGTAATCTTTCAATTTGTATTATTTTTTGAAAAATAACAGTAGTTTGAACTTTTTTTATACATAAATATTATTTAAGTGTAAATTTATGCATAATAATTTAAATCACGGTTATATAATTAAATTGTAACATAAATTATTTATATTTCCATTTTATTTCTTTATCAAAGGAAGCGCAAAAATAAAAGTTAATTAATTAATCGATATATATCAATTTGATAATTTATTATTTTTTCGTACTTATTTATATTATATGCGCGTTATTCTTATTATTTACTATTTATAATATAGATACATGTATAATTTATACTTTTGATATAAAAATAAATCCTACATATTTATATCATAATTTTTAGGGACGTATTTAAATATTTTTTAGATTTATGATAAATTATAATAAATTATAATTATTGTAAAATTACGAACTGGCGATTTTGGCACAAAAATTTATCATTTCAGAGCGGGGGAGGGTTATCACAATTGATCACCAAAATGGCCGGACATCGAACTTCATTTCTTCTAAATTTTGGAACGGAATGATTAGCTAAATTGCGGCTAAAAGTAACATTTCAATATATCAGAGGGAAGATCCGGTACATCTTCTATGAGATGAGGGTTAGCCTTGAACTCTCGATCAATATTGATATCGTAATCTAAGTACGACTATATTTCAAAAGAGTCTATGTATCTCCCTGGTTCAGTCAACCTATCGTAATAGCTTCTCATCCGTCTAGACACAGACGCCTCATCTGAGTACCGATATTATGGATTCTTAATTAGGAATTTCTTGTACCCACGAATAAAGGTAATGATAATATCCAAATCATTTTAAAAATCTGATTTATCTTTTGAAATTTAGTCCATTATATGTCAATTATATACTGTAAATTCATTTTTTATCAATAAAATATTTAACTGTTTAAAAAAATAGAAATGTTGGTAGGATGACTAGCAAGTATTAACAAAGTCTAGCTATATAGAACACTATATAAATATTATGTTTTTAAATTCGTAGTGTGATACGGCATTAAAATTTTTGTTAAATAAATTGAATATGAGTGTATTTAATAAATGCATAAATTTATCATTATATTAAAAATAACATATTAAACAAAATAAAAATATGTATTATGATTGGGTTATTTTTTTAATAAATTTTTGTTATATTCTATCTATATTTTATTATATATGTTTTCATGTATTTCCTTTTTTTAAATTATTCAATGCATTATTTGCTATTTTATTTATACATTCATTTAGCGCTTATAATTGATTATAATTATCATAATTTCTTTATTATATCAATTCTCTTAATGTTTTTATTTCCACTGTTTTTAATGGTGTGTCTTCTTTTTCATTTATTATTTTCTGCACCATTAACAAATCTATCACACATCCTAAATTATATTGTTTTTACTTATTTTTTTTGTACTTTTTTGTATATCTATTTTCTTTATTATTTGTTCCTCTCTATTTTTTTCTTTTTTACCGCCAAACACTTTGTCTTTATTGTATCTTGCATAATGAACTCTCCTTTGTTTTTTCATCTATTTATTCACTCTTTAATTTTATTTTCCCTCTTTCTTATTTCCTCCATATATTATATAGTTATCTCTTTTTTATTTATTTTCTTCTCCTATACCCTTTATGTATTCCACTAGGCACATTATTAATGCTGTTATTATTAGTACTATTAAAATACAGATCATTTTGCCTATAAATAAATTTTATTTAAAATAATTATTTGTACTCTTTTATTTTTCTATAATTTATCTTGTTAATTTCGGCTTTAACTTTATTTTTATTTTTTTGTCTTTTCTCTTGTTTAATTCCTTTTAAAGTTACTTTATGTAATCTCCATTAAATATACACTCTCATTATTTTTTCTGTTCTCTCATTTAGTGCGAGGTTTTAAAATTGTTTCCTCGTTACACTTTTAAATGCAATTATTCGGTTATATATTGTCGTTTTTCGCTTTTATCTTTAATTTCGAGTTTCAAATCGCATTATCTAATTTCCGTCAAAACTAACTTCGTATTAATTTAGTTTTTTTATTTTTTATTTAACTTATTTTATACTTTTGCCTAAATTAGTGCTTACATAATTAGATAATCACGCGTTTCATGCCCAACCCTCTGCTAACTCCGATTCCATTACTCTCACAATTTAAAAAAATACGAAATTTTTTAATCTGTTAAAGCTCTCCACCCCACAGCTCCGAGCACAATAGCTCCATACTCCACACCCAATTCCCACTAATCCACTAAACCTTACATTAAATTTAAACCCAAACTCGTACTACACTAAACACGGTGTAAAGTAGTGTCGATGCCCCACCCTACTCACAACCTTTCAAACGGACAATTAATATTTTGTTCCTATATATTTTCATTTACCGAAAATATCAATCCTATGGGTGAAGGAGATTTTATTTATTTTGTTAAGCCATTCGAATTAAAATAACATTCTTTTATTACCCAAATATAACTAGACAAAATAAATAATATAAAATCAGCATTTATGTTAATTATCGCAAATAATTAATAGAATATATTAATTAATAGATAAAATTGTATTTTTTTAATTATTATGTTAATTTTTATACTTTTATTAATAATGTGTATAATTTTTAGTAAATATTAAGCTTCACCACAAAAAACAAATATATTGTTATTAAAATTGATTTTCGTTCATTTTATGAACTGGCCTGATATGTTCCTTAAATAGTTTTCGTTCTTCATTCTTTAATATCATTTTTATTGTTACATTATAAGATCAGTTATAATTTACAGGCCGCGGTTCATTCAAGATTTTTTTTATCTTCTTCGCTATTGTTTTTCTGATCTTTTTAAGCCAATTATAGCTACTAGATTTCTTCTAGTGCTTTATTTTTTTCTGGGTCATTCTTTTTTTATTTTGGCTTTTTCTTCTTTTCTTTCTTTTCTTCTTCTTTCTCTTTCTCCTCAAATTATTTTTAATTTATATCAAACTGAATTTTTCTCTTCTTTTCTTCTTCGATTCTTTTATTTTTTGCTTCTAATTATTTCAGTTGATTTTTTCTCTTGTCTTCTTCGAATTTTAATTTTTTTTCTTCTTCAGTTTTTTCTTCTTTTTTCGGCTTAAATTTAATTTTCTTTTCTGCTTTTTTCTCCTCTTCTTTCTTTTCTTTCTTCTCTTCTTCTTTCTTTTCTTTCTTCTCCTCTTCTTTCTTTTCTTTCTTCTCCTCTTCTTTCTTTTCTTTCTTCTCCTCTTCTTTCTTTTCTTTCTTCTCCTCTTCTTTCTTCTTCTTTTCTTCTTCCTTTTTCTTCTTTTTTTTCTCTTGTTTTCTTCTTTTTTCTTCTTCAAATTTTAATTTCTTTCTCTCTCCTTCTTCTCTCTTTTTTTCTTCTTCTTTCTTTTCTTCTTCTATAAAAATTTGGCGCTGATATTCAATCACCTAGATCTCTTAAAAAGTTTTAACTTGCTGGCCTAGGATGAAATCATATGCTTCCTGCTAGTATTTGGTCATTTCATGCAGGAGTTCTACATCTGTTTGAAGACATAGGCGCGTTTGATTATGATTTTAATAAAAATTAATATAATGATTTATTTTAGATGCCGTTATATATAATTAGTGGCAATCTTTAATAGCGGAAATTAATTCGGAATATTCTAAATCACTGATCATATCCGTGATTTGTTTTGATAAGTTGTAATCGGTTCCCATAAATCTGTAAATATAATAATATATAAATTGTTGACAAATATAAAAATTGTTCGGATTATTTGGTTATAATTTTTAAATTACGAGTTCGACATCATGGTCATAAGTTTGTCTACTCGCTAATAAAAGTATGTTTACAAGAGGATTATACATAATATTTTCCTCGTCAAATGCGGGTTGTTACATATATAAATCTTTAAAAGTTTCGTGGATTGGTGGATTGGTGTACTTAAATTTCCTATATTTATTAAAGAATTTAAAGGTATCTTCGTACAAAGCTAGAGTTACGTCGAGCTACTAAGACTATCCTTCAAATTAAGCCAATTTTACCTCAACCTCCTTTCCATTCACTTGATAATAAATTTTTGGGCCGTTATAAACATCGACCGTAGCTTTGGCAAATTAGATATATTTATAAATTAATAAAAATCGGCGGTTATCTGACTATTATAAGATTTTATTAGCGTAATCGGCATAATCTTTGTCTTTAGTGTTTATAATTTTAAATAATTAGGATTTTTGAACTTCGTGAAGTGTTTCAGTGAGATATAAGTAGTCATTCTATAAGTAATCTTCTTTGAAAGCAGCTTTATCTAAAATAAGACCTAAAATAGCAGCATTTTTAGCGGCACTTTATATAATTTTTGAAAATGGAGTCTTTTATTATTTAGTCTCCTTTTAGCCAATGCGGTCCCACAAAGTAGTACCGTCTTAAATTTTAAACGATTCAGCTCTAAGACAAGAGAAGAACATGGTTCCCATCTTTCCAATGAAGTACATAAGAGCTAATTTTTATTATTGTTACAATTATGAGAACATATGAGAATCAAATAGACCCTTAGTGTTATCAAGGAGGTAGTGTGTAGCGCTGTTTGTTTTTTTTGCGAATATGTGCATATCCTTTTAGAAAAATTGATCGAATTGATTAAGAACCCAATTGGATAATTCATCAACTTCGGGGCGGTTGTTGTAAATTTCTTGATCCTAATCAATAGTATCGCGAAACTACATAGCAGTTGCATCGGAAAAAGAAACGAGGGTTTTATTCATCGTAACACAATATTATATATATTCATTTTTTGTTGTGTATCATTTTTTGGGGAAAAGTAATATTATAGGGTTAAAAGTAGAATAATTTAGATATAACAAAATATGTATGACTTGGCTCTATGATTTACCAGGTAATTTAGTAGGGGGGTTGTTATTAGTGTGAATATAAATGATACATAAATTAAATTTAGAACATCATATTAGTATTTTAATGTTCATTCAATAATATATTAAATTATAATTATGTATTCTTGATTAAAAATTCTTGATACTTTTCGTATTATATAGCATATATATTTGGTATCAATAATAATTACATAATAAAAAAGAGTTATAATATAAATATATTAATAAAAAATTATTAAAAAATATTTTCTCCAGAATTCCCCTCATCAAGACAATAAAATTAATTTTGGTTGTACAATATATTTGGAAAAATAGTATTAAAGCGTTTTTTAATATAATTAAAATACATACTAAAATATAATATGCAGTTATATGTAAATAGATTATAGTTATATAAATAATACTTGAGCAAGCTGGTAATATTAAAGATCTATAATTTTAACACCACACAATTTTTCGGGCAGAAATTATTTAAACTTTATAATTTAAAAACACGTGCAACAGATATGAATTTTAAATTATAAAAATACAACAATATTTTCATTTATATTTGACAATATTGGTGAACTAGGCGGAAAAATATCGATACTAATTATAAAGTAAATTTTAATTTATTATGGACAGTGATAATAAACATAATGATGAAGTATAAATATTTAAATTATAATTATATTAATAAATTGCTGTAAATTTGTGAACTAGCAGTTTATCAAACAATAAAAGTAACACCAAAGATCAATATAAATCTAAACTATAACTCTCATTGTTTGATAAAAAGGTAGTGGTTAAAGACTCACTACTAGCTATCTGAATGATCTTCTTCATCCGATTCCTCGGAACGTAACATATATTGGAGTGACATATATTAATGAAATGCTGCTTAGATTATTTCTTGTATAGTTATATAATAACCAGCAGATCTAGCCCTAAGCAGAGTTTCATTTACTATATCTAAATATAGTTCTTGTTACTCTTCAGATTCGTTATCAAGCGAATCCAAATACTCAAGGTAAAATTCAATTGCTCTTTGATAATAGCACTCAAAAATAATATCAAATTATACAATCATTCTTATCAACACTTTATTTTTTCATTTTTCCGTTTTCAAAATATATTAATAAAATATGTCTATTTTAATGGTTAAATTGTATTATAAAAGAACGCGAAATAATCAATATAATTAACAATAATAATGGGAATAATAGTTATGAATCATGATGTTAAAAAATCGAATATTTTAATGCGTATTATATAGAATTTATTTTTAATTAATATAAATAATTGTACATAAATAAAAAAATAAAAACAAAACTATTATGCTTTATCGCAAATTAAACTGAAATAAATATTTTTAAACAAATATACAAAATAAATGACCCATCAATCACAATGCGCCCACTCTAAACTAAAAACAGCAATTTAAGCACTAATCATAGATGTTTTAAGTAATTTATATAGTATGAAGGTTCGTTATTATCATGGTAATATGCTTTTTAAAATGGGAAAATTGTGATATATAGAAAGTTCTAATTAATTTGAATTATACAACTATTTTGCGACAATAACTTATAGATATATAATAAGGTATTCGGATAATAATATATAAAAAAACTTAAAACTTTACATTCAATACACAGTACCGACGCGAATAACCAAAGTTTATATTTTTAATGAATATTTTGAAATCAATGATGTACTATTAATAAAATATATCATAAATTTTTATAGATTGTTACTTATTAAATGTATAAAAATTATTACAAAGTGTAAAAAGCAAGTTATTTCCGCAATAATTGGAGAGTATCAGATAAAAATAAAAATAGAGAAATATTCAACTTTTATTTATAATGCTTCGGCTGCAAATAATAATTTTTGCATGTGTATAATAATAAAATATATTCAATTTAGCAATTAAAATATGGCAAAATTAGAAGGATTTGTAATAAAAATCCGAATCTTTTATATGAAATGCCGAGATTTGGAAATGTTATAATTATAAAGTTGATCCTTAAACGTTATAATTACATCGCGACAAACTATTTTATTAATTTTTAATGAATTTTTCGTTTTAAATATAACAAATTATTATTTATCAAGAAATAAATAGCGAAGCGACCCACCATATACAGCGAAGCTGTTCTATACTTTATCAGAATATAAAAAGCGAAGCGACCCACCATATACTTTTATTTAATAAAAATTCCTGTGAATAAGAAACCCACTTCGTGGTAAATTCCTATGAATAAGAATAACCGCTTTGCTGAACATTTCTTATGAATAAGAATAACTTGCCGCCCAAATTTATTGCGAATAATGAATTTATTTCGTGGAAAAGTTCTCATGAATTGAGATACGCACTTCGTTAAGTATTTATTATTGAAAAGAATATTATTTTATATATAATTTTCGGTAAATTAAAGTAATATTTAGTTGGAAGTTTAAAATTTTATTGTCAATAATTAAAAAATAATAATTACGCGATATAAACACTTTTTTAAAACCTGTTCAACTTAGCATTTTACATATACTTTTTGCAAATTCATTACAATCGGAAACAAATACAGCTCACGCGCAAAATACTCCAACCCGCATTTTACCGATTACTTTACAACAACGACATTACCAATTCCACAGTGCCCACAACCTTTTACTATATTTCCAAATTTAATTATTAAATTTACGTTACTTTTCTTAATTTTGTGTTTTGCGAGTTCTATAATTATGATTATTTTCGAAAAATATTTATTTTATCAAACTATATCATACTCTAACTTCAAATTAATCCAATCATTTATATTATCAATCAAACTCCAGCAAAATTCAATCAGATTGTAATTATTTATGAATATCCCACTCTGCCCCAAACGAACAAATTTCCACCCATTACACTACTTTACATATAATTGGTATAATTGATATAAAATTCTATTATAAATCTATTAGAATCCACTACCAATCAATAAAAATATAACTAGAATATTAAATTATTATTTTGGGAAATTGAAAATTATTAAAGCGTGTCTAATATGATGTAATATTTGAATTTTATAATCTGGCAAAAATTATTTTAATAATTTATTTATTAAGTTCCAATTTAGACCCTGTCAAATAATTGCATAAATATAAAAACACTTACCGCCCACTTCGCTACCAATCCGAGATTAATTCAAAAATACTATCTTCATTTTATTGCGGATATTACCGACACCCAATTCATAGATCACACTATCAAATATTTCCAAATTATTCTTAAAAACAACATAAGTAATCTTGCAACTAAACATCTTTATTTTATATATTTGCTAGTGTTCTTCGCGTACCTCTACATAATAATCTGTTTTTTAAATTTTTTATCGCTTACTAAATTTTGCGCGGTATTTAATAATTTCCAAAACAAACTGAGTAAATTCTAAATTTCAGCTTTTCATAAATTTTGTCAGCATAATAATATTTATTATTTCATTATTCTGAAATGTGAATAACAAATTTATTTTAATATTAATAAGATCTTAATTTACCAAATGTAATATAATAAAATTATTAATTTTGCGCGAAAATATTTGACTTGTAGTTACATTGCTTTTTTAATACATTTAAAGAAACATGTTTTGAACGCTTTAAGGACAAATTAAATTTAATCTCGAACCAATTGAGCGGATTAGTATAGTACAGATATTTTTTAGTTTTTTGATTTTCTCTTAATATATTTGGTTATTTTATAATTATTGAATATTATAATGTGTACCAAGTGTTAATTTTACGACAATATTAATATATATTGCGTTTTGATCAATTATTAAAAAATTTATATTTATGATTTAGACTGTGTTTTACCTTGTTAAAATGTTGCGAATGTTAACTAATGTTATATTTTATGTAAAATTAGATATTTGTCTATTATTTAGTTATTTTATTTTTTAAATGTGTTAATCGCAAAATTAGGTGGGGATTTGTGAACTTTCAATGTAGTTAGCAAACTGGTTCAGTTACTCTTAAAAGCGTGTTTCATATAACGGTTAGTTTAAGTTGGCGCGTACTTTTGTATAATTTTATAATTTTTTGTAAAAATTGCGACAGTTTATAGAGTTATATCATTTGAGTTTGGGTGGGATAAGTATCGATATACTTCCAAATTTGAGTGTCTGCTATGAATTTTATAAGTTTGCTAATCAATTATTATTGGAAACCTTAAAATGTATAAAAAATCGGTGTTTATAACTTAATTAGTAATATTCCCTAATTTTGTAATAACGCATCATCGTTTGAAGTATTTTGTATTTTTTTAATTTTGTTTAATATAAGTTTTTCTTAATTACAAATTTTATTAATAAAATATTAGAAAATATTTTTGCGCAAATTGTGTTTTATTATGACTCAAATCAAGGAAATAAACATTGTAGATTGCCAAAATGCAAAATTGTTTTTTATATAAATTAAAACGCTATTTTTTCCTGTACAGTTCTCTTTATTTACGAGAAATGTTCCGCGAAGCGGTTATTCTTATTCATGGAAAATTTTCCACGAAGTGGGTTTCTTATTCATAGGAATTTTTATTAAATAAAAGTATATGGTGGGTCGCTTCGCTTTTTATTTCTTGATAAAGCATTAAACAGCTTCGCTGTATATGGTGGGTCGCTTCACCTTATAGCGGATAGTACAAACATAAAGTATTTAATTTCTATTATCTAATTATAAATTGTCGCTACTTACCTCTCTCAACCATCAATATATTATTTATACATCTATTTAACGTTAAATAAATTTGTGATTTATTTTAATGTTTTTTTATATATGATAATTTTTTGCCCATTTTAAATTTTTATTTAAATTATGCGATCCGTTTTTTATATGAACCAATTATTTTCTCTATAATATTACAATTTATATTATATATTCCATTTAAATTTTTGTGATAAATAATAAAACACAATATTATATTTTTCTTTTTTGTTAATATATACATATAAAATAGTTTTTGTTAAACTTTAGTTGTTCTTTGTTATTGCGTATTTTACTTTGCAAAAATATAAATATCCGCATATAGTAATATAAATGTTTTTACATTTCAATTGGTGGCACAAGTTAATTTTATATTTAATCTTTTGCACTAATTAATACACATAGCAAAATTATTGTGTTTCCGATCATAAAATATTCATCTACCAAATTAATTTATAGTTTTAATAATAAAAGGATATTACAAATATTTTCTTGATTTGTATAATTATTCGAATTTATATACCCGCTTATTTTTATTTTGTTTTAATAAAATCGTTTATTCTTCACCAGCAAAATTAATTTATATTTATATTAATTACTAAAAATCCATAATATTATTTATAATAAATTTTTATAATATTTGCTAGATATTATTTTTGCTATTTATCATGGTATTATTAATACCCAATTTAAATTACAGTTAACTACTCCATCTATCAAGTTCATATTCTGACAATCCAGAAAAGTATCGATGTTTAATATTATAATTCCATATATTTTTTAAAATAAATTCAACTGCTGTATATTTATAATAATTATATTTTATTACTATATGCTTTATATTTTTATTAATTATTTTGTTTTCCGCACTACGAAAAATGATATTTTAATATGTTTATGAGCAAGGAAATGGAAGATTTGATGATTAAAAACACCGTCACAGTAAAATCAATTGATGAATGGTATTACGATCGTGTAAACGATAAGAAATACTATAAAAAACATTCAATTTTAAATCGCGTCGATAGATTGGAGTAACTTATGGACGAAATAAAGTAGAAATACTTTCTTTTGCCCAATGAAGCTCCTCTTCTCGAAGAAGATAAAAAAGCTTTAGAAAACTACTCTAACGAGTAGGAAGCTTTATATTTGATTCTTGAAGAATTCTTTTGAGCGTCCTTTCCGGAAGTCCGGCATTCTTACTAATCACTTTTCCCTAATACAACTCTGATTTGATAGTCACGATATAGTAACAATGCCAGTTCATAATTTTTCATAAAATAATTATATTATTAATCATTTAAAATAATTAAAATATATAACATAATAATATTTAATATCATATATATTCGCAAAAATTTATAAATATTAAGAAAATACGGGAAAAAATAATGTTTAAAATATAACCAAATATTAAACCCATTTTTAATTAATATCATTATTCTTTAAATAATACTTGTAAGTTAATAATAAAAAATAAAATTGTGAATGCAAAATATAATCAAAATAAATATAAAGACAAAAAACAAGAGTAATAAATTTAATTTTATTTAGCATAAAATATGAGTAAAAATAAATAAAAATCTATGTAGGATATAAAATAATGCATAGATAACGGAGAGATATTAAATGCCAAAAATTAGAATATAAATGACTAATTCAATGAAAATATAATAATACGCGTTACATTAAAATAAACAAAATAACTATGTTGTACATACTTAATAGAAGAAATTGGAAATGAGTTTGAGAATTTAATTTAAAACATAGTAGAAATAGAATGTAAAAAAATAGAAAGATAAGTGAAAAATTTAAATGATAACGAAAAAAAATATTTTTTGTAATTTAATGAAAGCAAAATTTATTATGAAAATAGCGGTGATAAAGAATAAATATTATAAGTTTACGGTAATGAATTATTGGCAATTTATATATGTTAAAAAGCAAAACTAAATAAATGGAGAGAATAACTTTAAAATTTATCAAAAATATTATAAATAGATTGGGAATAAAATATAGTGAAAAACTACGGTGATAGAATACACGATATAGAATAAAACAAAAATTATTTTACAGAGAATATAATGTAATAAAGAAATGGAGATTATGTTATGAAAAAGTGGGAATAAAATATATATAGTGATTATGTAACAATATATAAAGATAAATTATAAATATTAATAGATTAGGAAAAGAGCTAAAATGAAAATATAAAGAAAATATATGATGGTTTTTATAAAGAAATTAATAAGAACTAATAAAAGATTAAAAAATTATAGGAATACGTTGTATAACTCATAATAAATGAGAGTGTATTATAAGAAATGAAAAAAACTGAATTTCTTTTTTTGAAAAAATAGATAGAGCAAATGGAAAATAAATAATAAATGGAAAGGAACAGATTAGAGTGGCGCAAAATTTAAAATATTATTAGCAACGAGAAATATAAAAAATGGACAGAAGAGTAGGATGTATAAATATAATAAATACATAAAGAGATATGTGAAAAATAAAATAAATGGGTACAATCATATCCAAGTTGGTATTAAATATTTATTGCGGCGTTATATATTGAGGCAAAATTAGAAAAAAAGAATAATCCCTACTCTTTTAAATTAAAAAGAGAAATAGAAGAATGGTTAAAGAATAAAATATATAAAAAATAAAAATTAGAAAACATAGATAAAATCATAAGGTAATTAATAATAAAACAAGATAAAAAAGAATTAAGAATAATAAGAATAATATATATAATAATATCAATAATAATAGTGATATGTGTATATGGTATCTATCATTTTATATCAAAATAAATATATGGCGGTGTAATAATACCAATAATATCAATAATAATAGCAATAACTGTTCCAACAATATATATAAGGCGCCATTATAGCGACAGATTATAATAAATAGACGCAAAAGATAAATAAAATTATACTATAATGAAGTAATATAAATAAATATTAATGCCCTATATCGGAGAAGATAACAATTTTTATATTGTTTAATGAAAATAAAATTAATCAATAATATAAAACGGAAAAATAATAATAATACAAAAAAGGCGAATATAAAAAGAAATAATGCAAAAATAAGCATAATTTTCGGAAAAAATAAAATTAATTTAAGAAGATTGAAAAGTTTTATGAATACAATGACGATGAAATGGCGAGTTAATTATATATATTTGCGCAAATGTATATATGTTATAATTTCGAAATTATTAATTATAAAAATATTTTATCTGATTAATAGCGAAAATCCTGACAGACAACTAAAAATAAAGCCACCGAAAATAAGACGCTCAAAACAGCACCTATTAATTTGTCGGAAATACAAAAGAGAACTATTTGCTAAATTAAAAATGAGGAAAAGTTACCTAATATTGCAAAGAAAATTTGCGCCCAAACTACAACCACTAAACAGCGATTTAATTTTGTTTTTTACTCAAATACCGAGAAAAATATGATTTTGTAATTTTGATGGCGCTTTTTTATAGGGAGAATAAATATTTTACGCGTTAATGAATAAAACATGGCAGAAAAATTTTGCTTAGTGGTTAAACAAAGTCTGTATATGCAATAAAAACAAATTATCAAATCTGATTTATAATGGGGAAATTATTAGAATTATTTTGCCGTTTTTTTTATATAAAAATATACAAATTGTTAGCTAAAAAAAAGAATTAAAAAAAAGATTTGAAACTTAAATAAATAATAAATAAATTATTGGGAGGGGTCGCGATTTTTTTAAACAAAATTTGTCATAAAAAATAAAAAATAGGCGGGTGTAATAATATTAAATAAAATGATTTATTGTAAAAAATAAGAAAAATATTAATTAAATTTTGCGATATAAAATAAAAAGGTTATAATTAAACGCGAGAATAATTTGAATTTGCATAGTTATCAACAAAAATAAAAAACGGAGCAAAGAATATAAAGATATAAAACGACAAAAATAATATATTTTAAATTAAACAAATAGAAAATAATTGTAAATATGAAAAGACGCGAAAACAAAATAAGCAAAAAAGGAAATATAATGGTGAACAATATGAAGCAATATATAAAATATGTTTGAAAAGGGTATATTAAGCGGCAAAAGAATGAAAAGTATGAACCATTTAAGTACAATATATTATAATAAAAATGAGAGAATTTTTCAAAATAAGTTATAAAAAGGCAAATATTAATTAAAATTTATAGGTGGAAAAGAAAAAACAAGAGAGAACAAAGAATACAAAATATAAAATATAATGGAGAAAAGAAGGAGATAGATAATAAGGAAAATAGAACGGCTATGAATAAATAAAATATTATTTATGGGAGAGAAAAGTGATTAACATTAACTTAAAAAAGGAGATTGAGAGACAAATAAGAATCTTCTTTTAAGAGAAATAGATAAATTACAAAAAGTTTAGGAGAGACTGGAATTGTGTAATTATATAAGATGATGATTAAGGGAATCTGTACCAGTATATAACTGCGAAATACGATTGGAATTTTCAATATTAAGAAATTAAAAGGCGTGTTCAAGTGAAGGAGGAAAGGATAAAGAATCAGATTTAATATTATATATAGACATTAAAGAATTATTAATAAATTATCGAAAAAGAATAGATTGAGCGATACCGGTTCGATCGACACAATCGAGACAATTAGTACGAATGATACCATTTTACAATTATTAAATTGAGATGTGAGACGGTGAGAGGGGATTATAAGAGGCGCAAAAATATTATTATTATTGAATAACGGGTTATAAAATATAAATAAGTTAATATAAATTGCGATAATCATATTGACACAAATTGTTTAAATCAAACCAAGTATTATTAAATCCATAAAATGCTAAAATATCATGAAAATATTAACCAATATCATGTTATTAACCTTTTTTTTCTATTAAATTAAGAACATGAACAAATTAATATTGATGGCAAAGACGTGAAAAATGTTTTTTAAGATAATATTTTTAAATACTTAAATTGTCATGTATAAAAATAAATTGAGATTAAAAAGGGGTGGTAAAAGAGTTCCAAATAAGTGGAATAGATCCTCTAACTTAAACATAACTAGAAATATAATTTGTATCATTAATAAATTAAGAATTTGGACAAGTAATAAAAATACATTCAGTTTACACAAAATTAGATACAAACCCATATTAATCAACACCTCTGCTAAAATTACGATACCCAATTCGATGTATGTCTTTCCTAGATATAATAGAAATTTACGCGGTAATATTTTGGTTAATGTCAACTTATTAGCTAGAAAAAAATCCATATATACAAGGAAATACAAATTTATAATTAAGGCTTTAATCAAATGATCGAATAAATTTAAAATTAAACGAAAATTAATTAATTTAAGCGGAATGAATTTATTTACTATTTTATTACATGGTATTTGTTAATTAATATGTATAGGAGAAATATAAACTTTTTTGGTCAATAATAGATTAAATCATACGTAGAAATTATAAATCGGCGTTTGATGATATGAAACTGTGTTTAAGAGGAATGGCTTAAATGCGAGAAATAGTATATATTTTATGCAATTATATATATCCCGCGAATTAAATATCGGTGATAATAAGTAAATATTTATAATTTTCTTATTAAAAAATACCAAATATACCAAAATGCTCGCAAAAAATTTAATTTTATTATTAAAAAGGTTCTAATATATATTAAGCAGTTAAACGGTCAATACTAATTTATTCAGTTTTATTTTAAATAATTAATGTGTTTTCGTTTTAAAATAATTTAAAATTGTTGTCCATTTTTTGGGAAAATATATTTATTTAAACTAATTAATTGCGCGATGGTTATGTATACGTATTATGCGAAAATTATGAATTTTTATTTATATTCCCGCGATAAAACAAAGGAAAACCCCCTTTTAAAGACCAAAGTACTTAGTTCGCGACTTTTTCAAAAAACATGATGACACAAATATTAATATAATTTTTTTTAATGTTTAAAATTAAGGCGCAAATATAAATTTAAAAGTTTTTATTAATAATAAATGAACGAGCATAAAGAAAATTTAAAGCCAATTTATGATTACTTTTATTATAAATAAATTAAATCTGATATTAATGAATTTTGGGATTATGCTCAATTAATAAGTAGAAAAAACCTATAAATTAACAGATATATGGAAATGTAATATGTACATAAGATTTAAGAATATAATAGATAATAACGCGAAATTAAATAAAATGCGAATATATAGAAAAAAATATATGCGAATTTCTTTGATAATATCTAAGCAAAAAATAAGTTAAAAATAAATGATATTGAAGATTTAAAATTAAATATTAAAGACCGTATTTGGTAATTGCGTTATAAAATGCATATTTTTATAGAAATTATAAAAGCATAAAACAAAAAATAGTTAAATGAATAACATTTAAAAATATTAAATGAGGCAGAGATTAATTTGGATTAAAATATTGAAAAATAAATAAATTTGGACAAGAATTAGCTAAAATAACTCAATTTAAAAACGTTTATTTTTTAGTATTATGCAATTATATTATAGAAAGCCAAGATTTAAAGCGAATAATTAATGAAATAATATAATGATTTATTAATAGAAAAAAAATAAAAATAAAATAAAGATTAAAGTATAGAAATATAATAGATAAAAGAATAAATATAAAAAATAAAAGATTTTTCATTGATGATATATATGTAAATATTTTCGTAAAATATATACAAGAATTATGCTGAAAATTTATATGAATTAAAAAAGTCGTTTTTGAATAATGAAAAAGAAGGTGATGGAGAAAAAGAAGATGATGGAGAAAAAGAAGACGACTTATAAAAATACATAGTTGATACAAGTTATATTACGAAAATAAAAGGACAAATTGAATAAATAATAGCATTATATTTTTTGATAAAAATACAGATATATAATATATATGAAGATGACTTTTTGGGAAAAGTATTGAATAAGCCAATAAATGAAATAGAATAATAAATAAAAAGAGAAAAGCTAATATAAGTTTCTCGTATAGAGAATATTTTGAGCGAAAATATATAAAAATAGGTAAATAAAGAAAATAAAGTAGTATTTGATAACGAAATAATAATAAAATTTTTATAAAAATTAGGGATAATAGACGAGAAAGACATAGAAAAAATAAACATTGCGCGAAATACAATAAAAGATTAAATAAATAACAAATATATACAATAATTTATGAAGTATTATAAACTTTATGTAGAAAAGTATAATAAATTTTTATAATTAAATGATAATGAACAAATAGAAAAAGGAAGATAAATAATGTATAAAATAATAGATATATTGGAAAACTATATATAAGTAGACGGCAATTATAAAGAAAATGTGATAATTATACAGGAAATAATGAAATAATTTATAGATTTATAAACAAATATAATATGATAATATAGCGCAAATAAATAAAATTATATATATATTTATGGGATATAAATATTGAAAGTTCTCATGAATAATTTGTAGAAAAACACACGGTTGAATAAAAAAAGATTATAGATATTGTAGAATATTTTATTAAATTTTTATGTATTGTGCGGGTACACAAAGAAATATTATAAGATGAATCGCTAAAATGGAAATGGGTTACATATTTAGTACCAGAATAACATGATTTAGTCAGTGATGATGAAATGTTTAGCCGATATAGAAAAATATTGTATAAAATATTTAATATCGAATATAAAAATAAATTTATAGGCGAAAAACTAGAATATTATTTTGTTATCAATGGTATATAATTAGATGAGTAATAGCGATACAAAAAATAAATTATAAACAAAGAAACTATTTTTTAATTATCAATTGAATTAGAAAACTATATAAGAGACCCATAAACAAGTAATATAACAAGTTAAATGGAATTTTATTATTGTTTAAGTTATTCTTTATGTTTTATAGACATTTTTTATGAAAAGTGGCGAAAAGAATAACAGTATTTAGATAAAATAACGTCTTTTTTAAATGAGAAACTATCTATTGATGAAAAAAAAACAAATTATGAAGACTTTTATAGAAATCATATATAATTATACGATAAAAATAACAAATTATAAAGTTGGCGTAATATAATACAATTTTAGTATTGTTCTTACTTTAAAAATGGCAAAATGATAGATGCTTTATGTGAAAAGACGTATTATAAAATATAAATCAAGAAATAAATTGGCGATTATAAATATCCCTCATATTATTTTGACGGCGAAAATATTTAATACACACATATTCTTTTAAATGAATTAAATAAATTTTAAAATTCCATCAATAAGAATATACAGATAAAATATAATAATAATGAATAAAATCGCGCTATTTCATCAAATTTAATCGATTATTTAATGGGATTTGATGAATATTATGTGGCGGTTCATTAAGATTTTATACAAAAAAAACTTGAAAACAGCTTAAGTTAGTATAAATAAAAAAACAATAAATTATTAGAATCTTTTGATAAATAAACCGCGATTTTAAAATATAAATAGGAAAAAATATTTAATTTAAACAAAGAAAAAAAACAATAATATAATGAATATATAAAACAATTCCCATATATATAATATGTCGATAATGAATTATTATGTAAAAATTCTATAATTTTAAATTATTATCGCGATATTTTAACCAAAAATATGTTTGTTTTGTAAAAATTTAATACCAATTTTGAACAAATATCAGAATAAATTATTCTTTAAAAAAACCAGCAAAATAAAATAAATCAATTATAAAATAATTTTAAATAATTATTGCGGGATTTTTATGTTTTTAATCGAATGACATTCAATAAAACTCGAGATTATCATTCAAATCTAGTGGATGTTATTAAACACCTTAATAATAAAGAAAATATTCCTTCGCAGAATTCTCTCAATTTATCCTATGTTACATCATCTCTCTTCTCGTGTGTTTAAAATAATCAATAATTATCTAAAAATAAAAATGGTGTTCATATTTTATTACATAGCATTTCAATCGCACTTGATTAATTATATAATTTCATTTAAAAAAACAAATATGATAAAATTTCATTATTTGATCTATATAAAATATCATTTTAAACTATCGAAAATACATTAAAATACCTGTCAGAAAATTATTTTATATTTTATTTTAACGACTCAAATAAAAATAGCGTATATGATAGATATATAATTGAATATAAATCTTTATACATGGTGTTTTATTCAATTATAATAGAATCTGATTATTATAAAAATATTGAGAGGGTAGAAAATATACAATTTTAATAGAAAATATAAATAACTGGCAAAATAATAGAAGATTGGTTTAAAAATTCAGAAATAATTATTTGCAATTATGAATAATACAATAAAATAATTCAACCAATTTTGAGTTTATCGAGTTATGAATAAAATAAAAAAATATGTGGAAATAATATAAATTGCGAAAAATTATAAAAATTACGCCAATAAGCTATGTAAAAATCAAAAAAATTATACAAAATTGAGAAATATTCTAAGTTAGGGTAAAGTGGCAAAGATGATAGAATCAGCGATTTATAAATATTTTTATATCATTTATGTTTTATAAAATAAAATCCTGAGATCTATGATTAAAATTCAGCATTTATTGAATAAAATACAATTAAAGAATTAGAGTAACTATTTAAAATGGCGCAAATGTAAAATGAAACCACAAACTCAAATGAATCAGAAACAATTGATAATTGGATTTTTGTACTTGACAAAATACTTTAGACCAGAGAAGAGTGGAATAAAGGAAAATAATATTAGAAAAAACTTATATTTGTGCGCGATAATGACGTTGAAACACATGAATTATTTTAAATTTAAGTAACGCAAAGTTAGAGAACGGGCTACGATAAACTATTATCAAATAATTTTATAAATCCGAATTTAGATTTAGATATTAAATTAAAATATTCTTATTAAATATGAATATAAAAAATTATGAATAAGATTATATTGGGGCAATAAATTATAACATTTACGAAATAATAAATATATTTACCGCGTTAAGTTATGATATAGATCTGAAAATACAAAATTTTTTAAAGGATAAAAATTCGCGATATTGTATAATTGAGTATTATTTTAAATTTATTAAAATTGATAGCGATTAATTTGCGTTTTTATATAAATAAAATGTTTTTTAATACTTTAATTAATTGTTTAATCGCGATCAATAAAACTCGCAAAAATAACATTAATTGTTGTTATATATGAAATAACTTTAGAAAAAATATGTCCAAAATTAATAATATCGCGAAAATAATCAATTTATATATTTATCAAACAAATTTCTAAATAACTCTCATACCTATAAATAATATTTTTATATAATTTATTGTAGCACAATACAAAAAATAATCAAACAATTGTATTTTTAATAAACAAAAAAATATATTGATTTATTAACGCTTTTATAAAAAAATTACGAGATTTTAAATTTATAACAAAGAAACATATTGTCATAGTTTATAGAAATATTCCCGCAATTTAATAAAAAAATTCGCGAAATAATTAATTAATTGTAATATAAGGGTTAATCATAATTAGAAACTGTTTAAATACATGAATATATATATAATTTACATCCTTAAATATATTTAAATACAACTTTTCGCGAAATATAACTATTATAGTTGTATTAAAATCAACACGATATTTTGTAAATTTATGATGCATCAGTTCATGAATGTTTTTTAATACTTGATAATTTATGCGAAAAATATAAAAAATATAACTTAATACAACATTTTTGGCGGCAATGATAAAACTATTTATACTGCCATAATAGATAATTGTTAATATGATCAAAAGAAAAATTTAAATGAATAATATTAAGTTATATATGATACTATATAAAAGTTAGGTAGCGGCATTGACACATTTGATATGTAATAAATAAGTTTAATTGCTAAAATAAGCGAAATAAATATATAATCGCAAAAAGATATATATAAAGTTCTTTTTAATAGTATTATATTTACGCGCAAATAATATTAATATGATGAAGAATTAAAGTATATATACCAAAAATTTTGCGACAATTCTATAACACTCGACTAATACTCAATATAAATACTCTAAAAATTTCTATACGAAAAAATTAATAAAGACTTGTATTTAAGTACCGGGTATTTAGAAAAATTTTCAATAAAATTCATAAATACAAATAATTTGATTTGTAATACAGTAATGTGTCGATTATTTAAAATATAAAAGTAGATTCCATAATATAGCGAAAAAATAAAATAAATACCCATTGAATATAATGTATTTTTGCGTTTATTATGGAACAATGACGGTATTTTTGCAATAAATTATGAAAAATTTGAAAGTGAATTCAAAGGACGTATAATAAATTAACAAATAAATTAGTTATAAGGAATCAAAATATACAGCGAATTAAGTTCTTTTTTAAATAATTTAAATGACTATTTAACCCGAAAAACTAATAAAATGGAAGCGGATATCACTTAAGAAATAAAAAAATAATATGCATTACTAATAAAAACTTATATTTCGTGTCTTTATGATCATATAAAAATAATGGATCTCTCAATTATTACAAATATAATTAACAAGTTTTTAAATCATTTTTGCACTTAAACAATTTCATAAGTATAATTTAATGAGTTTATTAATTAAAAAACAGCGCCATTAATAGAACTTTATGAAAAGTTAAATTAAAAAACAGCGTCATCAATAGCACTTTATGAAAAGTAAAATTAAAAACCAGCGCCATTAATAGCATTTTATGAAAAGTTAAATTAAAAAACAGACACAAATAACTTGGATGAATATGATTATATTATCGCTTTGTTCTATGAATTTGCGACAAATGATACATAATTTAATAATAATGTTTGTCTATATAAATTATTATTTGATTTTATTATCGACCAAAATTTGGATAAATTAATCGCGTTTTAAGTATTGGTGTATCTATATGGATAGTTTAAATAAAATCAATAGATGGAAGAATATATAAACAATATTCGCAAATAATAGGAAAATAAGAAAAAGTCAACGGGTATTTAAAATCAAATTAGCGCAAAAAAAATAAATGTTGAAAATGATAACACAATAGACAATATAATTGACCAATAAATAAAAAACACCGCTTTAAAAAGTTAAAATATAGAAAATGAACGATAATAAATACCGTTATTTAATGAAATTTACGCAAAATAAATAAAATAATACGACACAAATATCAAATAAATAGAAAATGAAATTAATTAAATTCCTATTTTATTTGATTAATATTAAAAATATAAAGACAAAATTGATTAAAATATGCGTGAAATGAAAGAAAATCTTGTGTATTTATACAATAATTCAAATAATATTATACCCGCTGATATATTACAATAAAAAGAAAATTAGGCGCATCTTTAAATTGATAATGAAAATATTTAATTAATAGAAAAATTTAACAATAACATTTAATAAATAAAACAATAATTAGCAAAGAAATGAATAAAAGGTACTTTTTAAAAGCGCGATATTAGTATTATTATGATTATAATTTAATTTTTTATAATAATCATAAATTGTAAACATAAATAAAAGCAAATGAATATTTAAAGTCAATAGAATAATTTACGCCAAAATATAATTTAAATATATTCCACGCGATTTTTTTAATAAAAAACAAAAATAAAAATTAATCAAACGATGTTTAAACTAAACCGGCGCATTTAAATTTCTTTGCCGATCAAACATTCTATTTATTCACTTAAACCTTTTATATTGTCCGTTTATTTTGTTGCGCGAAATTTAATTTAATTATTAATCATAAATATTACGTAAAATATAAAATAATATATTAAACATTTGCGAAATAAATAAAATATTTTAATATTATAATGACATAAATATATATTTAAATTTAATAATTGAAAAATTATATATTAATTTTCGCTCTTTTTATAATTTGCTATATGTGCACAAATATTTTTATTTAAAAAAACCCGGTAGATCTTTATAAATTAGTAATAATTGCGAAATTTTTAATAAGCGTCAACTTTATTAAGCAAAATATGTTTTCATATTATAAAACACCGCCGATTATTTTTAATACCGCAAAATTATATTTATTTCACTCAAAATTTAGATTTATTTTTACGCAAAAAATTATTATTTTCGCTTTTTTCAGTATTTTTTATTTAAAGAATACGCATATTTTATTATATTTCCCATTTTACGTGCGCAATAATTATTCATTATATTCATTTCCCTCTATAATTCACACACTTATATAATCAATAACAAAAGGAATGAATTAAAATTAATGGCCGCTTCATAAATTGAGCACATATAAATATATTTCAAATTAATCAACAAACACCAACAATTACGCCCAAATTATATTTTGTTCTATTAAAAAATCAGCATATTTTAATTATAATTCGCGCTATTATAATCAATTTATTTTCTTGGCAAAAAAATTTTTTAATTCTATCATATAATATTAATTTGCGAATTATAAATACTCTCATTTATAAACTTAAATAATATACCGCAATTTTATTTTGCTTAAATAATTTTTTTAATTATATACTTCGTTTTTATATGGCGCCTTTATAGATTATTTTACACTTATAATATGATAATTTTGCAAAAATATTTTAATTTTATAAATCAGTGAATATCATTTGTACCTTGTTTTCTTACTAAAATAATTTTTTATTGTAACATATCTTCGTGGAAAATGCAAAATAATATATTATTTGAAAAATAATTAATAAGCGCCACTATTTTAGTTTAATTATTCAATTAAATTTGCTAACTATAATTTTGTTGACTTTTGAATTTAATGTTATTTAAAAAATCGCCGCTTTTACTATAATCTACAAAATTAGTGATCTATTAATCTACAAAATTTGCAAGTTATTAATCGCGTATTTATAATTATAAATATTTTATATAAGTGCGAAAAGAATTATCATTTTGTATTTATATAATTCGCTTATTCTCGCTTTATTTTATGGCAAAATAATTATATAACTTTGCGAAACATATATAAAATAAAGTTAATTTTCATGATTATAAACTAAGTATATATTGATTAAAGCGCTTTTTTATTTATGAAACATTTATTTTAAAACAATATTAATATGATTAGGTTAAATGTGATTTTATTTTTTATATATTTTTCGCGATATTTTAGTATTTCTTTAAAAGCGCGGGAGTTTATAATTATATTTCTGAAAAATTATAAAATTATACTATCTTTTGTTTTGATTGTTCTCGTAAGCGTTTAAATACTTATGTTATTAATTAATTGTTTTCGCAAATTACACTTGTATTATGTTTTTCACGTTATTTAAGGGCAAATTTTTTATTATTTCATAACTTATTTTAATTCCTTCCGCTCTAAATCAATGGCTTTATAAAAATAATAATTTAAATATTTATTGAATGTTTCTTTTCTTGCAAAATAATGTGTTTTTTGTTATAAATCGCGTGATATAAATTATGCTAAAATTATGAAATTATAGAAACCGCGAATACAATAAAACAATTGTAAAGTAATTTTCTTTTGCTAACATAAACAAATAAATAATATTTAAGAAACGCGATTTTTAAACAAATAAATTTGCGCATTTCTATTTTTGAAAATAATAAATTATTACATTATTAAAAACTCGCCATTATAAATATTTTAAATACGAATCTTCCCCATTTTATGTATTAATTGGTATTTAAATTAAATAATATTCACGTTTTATAATTAAATTACATTCGCATTTTATAATTAAATTATATTCGCGTTTTATAATTAGGTAATGTTTATGAAACGTTTATATATTATCGGCGTTTAAATATAAAAATGTATTCGCTATATACAAATAAATATTGATTGATTATAATATGTAGTTTTATTTATCACCACGCATTAAATATTTTACAAATTATTGCGAAATTATTTAAAACTAAAATTTGTCATGAACAAAATAATACAATATTATATTTTAGATAATGTTTCGCGTTAAAATAAAAATATAATATAGGTGGATTTATTAAAAACTATTATAAAAATTTCAAAATTTATAAGTGCGATATTTTATAGTAATTTATTATAGCCGATATATATCAATTCTTTAAAGCATAATAAAATGTTTATCGCGAACTTTATTATAAAAAACCGCGCCGTATTGATTACTGTGAAAAACTTAAACATTGTATATTTATGCAAAATAGATTATTTACACCTTTAAGATGGAAACTTTTTTGAGTAATAGAAAATAGGCGAAAAAAATTAATAATTATTGACATATTTAACGATAATATATTAAATGAATATATTAAAGATTTTCAATAAAAGGGTTTAATCAATTGATTAATGTATAATTAAGCGTTTTAAGAATATATAATATCAAATTATCTGTATTTTTCGACATGATAAATAAGCAAATATTGTAATTTTTTTAAATGTTAAAGACCGGAAACAGTTCGCGCCTTTTCTATTATCAAACTTCGCAAATTTAATAATTTTCCGACATTTATATCATTCAATCCTTCAATTTATAAATAATTTTTATTTGCGAAGAAAGATAAATGTGTTAGAGATTTGCAAGAAAGTTAATTAATTTGAGATATATTTTGCGCATATGGAATGATAATAGATCTTATTTAAGGATAAGATTATAAATCGGGCAACATTTCTATATCGCTACATTATAAATTCAAAACTAAAAGCGATTTTATATTTTGTATTGAATTTATATTGAGAATGGTGGATTCATTTAAATACAAGTATTGTATAGATGTATTTTATGGAAATTATTAAATATATTAAATACCATTTTGCATAAAATTGCACTTTTTTAAATATATTAAGTTATCAATATTTTCAATTCGCGTTATTTAATTTGAAGCCAAATGTAATTCACTTAATGTTAGCAAATGATTAATATTAGTAATTCTTTAAATATAACAGTTTGACAAATTTAAATGGCGCAATAATAAATTATTTTAAAGGCCCTAAATAATTTATATTCTGTTTTCGGATAAATCAAGATATTTCAAATTCAATAGGGTATTAAGCCCTTCAATCTATTATATATAATTTCTCCGCATATTTAATTTTTTAAGATTAGTTAAATTCTCTAAATTTTGAATGAATTATATGGAATTATTTTCAATAATAAGCGTTTCTAGTTTTTGTAAATGATTTATATTTGTAATTCTTTAAATAAAATTATACCCCAAATCTAAATGCTTCAATTAAGTTAAAATTTCTAAATGTCGGATATCTATTAATTTATTTCCCGACAAGTCTAACTTTTATAACATTTTGCATTATATATTTTTTGGAATTTCTTATAATTAAGATGTTATTATAAATAATGATTTCATTTATTTGCTTTTTATATTTAAATTTTGAGTACCTGTCGTATTATCAAAACGCAAAAATTTAAGATTTTTTATATTTAATTGCTATAATGCGCGGGTATGTTTATATAGTCTCGCATGTTTTATTATTTTATTTTGCAAAATATAATTATTCTTTTCCGAAAAACTATAATTTATTGACTAAAACTCTATTTATCTTATTTATTATTACAACATATTATTTGCGTCGTAGTATAATTTTAAATTAATATTTTCAAATTAAAACGGTCTTTTTAATATATTTATTGTCGGTAAATTCTTTGCAAATAATGTTATTGATTATTAATTTTTTTATATTATTATTTTATTTATATTATTAAATCCGCATATTTTTACGTTGTATTTTTATATATTATTGTACGACACTTTTAAAAGTCTTTCAATAATATAATTTTTTTTATATTTTGATAATATTTCTGCAAATATTTTTATTATTTATTCTTGATTTAAATATTATAAAACCATTTAAAATACATATGATTTTATCACTTTTCTAGAATTAATTGTCATTATTGTCTTTTTAACTGTCAATTTATTCATTTTTCGCATATATTATTTAATTACATATAGAGACTTATTTAAAAAAGCGGCAAATTTAATATCATAAATATTTTGCATTATATATTAATAACTTATATAATTTTCCGCTATTAAAAAATTTTATCTTGTCATATATAATTCTAATTTGCGGAATAATTAAAATAAATATATGTATATACATACATTACCTCATATTTAAACCCGCATTTATAAATATATAACTATTAAAAAAAATACATATATATTGTTTCAACCATTCAATCACATTATGCTAATAACTAATTTATTATTAACTCGCATTGAAATTATAATAATAAATACACATATATTCTTCCTTTATATTATTTATTACCGATCAAAAGCAAAATTGATTCGTTTAAACTTTGTAATAAAATAATTATTTATTTATTTTCCGCGATTTTTTTATATTTAAAATTTATATTGATAAAAGGCGGATTTAAAAAATTGTTCTATTTTTTATTTATTTTTTTATATACAATTAATTTGAAGTTACAAATCGGTAAATTATAATATAATTGAAAATATAGCGAAAAAGATTATTTTAAAACAAGTGCAATAAATATAATAAATGGCAAATTATTATATTTTTGATAAAAATGGACAAAACTTAAATAACAATTCCGCTTATTTAGAAAAAAGATAAAAACTAATTTCTTGATTCGTCTTTGTAAAAAAAACTTGAATACTAAAGATAATTATCAAAACTTACAGAGTCAATGCATACATCAAGAAAAACATGGTAAAACTATTTATTTACCTTTTTTGCTGTAATAGCATCAATAACGTTTTTAATTTGTGCAATAATTTGTCTGATTGTTTATATTACACCCGATAATTTTATAAATAATAAGTATTATTAAAATAATATAACATTAATCGCCGGATTAATATCAACAATCGTTAGTTTTATTTGTCTATTTGCATCTTATTTTATATGGAATAAATAAATGATAGTACATACCATATGATTTATTTAATAATAAAAATAAATACCACAAAATACAAAATAAAATTGTGCCGATTTAAAATACGGCAATATAATTTGTTGGTCAAATATATTTAAAAAAATATTAAAGAAAAATATATGGTTGAATCTCAGTAAATATTTTGTTCTATTTGCTTGGAAAATATATTAATTGATGAATGTTTTATAGGGTGTTAAATATGCAAAGAGCTATGTTGTTGTATATTATGCTATTAAAAGCTATTATTGACGCAAAAATATAAATGTCCTATTTGTAGATAAAAAACCGACGCAATACAAATGTTTAAATCAATAATACAAAAAAATGATGCTATATATGAATAAGCTTATAATATGTAATACGATAATATAGAAATATAAAAATAATATAGATAATATTATGATAAAATATTTAATAGGGTATAATCGCGATTTGAAATATATATGTAGTAATATAAAGAAAAACACAAAATATGAGAAGAAATATGAGAAAAAAAGAGATATTAAAAATAATATCAGCCCAAAATATATAAGCGGCGACATATTGGACATGTGCTATGAATCATATAATTAATCGGGAAACATTAACTACATATTTAATTAGCATTGCGGCAAATTAAATTTTGGCATCCATATAAAACTATATAATTTTCTTCATAACATATTATACATGAATAATATTTATTAATATTTGAATTATTTACAAATAATATATCTATTTTGTTCATATTTAAATATTTTTGAAATAAATGAATATATTAGTCCGCCTAATCTTTTGCCGCTTATTGAATTTCATTTAAAAATTATTATAATTAATTTTTTAAATAATTAATTTCGTTTTTCATAATTATTATATCTAAATCTTTTAAAGCCTCTTTCAAACCTACGTTTAAATCAATAACGGCGGTTTCAAATTCCTTTTCAATATCAAAAATTTATTTTTTTAATTAATGTATTTAATCCATATTTAATTATACAATTTGTTCGTCAAAATAATTTAACATTATTGTATAAACAATATCCATTTTATTAACACCATCATTAAAATTCAATTTTCTAAAATAAATTTTTAATTTTGATTAATATATTGCGGAGTTTAAAATTATAATTATCTACTTTTTTATTTCCATTCATTATTGAATTATTTTATATTATTATCGCGTATATTGTAATATAAACTTTATTATTTGACATTATTATCATAAAAAGTTTATTTTTATTGTTTATTTAACTCTTTATCATGAATAATTTTGTCAATGTTCAAATTTTTATTTTTATAACGCTTTATACTTTATTTAATAGTATCATTATCAATTTTATAAGATTCTTGTACATCATAATATTATTATCCGCCCTTTTAAACAAATGATGTTGATTAATAATAATATTACTAGTTAGCTTATTATTGCGGCTAAAATTATTCACTTTTATTTTCCGCGCTAAAATTCCTATTTATGTTTTTCATTATTGAATAAGATTATTATGTATTCGGAATCACTATAGAATCGAAGTGCCGCTTTACATATTTAACTATATCCATTTATTATCCAAAAAAAAGATTTTATTAGATTATATTTATCATCGCCATAAGTATAATTAAAATAAACCCGCGATTATAAATTTAATTTAATAATTTAAATAAGTTATTTTTCGCAAAAGATAAATTTGTCAAAGAAATATCAATTAATGTTATATTATATTGCGGGTTTGATATTATAAGAAAATGCGATTATATAATTCATTATCTATTAAAACAAAAATCATATAAAAATACTATTAATTCAAAAATCATAATTTGATTATGAGGCGCTTTTAAATAAAATTAAATTTTGCCGCGAAATTTTATATTAAGTTTTTATTGTAAAATAACATTTTTGCCAAAATATTATCGATGGATTACATATAATATATTTATGATTCGCAATAAAAGTAGCGATGATAAAATATGATTAACTGGACTGCTAATATAAGTCATATGAAGACGATCGCGAAATATTAAATGCGAAAAATAAAAAATATGAAAAAAAAATATGAAAATTCACGAATCAGCAAAATATAAGTATATTGCATTCAACATAGTTATTCAAATTTTTTGGGGGTTTCACTAAAGTATTTAACCATTTTCGCCAATTAATAAATCAGGAAGTAATCTAGTTTGGCAAAGTGAAATATAAATGAATTATGTGGTTATTAATCCATTTTTGAGGACCTATAAATAAGCGGTGTTATATAATTTAATTCCAATGCAATTAAAAATAGTGTATATATAACTACTATTTAAATCAGAAGGTGATTATTATTCTAATTCAATATCAATCAGCTGATTTTAATAATTAATTTATTTAATGCCTAATTAGAAAATCATGGCAATTTAATTTGTTACTTATTTTTGTGGGCTTGGATTAATAATATAAGTGTAATCTTGTGTCACATATAAACAAAAAGTATAAGATTGCAAAATAAAACAAATGGTAAAATTTTTTTAATCACTTTAATTTTCAGGCACTAACCATTTGCGATACAATTAATAAGCTTGCTATTAAACAAAATCAATATCTAAATAAATCGCATTTTATTAAATTTTTGAATGGTTTGCAATGTTTAATTCCTCAATATTCATATTATGACTTTTTTGCAATTTATCAATTTATGAGGTGTATTATTAAATACCAATTTATTGCGATTAAGGTATTTGCATCGAATCGTTGATTTTAATGAAATTTGTAAAATAAACAGGTGCAACATAATTAAGCATATATTCCATCATTTGTTCTAGATTATAAGTATTTTTTGCTATTTAATACAATTAATCATTTTATTGCAAATATTATTTGAATTAGAACACAACATTTTATAAATGCTATTATCGCGATATGTTAAGTTTTGGATAATAATACATAAATTGAATATTATCTTGTTGCTCTATTTTTTGTTCATGTAATTTAGCTAATACTTATTGATGATCCTCAATTGGTTTAGTTTATCCCAATAAATGCTTGTAATCTTAGTATTTTCTATAGGTTTGTAAAGATTGATTGTTCATTAAATTAAAAATATTTGACAAATGTATAACTGTCTATTATTTAATCAATTTTTATAATATAGAAATAATATGATATTGGGCGTAATTATATATTATGCAATATAAATATATAAATTGTAATAATAGACCCGAATTAATAATAAATCCATATATATTAATAAAAATAAAAAAAACAATATAATATTAGACGCCTAATAAAATAAAAATAATATTTGCGCAATAATAATTAAATTCAAGTTCTATTTTTTAAATATAATTTAGTTGCATAATAAACAAAATTACCGCCATATACACTTATATAAGTTATATTATCCATTTATAAAATTTTTTTAAGAACTCTCATATGATTAGATATATATTTATGCGAATAAAAGCGCTATTAATTTGTAAAAAATTATATAATTTTAATTATTTTTTTTGCAATATAATTATTTTTAGCGCAAATATTTTGAGTATATTATTTAATCGCACTTATAATGGTATCAAAAACATTATTTTAAATAATTGTATCAATATTTGATAATAATATTAGCGATAATGACATATATAATTACTATATTTGCGTATATTAATTTGAAGATAAAACAAAAAACATATATATTTTTCTATTAGCGCAAAAATAATAACTTTATTCACTTAAATGTAACTTTTATATAAATAATATTACTCTTTATATTATCTATTAATATTTTGCGTTCATTTAATATTCAAAACAAATTATTTATTTTATATATATTTTTAAAAAAACGCCGATAATATTTATACCTTTTATTTACCGCAAAACATATAAATTTATTAAATATTTAATAAAATATAGCAAAATATAAGTTATTTATCAAGACATATTTAAAATATATAAATATATAGATAATTTATATTCGCGGCATAATATATTATTTGCTCTAACATAAATTAATTTATAACTGACTTTTTATGGGCATCTATAACAAATAAAGTTTGAAAGCCGCAAAAAAATATTAATTTATATTATATTTTACTGTGTTTTATAATAAAAATAAGTAAATCTTTGCGCGAAATTATTAATATACTTTATATAAACGCGAAAGGAAATAAATTTTGATAATTATAAAACGCTTCCTTAAAAAACTATGGTTAAAATATTGAAATTTTCTGTTAAAATATAATAAAAAACTTTCAAATTCCTTATATAAAATAATTCGCATATTCAATTGTATAATGAAATTTTTTAATACAGGTGCGCAACTATATAATTTTATTATCAAAATAATGAATATCGAGCAAAATAAATTATTGTTTACCTGTCTTTTTATACAAAAATATTCGCAAAAAAATAGTTGCAACAACATAATAAAATTACTTTATATCGGTGTTTTAAATTATCAAATATCATGATGCGAAATATATATTTATATGGGCTTTCTTAATAATATAATTTGGATTAATATAAAATAATTTATGCCACTATAAATAAATAATAATTTTTTGATATAAATAAAGAAAAATAAAAATTTGTCGGACAAAATTATAGAAAATAAATTCAAAATTTAAGCAGTATTGAAAATAATAGTTTCTATAATTCACGCGATTTAAATTTTTGATAGTTTTAACTATAATATAGTGACAAGATTATGAATTTTTTCATGTAATAGCATAAATTTAAATATATTTTATAAAGTGGCAAACAAAAATATACAAAATAAGCTAGTTTAATGTGATAAAAGAAAAATATTATAGAGGAATGATATAAAGTGGTGAGATACATAAAAAGATAAATAATAATGAAATTGCGGAAATAAATAATGCGTAAAAGGAGCGCAAGACGAATCAATAACGCGAATGAAATAACCGCTTTAAATATTATTATGCCAAATGTAAAATAGATTATTTTTGTTGAATATTTTTATTATTCCAATGGGTTACGAAAGAGGCAGTGGCATAATTTTTTTTTAAAAGAGATTGATGTGTATGAATAAAGTTATAATAAAGCGCGTTTAAAATATCATTTTATTTGTAATCACTCATTTTGCTAATATATACAGAAGAAGCGAAATAAGGTCTTTTCATCATAATAGGGGAACAAAATTAACTCATGCCATAAACATTAGGAACCATAACCCAATCATAACTATCGATAGTCCACTCCATAAAAATAGTATAAACATCTTTTGGGTGTATCATAGATAAAAACATAAAATTACCGAGAAACATTAGGCGCTCAATGTGATGAACATAACCATATTTTACAATTTTTAATATCAAATCATCGATAAATTAAACATTGGTAGAACCTTCCCAAAATTTAGTGTATGGCAATCTATTACGGCTATTGAATTAATTAGATGAAGATAATTTTTCGCCTTCTAACAAATATATAGTATACACATAATTTCTCCAACCAATAATTTATCGTATAAATCCCTCAAAAGATTATATATTAATATTGTTTTTTTGATAATAATCATATGAGATAGAAATAATATTTTTGTCTGTAATTACACCAATATTCATCATTGGACTAAGAACAGAATGATATAAAAATGATTATTACGAGTGTACAGCATCTTAATATTTGCCAAAATTTTATAATCGCTCTTTTAAAAAAAGATTTAACCATTTAACCGCACCTCTATAATCAATAGGATATATAAAATTATCTAATGAACCATAATTATTTTTGAAATTTTTTTCCGTGTATTTTATGGCTTCAATCACAAATGAATTACTTTTACATTCTTTAATTTTCGGTATAATATGATTTTTTGGTAAACTAATCCTATTTTCTGTATCATATGACCATTTGCCCCCCTCAGGTTAGTTTTATTATATTAAAATATTAAGTTTTTTCCTTTGATATTTATAAAATTCTTTATGATTATAATGACCATTTTTGCAAATCTATTTTTTTATTTGTTACAAATCTTTTAATTCAACCAAAAAATTAATATTATCCAATATAATAATAGATTAACCATATACTTGCAAAAGTTTTTTCATTAATTTATGATCAGGCAAAAATATAATAGTCGGGTTCTTAATACTTTTATATAATTTATTGGAAACATGAATATATTCAATATATATAGTTTTAATTTGTTTATCGATTAAAAATTATTAATATTTTTTCATACTGGCTCTATGATATGCGATTTTTAGTTTATGAAAATTAAAATCAGTAAAATATCGCGGTTCTTCAATTAAATAAACATTGTCTGCTTTTTATAAGAATTTAATATGTTCTTTATCATAAAATAATTGAGGGGGAAATATAATTGTGCTCATTAAAGAATATAATATTTTATTTAATCATCGAATTCACAAAATAAATTTATATATAAAATTATTAAATTATTAAATGCGCGAATTATATATGATTTGTGTTATAAATCCCGCCGCTTTTTTTAAATAAAAATATTTTTAATTTCAACAAAAATTAAATTAAAATAAAAAATCGCATTTATATATTACATCTTACTCGCAAAATATATTTATTATTATTTATGTTTAATTTTTATTGTTATGGCTCGCATTAAACTTTTGCTATTTTGTGTAATTTCCTAGGGCGAATATAACTTTAATTGATTTTTATTTATTTTCTATTTTTTACTATTTTGGCGGCCATTCAATTGTTTTATTGCATAAAATACATATTTAATTAATTTCTAATTTATATTTTTTTATTATATTTTTATACTCGATCCTAAACTTAAAATAATTAAATTTCGCAAATAATATATAAATAATTGTCATTTGTATAAATAATATATAAATAATTAAATTGTAATATACTCGCATAAAATGTTTGATTACATTTATTCATAAATATAATTCGCATATAGTAATTAACAATCACAAATTATACAAATTTGATAAAAATAAATATTAATTTATGGATTGTATTTAAAACATAATATTATTTGGCGCGCAAATATACATATACATTAAATAATTATGATAATATTTTTGCATTTATTATTATTTTTCGCGGCAAATAGACATAGTATTATTAAAAATAATCAATATTATAACGCAAATTAATATTTATTAAAGCTAAAATTATAAATACTTTTATGAATAATTTAAAAATTATTAATATTTTTGGCAAGTTAATAATTCAAATATAAATATAATCTCAATGCAAAATATATGAAAAATAAATATAAATACAATTATTTTCTGTGAAACATATAAAGTTTATATATTCGCCGCCTTTATTAAAGCAAATATAGTTTGAGACACCTCTCTATTTATTTTTTTTAATAGATAATTATCATTTAATAAATATCATTGTCAATTGTTTGCGCGAATTATTATATTTTAAATTTTTGTATTTCTAATTGCGAATCACATTTAATATATCTCGCCATTTTATAAATTAAAAACATATTTATACTATAAATCATAAAATATCGCGTTATATTTTATATATGTTTAAATATACAAATATATTATTGCCTTATTTTTTATTTATACAACATTATAAATGACTTTTGGTAATTTAAAATTATATATAACATATTTACTATAATAATATTCAATTAATTAGATTAATACACCCGGTATTTAACAATATTATATACATTATCATTATATTTGCGCAAAAGTATAATAAATTTATCGCGGTAATATATTAAATATTACACTCCTTTAAAATATACCCGCAATTTATATATTATTAAAAAAGCAAATTTCAAATAATAATTATTTTTTATATAACATTGTAAAAAAGCCGACTTTTTAATATTTTTATGTCTTTGTTAACTTAATTATTTTCTATATTGAGGCTTTTATATGATTCGCTATAATTTTATAAATTACAAAAAAATATTTTATTCTTATAAAGCGGTTATAATAAATTAAAAATCTATATTATCATTATTTTCAAATGAATTTTTGCTAAGAAAAACCTATGCAAAAAATTTTCCGCTAAATTAGTTTTTTATTTACGAGAAATTTTCCACGAAGTGGTTATTATTAATCATGAGAAATGTTCAGCGAAGCGGTTATTCTTATTCACTAGGCATTTTCCGCGAAGCGATTATTCTTAATCATGGAAAATTTACCACGAAGTGGGTTTCTTATTCACTAGGAATTTTCCGCGAAGCGGTTATTCTCACCCACAGGAATTTACCACGAAGTGGGTTTCTTATTCATGAGGAATTTTCCGCGAAGCGGTTATTCTTATTCATGGGAAATGTTCCGCGAAGCGGTTATTCTCACCCACAGGAATTTTTATTAAATAAAAGTATATGGTGGGTCGCTTCGCTATTTATCTCATGATAAAGTACATTTTTTTTATTTATTGATTAATTATAACTGCAATGTTTGTATTAATAATTATATGCGTCTTTATAATGTATGAACAATTATTTGACGATTTTAATGTGTTTATATACCGATCCGCAACTAATACAAATAAATGCATAATATAATATGTGTATATAAATAGATTGAAAAATATTAATTATTTAAGTTTACATTTCTTTATAAACTATTCAAAAATAAAATTATATGTATTAAGACATCGCCCAACTATAAAAATACAAAAATATAAATAAAAACAAAATATATAATAAAAAAATAAATTAAAGTGTGATGTTTAATAAATTAAATTCGCGATACTCATTTTGTAACGTTTATTATCTGACACCCGGATCAATCATAATAAAAAAGCATATAAATTTTACAACGTAAAATAATACACATATTTTTAATTTATATTTGCGCGAAAATATATATATTAATATATTTATTTCTTTTATTTTAAATTTAAACTTCTGCATAATATACTGAATGCGCAAAAATAATATTAATTTACAATATCACCATAAATATATTTTATTGATATATATAATTGGTAAAATTCGCTTCTGAATTGTTTATAAAATATAATATTTATAAAGATTTCGCGATGTTTATAATAATTTAGCATATCATAAATTCAGATAAAAATTATTTTGCTCAATAGTTTTCTATAAAATCTATATTTGCGGAAAAATAATTATATTATAAAATGATTAGAAAATATGGCGGTATAAATATTTTGTTATTACTTAATATTTGATTTAATAACTAATAAAAATACGCCTATAAAAATGTATTATACTTGTTGTTTTATAAATCAAAAATTATCACATGCCGGTATAAAGAAATCCATAAATATTAAAATATGATATTTTCATTAAAAAACAACATTATTTACATATTTAAATAGCGTATATATGATATATTATTTGTATTATTAAAATAAAAAACCGCGATTATTAATTTAATAATATCGAATATATAAACTAATTATTTATCTTTTCGCATCAAAATAATTTCATTAACTATCTATATTTTATGGAAAAACGGGATAACAAATAATTATTAATGCGAATTTTCCTTATATTAAAAAATATTATAAATGCTTTAAATATCGCGGATTATTATATTTTCTATAAACAATTATATAGAAAAAATTGAAAACAGTTAAATTTTTAATTGCGAATTATAGTTGTGGTAAAATTATAATGTATTAACATTATTGAATTCCAAAATTAAAGTATATTATTACTCAATAGCAAAATTAAAGTATAATATACAACACAAATATTCGCAATATAAATTTTAACTTACTAAAATTCAATGCTTTATAAATTATTTTTATTCGTCAGCTAAAATTAAGCGCGAAATTATTATGTACTTTCATTAAATATAGAATTTGTAAAATAAAATTTTTTAAATAATCATATTAATTTTGCGAAAATAATTTATATGTTTACTATTATATGCAAATTATGCTTTCTACAATTTATTGATATTAGAGGATAAATGAAGGATTTATTAACATAACTATGAAATTAATGGTTCGCGTTTTATTTATAAAAATATAGTCTAGATTTATCGCAAAAAAATAAAAAAATTTCAATATATTTGCGTATTTATATATTATAGTATTTTATATATATAGTATTTAAAAAATATCGAAATAAATATAGATATAATATTTGAAAATTTATATATAAATCGCGGCTAAATAATGTAATCAAAGTGCTTTATTGCAAAAATTATTGTTTTATATTTATTTATAAACTAATAATTTAAATGTTTAGAAATTAAAGTTATTTTATATTGCACTTATTAAAGCACATTAATTATTTGCGCGTCTATTCAATATAATAGTGTAAATTATATAATTTTTAATACATAAATTATTATGGCATTGTTTGTTATATTTGATAATTATATGATAACTAGTGTGCGCAAATTAGTATGAATAAAATTACCGCTTATTTTAATCGCAAAAAATTCAAGAAAATTCTTTTATTATATAATGCGAAACAAAAATTTCATTGAAAATAACAATAATCTTTTTATAAATTAGCATAACATAATATTCATATTTATTTTTTATTATTTCGGCGCGAAATTCAATCTATTTAATCGTATTTTTTCTAATAAATATATAATAAATTAATATTTAAATATTCGCAAATAAACTATTATCCATTTTATTTATAGTTTGCACTATACTAAAATATATTTGTTATAATATTAAAACTCGCGAAAAAGTTATGTGTTTTATTATATATTTTAAACAATAATTTGCTTTTTAACGCGGGTATATTAATAAAAATACATAAAAAGTTCCAATATTTTAAACTTACAAAAATATTTAAATTTCTGTATATTGTATTCCCGCAAAATAATAGCTAAACTATATCGTAAAATTACTTTATTATGTATTTTACAAGAAAATAAAAACTAGGATAATTTTTATATATGGCGAAGCTGTTCTATACTTTATCAAAATATAAAAAGCGAAGCGACCCACCATATACTTTTATTTAATAAAAATTCCTGTGAATAAGAAACCCACTTCGTGG